>Ga0209381_1000439_pt1 | contig 101887 bp, 67 predicted proteins | sample DewCreD2012metaG_FD_184111 | JGI IMG/M metagenome (GOLD analysis project Ga0209381, IMG submission 184111) | Hot spring sediment bacterial and archeal communities from British Columbia, Canada, to study Microbial Dark Matter (Phase II) - Dewar... ... | reverse complement strand
ACCGCTCCAAATCTATTTCCCGAATTAAAACCCTACGTCCGACCCGACTAATTGGCAGTTTTCCACTCTTTATCCAGTTGTGAAGCGTTGGAAGTGAAATTTTCAGCTTGTTCGAAGCCTCTTTTCGGGTTAGGTAGCTTGTTTTATCGGTTGGAACTTTCCGATTTTCTTTGATTTCCACCAGCTTATTCAATAGCCGTTGCTCCGATTGTTCGAAAAAGTTTCGTAGAACTTCATCGGGTATCGAAATTTCAATTTTCATTTTTTGCTCACATTGTTTTAAAAACAATGGCAAATTAAATCTTATTTTACGTTCCCTCGAGGGATTCCCTGCAAGGATTAGGGATTTGTTAAGCTTTTAGGTAATTTAACAGAATTAAGGTAAAATCAGGAACTTCATCCTTTAATTCAGGGTTTTTCGAAACAACAACAGTGTCTTGTGAATTGCGTTTTTTTTGAAAGAATAATTTTTAAAATCCATAATTGCTTTATAAATAACTTCTTTTTTATCTTTCCAATTAATATTTTTAGAATCCATAAAATTAAAAAGTAGACTTTTATAGTTACCTTTATTGGTCTCTGGTAATTTTATATCATCCCGGTACTTCCATAAATATCTTGCTAATTGAGTTGGTTTAAAGAAATCGAAATTTATTATCAATTCCCCATCTTTTTCAACCCAAAATTGATTTATATTTGCTTTTTTAGGTTTTTCTTCAACTTCATTCCTTTTATATCTTTCTGTTATATCATTTTGCGAATTTATGGACTGAATTTTTTGAAATAAATCATCAATGTCAATCAGTTCTTTAGCAGCGGATAGCTTAGAATTTAATAAATTCTTTAAACTTTCTTTTGTTTTAACAGATGTAGTAACATCTTTCATATATTTAGGTAAATATATGAAATTGTAAGAAAAATTTTGATCATTGGATAATAATTGATTTATTTCACTTTTTAGTCCCAGAAAGGAGTCAATTTGATGTAAATTTATAAATGAAGAATGTTTTTGAATACTAATGGCAATATCCAGAACAGCATCTATTAAATTCAAGTCATTAATATTATCAATGAAAATTTTTAAATAATTATTTTCATTTTCATTAAATTTTGATGATCTCCTATTATATTCAATTAATAATGCCATAAATGATTCAAGCAAAGTTTTTATGATATTGGTTTTATTAGATTCATCTTGTCCATTTTGTAAATTCATATTATTGTAGATTTGAAAGTTGTAATAGTATTTGAAAATATCACTTATAGTTAGATTTTCATTAATGTATTTCATTAAATTTTCAACATAGATAACGTAACATTCCTTATCTTCGCTGTCAAATTCAATCGAAAGGACTCTATCTTTGATTAGTTCTTCTTGTTTATTTAGATTAATTAGTTTAATATCATCAAAATGAGCTTGGATAAAAGCTGTCTTTTTACTTATATCGGTAATTTTAAGTGACTGATTATAAATTTCCCTTTGCTTAACGAAAGACTTTGGAAACTCTTCTAATTCATTTGTTGGCTTGTAGTTACTTCCGTCTGGAAGTTTTATATGGAAATACGTTCCTTGAAAGTATAGGTACATTTTTTCAGGATTATTATTCATATTAATTAAAATTAAAATAAATAAAGAATAGCCAAATTTGTATATATTACTGTATATATCATTTTCTTAGAATCGCTTAAATACTGTATAATACGAAAACTTTCTTGTGCTCCCTGAGGGAACACAACTTTTGAAACAATTTGAAACAAGAAGACACACTAAATATCGTTCAAATCACGCTCTAAATCATATTTTACAAAATTTCTGAAAAATTCTGAAACATTCCTTTTTGCAATTTTTTTCGTAATTTACGTCATCATTTACGTCATCATTTTTTTTGAGTTTACTATGAAATTTTATCTTGTAAGACCATATGATGATTCATCTTCTATCTTCATTGACGTGAACTATAAAAAGAAAAGACTTCGCACTTCTACCGGCATAGTTATCTCTACTGATGCCTGGGATGAATCAAAAGAGCTTGCCACAAGAAAAGAAATTAACTATACCGCTATTAACTCTAATCTTAAGTTGATTAAATCCAGAGTTGAAGCGTATATTTCCAATTTAAAGGTCAATCGCTTAAATATTTCTTTTGATGAATTCAAAAAGGGTATCCTCGAAATTATCAATCCAGATAAGCTATTGATCAATGAGAAGGAGAATGAGTCGGATACTCAATCTGAGTTGCCTCCAAGTTTTCTTGCTGAATTCCAGCGATGGATTGAAAAAAGAAAAATCAGCAATATGTTCGCAGAATCCACTATTAAACGGTATTGGGTTACTTATAATAAATTATCTGATTATTCAAGAAAGAAAAGAATGGAACTGACATTTGAGAAAATGGATAAGCATTTTTATACAAGTTTTATGACATATCTGAATCAAAATGGGCTTGTAAATAATAGTGCCGGAGTGCATATAAAAATATTAAAGACATTTCTATATGATATGGAGGAAGAAGGAAAAGCAGTCAATAAGGAATTCAGGCAATTCAAGTCTTACAAAGATCCGGAACCACCAACATTTGCGCTGACAGACAAAGAGATAGAAGCAATCGAAAACGTCATACCTACCAATAAAAGACTTGAGAAGACAAAAGATTTGTTTATCATTCAGTTACATACACTATTCAGAGTAAGTGATTTGATGAATATCAAGAGAGAGCATATAGACACAGAGAAGATGACAATCAAGTTTTTCATACAGAAAACACGAAGGACGATAAATGTGCCAATAACAAGAAAAGTATTGGAAGTGTTGCAGAAATATGACTATGAGATACCAAGAATATCCTCACAAAAATATAATGATAATTTGAAGGAACTGGCAAGGATGGCAGGAATAGACAAAATGGTAGAGCTTGCAAGGACAAAAGGGGCTAAAAAGGAAGTAGAGGTTTTACCAAAATATGAAGCAATGTCGAGCAATATGGTAAGGAGAAGCGGAATAACAGGGTTGTTAAGAAGGAAAGTCCCCCCGAAAATGATAATGCAGGTTTCCGGCCACAAAAAGCTACAAGTGTTCGAACGCTACATCAGGATGGAAGAGCAGGAATCACTTGACGCTGTCAGAAATGCCTGGGATGGGGGGTAGGAAAAATAGTTTTGCGTCTAAATTTGATATAAACATTTAATTCTTTTTTAAATAATATTCCTACAACGATTAGACAAAAACTCATTGTGAAAATTAAGAATTGACTATAACATTAATCTAGAATACTAGTTTTGCAATCATTACATTTTTAATCTCACTATAGAATTATTGAAAGTATTAGATTTGGACTATAAAGTAATTATTAAATCTTCTCTTATTTTATAAGGCAACTTCTAAAAGTGAAATTAAATATAAGACAAATGCAAGTAACAGATAATTTATGAATTTTTCAAATATTTAAATTATAACTTTCTTTTCAAGAATAAAATTTTAAGGAATATACGAATTAATAATTGTTATTACCAAATAAATCAATTATTTATCATTAAAAAAATACTTTCATTTTATTAAACAATTAATCTTTTTTCATAATAAAATTTTTTGTTGCATAATTCAAAAATGTTTTTTACATTTTAGATGTAAATATCTAACAAATCATACAGGAATTTATAAGATAACTCACAATTGAGTTGAGCAACGAGAATAGAAGTTTACCATTCCCTTAAAAAATGATATTTTTCTGAAACAGGGATAGTTCAAAAAAAAAACAGAAACAAGACTCTTAATTATAAAGTTATTTTTATTTAATAATTCACTATCCAAAATCATTTGAAGGAGTTTTTATGAAGTTCTTTTGTTATATTACTTTGATCCTGCTCATTTTGATTATGAGTACCGCTTATTCTCAACAAAGCGCGCAAGACAGCCAGCAGAAACCGACGAAAGGGCAAATAATCGATCATCAAAAAGGGTTAAATAGTATTAAAGTTGACCCTTCAGCTGCAGTTGTAGATGAACATACACTTAAATCGGGTGATTTACAAAAATGGGAAATAACCGGTTCATGGAGTATTCAGAATTCAAAGGACAACTCAAAGGTAAGTTCGACTTTGAGTACCGGAGAAGAAAAATATCAAATTTCCACTTCTAATTTTGGGGCTACATACAGAAGTAATGCCGATGATTGGATTATTACCCCACCAATAACATTAATCACTAACCAGGAACAGAATTACAAACCAGCAAAGAACTTATTGCTAAGTTTCGAGGAGTATTACGAACTTGAATCTTATTATGATTTTGGAATAGTTAATATTACTACGGATGACGGGAAAACTTGGTCAACACTTGATGTCCGCACAGGGAAATCATCAGGATGGCAGAAAACCGTTCTCGATGTTACTTATTATTCCGGTCAGACAGTAAAAATTGGATTCCAGTTGAAGTCAGACGAAAGTAACAATTATGAAGGATGGAAAATAAAAAATCCTGTTTTGCTCTCTAATCCTTTGGAAGTAACAATCACGAGTATCAATATATCAAATTTCCAGCGTACAGGAATGGTTTACATGAATGTTAATGTTACAGGCACATGCCCGGATTTGGATATGATACCACGTGATAGTTTTGAAGTATATGAAAATGATATTCTACAAACTAAACTTTTCGATGTAACACCACCAGGGCAAGGAGGAAGTGTTAGAATGGCTGATATTGTTTTCATTATGGACAATAGTGGTAGCATGAGTGAAGAAATAGCTTCAGTTAACAATAACGTAACCGCATTTTGCAATAGATTAAAAGCAGAAGGGGTAAATGCGGCACTTGGCTTGGTAAGGTTTGGTCAGTCAACGGGTAATGGCAATCCAATAGTTGAAAACGGAGGGGTGCTATTAACAGATGTTGACCTGTTCAGAACTACAATCTGGTCAAGAAATAATACCTCAGGAAGTAGAGAGCCGGGATGGGATGCATTAGTAGCTGCTTCTAATGGTTTTACTTTCAGACCTGGAGTTCAAAAAATATTTATTTTAATCACTGATGAATCAGCACATTGTCCATATGACGACAATATCGGTACTATCCGTTCATCAGGTGAAGTGATAAATGTTATGCTTTTAAATTCTGTTACTGTTTTCTGTATGATAAATTTAAACCATTGTACAGCTCAACAGGATTACAGCCCGATTGCAGGAGCTACCAACGGAGCAACATACAGTATTTGGAATAATTTTGATGGAATCTTTAATGCCATTTCAACTCAACTAGTTAATACTTATGTTGTTCGCTATAAGTCCAGTGTACCGACTTGCAACGGTGTCCAGAGAAATGTTAGAGTAAGAGTTAAATATTAAATTTTAATATATCACAATCAGGAGAAAAAAAATGAGAAAGATATTAAAAATCGGATTTTATGGGTTAATTATTTTTATAATGTTTTTGTTTACACAAACTGTATTAATTTCAGATTACAAACAATTTTTACCAATAATTTGTGTTCAACCTAATGGTGATACACTAAAATGTTTTGTTAGCGGTGATGAATATTATCATTGGCTTCATGACAAGGATGGTTTTACAATAGTTCAAGCAGAAAATGGCTATTACGTCTATGCCATACAGGATGGTGATGATTTAAAACCAACATCATTTGTTGTTGGAAAAGAGAATCCTTATAATTTGAGAATTGAAAAATGGATAAAAATTTCACCCTTGAAGATTCAGGAAAAGATTGAGAATTTCTATCCAAAAAGAAAAGAAAAATCAGATGGAATTTTAAGGCGAACCGGCCCTGAAAATATGCCACGAACTGGTACAGTCAATAATATTGTAATTTTTATTAAATTTTTAAGATTTTTACTTGATCCTATTGAAATATCAGGTACACCAGATTTTTATCAAAATAAATTTAACGCTACTTCAGGGATTTCTTTAAAATCTTATTTCTCTGAAGTTTCTTATAGATCTCTAGTTATAAATAGTCATTTTTTCCCAGTGCCAGGTGTAAACATTAATGAAGTTACAATACCCCATGAAAGAGGTTATTATGAGCCTTTTTCAATATTTAATATGATTGGATATAAGAATGATAATGAAAGATGGAATAGAGAGAAAGATTTGGTACAAACTGCATTGAATCAAGCGTATATACCAGATAATTTAGACATTGATGCTGATGGAAATAATACTATTGATATGATTACATTAATATTTTCTGGTAATCGTAATCATCATGATGAAATATTATGGGCACATAGGACCTCATGGCCTAGTAGTGGTCTATTATTTCCTCATAATGGAAAAAATCTTAAATGTGATAGTTGGATAATTTTAAGTGAGAACGAAGGCTTAGGAACATTTTGCCATGAAACTTTTCACAATATGGGTAGTTCTGACTTATATAGATATAGTAACCAGTTCTTTAATCCCGTCGGGCCATGGGATATTATGCAAGATAGTCACCAAAACCCACCTCAACATATGAGTGCATATATGAAGTATGAATATGGTAATTGGATAAACGATATACCACTTCAAAACACATCTGGTACCAAAAATCTTAATGCTTTAACATCTTCTTCTAATAATTGTTTAAGAGTAAACTCGCCATTTTCATTAAACGAATACTTTGTTTTAGAATATCGAAGAAATCTAGGAACTGGCTATGAGAGTAGGTTGCCAGGTAGTGGATTACTGATTTATAAAATAAATGAAAATGTAAGTGTTGACGATGGAAATAAAAATGGTCCACCAGACAGAGTATATATTTATAGGCCAGGTGGAACTAATGGAAATACTGATGGGAATATTAATGCTGCAAATTTTTCTCAGGATGTTAATAGAAGAAGATTCAATAAATTTACAAATCCATCTCCCTTTTTGAATAATAATACTTGGGGTGGATTAAGCATAAGTGAAATTGGTAATGCAGGCAATACCATATCATTTAAGATCAATATCGTTAATGCTAATTGTAAAGGTGCGACTTCTATCGCAATAACAAGTTATTTACCCTGTTCAATCCCAAATATTCAAAGAACCTTGAGAACAGTTTCTTATTCAAGTCTAAGCTGGCCTCAAAACACCTCCTTTTTAATTGAAATCGAGGCTACTGATGACGTTGGTGTTAATTCTGCAACACTATTTTACAAACAAAGAAACAGTTCTTCATATTCAAGTTCTGCGATGAGTAATATGGGTGGTGGTATTTGGAGGGGAAGTATCCCCGGTTCATTCTCACAGCAGCCTGGTGTTGATTATTATATTACAGCAACAGATGGGGCAAATAATGTCTCTTTACCTTCTTCAGAACCTCAGCAATTTCCATTTCAGATTGCGATTCTGCCAAATTTACCTCCCCAGATTTCTCTTTTAAACAACCCTTGCCTAACAAGCTTCAATTTGTATCAAAACTTAAGGATAATTATATTTGCTAAAGATAATACAAATAGTTTAAGTAAATTAAAATTGTATTTTAGAAGAGCAGGAGAGTTATTATATCAATCATTGAATTTTCTAAATATGCCTATTGCAGACAAGAAAAAGGATTCACCCCAAGGAAATCCAGATGAGTATTATGCCGATATTCCTGCTGAGTACGTTACGGAAGACGGTTTGGACTTCTTTGTTTATGCCGAGGATGATTTTGGTGTAGGTTCATATAGCGGTACAAATGACGACCCGATAATTGTAAATTTTGTTACATACAATCCTTCAATAACTATCAGCTATGAAGGGAATGACCCTAATGGTGCCTGCCCTTACTCTGATATAACATTCACAGGTGAAGGTAATGAGGGAATTGTAACCTGGCAATGGGATTTTGGTGACGGTTCTCCATTAGGTTTTGGTAAAACAATGCATCATACGTACTGTCAGCCAGGTAATTATGATATTACCCTCACAGTTTTTGGCCCTAACGGCGAAATGGAACAAACATCAAAAAGTTTGACTGTTAAATCATCTGGTTGCCCTCTAAGAGTTCATCTTACAAATAAAGAGGTTTGTAAAGGTGAAAGCATCGAACTTGGGTCTAAGGCAATTTGTAATGGACATGAGTTACAGACAACGGTTACCGGTGGCTCGGGTAGTTATGATTTTCGATGGTATCCAAATACTGCATTAAAAAACAGCAATACTGGCAATCCTACTTTGCTGACATCATATTCCAGTTCCAATTATACATTACTTGTTACTGATTATCAAACTGGTGAACAAGCTACAGGAACGATGACTTTAACTGTTATTGAGCCTCTAAGTGTGTCTTTGCCAACTTCATATACCATAAAAAAGGGGAATTCGGTTAGTATTGGTACAAAATTAACAGTTAAGCCGGATGATGAATATTTTAGTTGTTTTTGGACTGATAAGAACGGATGGACATCATCAGAGATAAATCCAAGTGTATCACCAACAGTAACAACCAGATATTATTTAACCGTAACTGATATTAATAATTGTAAGTCCTTAGAGAAAAGTTTGTTGGTTAAAGTAACTTCAAGAAAAGGAAGTTCGGATTCTGAGTTTGCTTCTGAGGAAAAATATAATATTGATATCTACCCCAATCCTTCTAAGGATATATTCAATATCGAAGCAAGCTTTGAAAAACCCTTGAAAGCTGAAATTAAACTTACGAACCTGCTTGGTGAGGACATTTATTACGAAAAGATAGATGAAACTGATTATATTCATCAACAGATAGATTTATCGGAATTTCCTAAGGGGGTTTATTTCATTAGAGTATATTTCAATAATGAGGTATTAGTAGAGAAAATTATCAAGGAATAGGATTCTCTTCATATAATTCTTAAAAGGCATAATCCTAATAAATAGGATTATGCCAGAATTATTTAATTCTTCATAATGAAAACTATTTCTTTTAATATTAAATTCATCAAACCTTTCTAATTCAGTATTGAAATTCTGATCCTTATATAAAACAATTACTTTTTGCAAGAATGAAAATCTTAATTCGAAAATTCGGCATTAATATCAGTAGGTTGAAATCTTACTGCTTCAGAATGGAACAAATCTAAATCAATCTTTTGAATATATTGGTATAACGGTTTGATATAGTCATAAATATATTCATCCCTAAAACCCAGATAGGCATTGGTTTTTGCATAACATTTTATCCTCAAATGAACATTTGCAATAGTTCTCGATGGATGTATATTAATTACTTTAACTACTAATTTATCAGACGAAAAAAGCCTTCCTTGATCTATACTTGATTCGATTTTAATAAAATTTTAAGGATTATTTTCCTTTTCTTTTTGCAAATATTCTTTTTTTTCTCTTAATTCCTTCTCGGCATTAAGCTGCTCAATGAGAGCTTTTTCGGCAAGTTCCTTTTCTTCTTTTTCTTTTCGTAGTTTTTCAATTTCTAAAGCATGCTTGATTGAATCTTGCTGAATTTTCTTTCGTAAAGCTAATTCTTCTTTTGATTCGCCGCAACCAACTAAAAGCACTAAAATCTAAATAACAGAAATTATAAATCTAATCATAATATAACCTTTATGGTTGTTTAACAAATAAAAAAATGGCATTTCCACAATTTGCTTTGCATTTAGGTATCGCCAAACACACACTCACTAAGCAAAAAGGAAAACACCCAGTTTCCCGGGCGAGTCCTCTTAGTTCCAGTGAGTATAAAATTGGCGATTTTAAATGCAGGAACTAAAATAAGACTACGCTTACTTCTTATAAAATATTACTTTTTATGAATTACTTGATATTCCTTATTTATTTTTAAATTCTGACATTAAAATTTACATAATTAATAATAAAATAAAAATAGGTTTTGAGAAAGCACAAAATTATTTTATCAGCTCCTCCACTTACGGGTGAAATAATATAATAAATTATATAATTTTCCTGGGAGTAATACTATTGCAGTTTTTTTAAGAAGGTATTATAAAAAAGCAAGAAAGGATTGAGATCAAGATTGGTCTAAATCTCAAGAAGGTTTTTTTTCCATGGATATGGCTTGATTACCTTCCAATTCTAATCTTACTTTTTTTGAGGGAATCTTGATTTTGATATTCTATTTACATCAAATTCGTTTAAATTACATTAAAAGTTTAGTAAAAATGTTATAATGAGAATCTATATTCTATTTTATTTTTTTATTTCTTCCTCTCTTTTCTCACTCCTCCTCCTCCGCTTCTTTGCCCATTCGGTATTTTATGTCGTAGTTGATTATGAAATCAAGCTCTTCGTGCGTGAATCCGTAATGCTCGGCTAAGACTTTGTCTATTTCATCAATAATATGTTTGGATTGTTCTAGAAATCTTTTTAAAGGTTGATATTCATTTTTAATTTTTAATAAACTTTTATATATAGCATCAATTCTATCACTTAAATCAATATAAATGGTGGATAAAGGAATTTTATTTATAATAAAATTTTTTATTTCATCTTTATTTAATGAAAAACCAGTCCTACCAAAAAATAATGTTGAACACCATATATAAAATAAAGAAGAATTTAATAAACAATGAATAAAATGTTTAAAATTTTTATTTATATAAATAAATAATAGATTTTTAGAAGAAAATTTCTGGCACCTAATATAATTTCCAGGTGCATTATAAAAATAAATTTTATCAGATCCAGTTAAAGAATTTAAATTATACATACTATTATTTAATTTTTTTAATATATTTTTATGTATTTTACTTGAATATTTAAAAACAATGTAATCAAAAATTCTTAAATCTAAATTATTTTCAAATTTTTCAAATATGATGCTATTTTGAAATACTGTTTTTAAGTCATCAATTTTTATATATTTTGTAACATTTGAAAAATTGCGTGATTCAAATTTATCAATTAAAATTATAGACATTCTAGCATGTGATATACCTTCAAAAAGTTTTAGCGGTCTATCATCGAATGAAATAATAAAATTTTTATTTTTAAGGATAAGGTCTTGAACCAATTTCATTCTTTTTGTACATAATATAGGAGCTTGCACAATCATCCCAAATTTTGATTTTTTATTCAAAATATTATGACTTTTTTCAATAGTGAAAGCATACAAATTTCCACAGCTTTCTGTTTTATATCCTTTGATAGTGTATTCATTTCGAACCTTGCTATACTCCACATACGGCGGATTGCCAATGATAACATCAAAACCTCCCCTCTGGCTAACAATTTCAAAAAACTCATAATACCAGTGGAATGGCTTATGAGTTGATTTCCAGTTCTCGAAACGTTTTTCGTCTTTTCTGTCAATACCATAAACAAATTGTGCCATAGCCAAGTCAGAGAGGAGACTCAGTTTTTTCCTTTTATCTTCAATTGATTTCTTTAAGGGTTTCAGGTTTTCGCTATCGTCATTATCTTCCTGTGCCTTGTTGAAACGGTTCATCTCTATTCCCAACTCACCACAAAGCTTTAAAATCCTTCTTTTGAACTCCTCGTCGAATTCTAACCTGCCAGTTTCCATAGATTTTTGCAATTCATCAATAGAAACATAACCAACGAGGGTGTTCCCGGTTTTTATGTTGAAGTCAATGTCGGGCAGCGGCTCCAGACCTAAATTTGGCTTGCTGTAATCAGCCTCGACTGTTGAGACAAGTTTCAGGAACAAACGTAGCTTGGCAATTTCCACCGCTTCGTTCATTATATCAACTCCGTGGAGGTTATTCAGTATAATAGTTTTGTAAATATAATAAGTTTGATTGGGATGCTGTGGCTGGTTGATCAAGTTCAATTCATTCTCGAAGAAATCGAATTTGATTTTCTTTTTTTCGCCACTTTTTGTTGTAATCTCGGCATCATCTATAAAATTTTTCATTCTTTGCAAACAGGATTCGTAAAGAGGCTCAAGGATATTCAGTGCCGCAAAGAGGAATGCACCCGAGCCACAAGTGGGGTCGAGGATGGAAACCTTTTTGACTGCCTGATAAAAATGCTTAATCAAATCGGGGTCAACCGTATTATCAATCATATCCTGAGCAAACTGCCTTATATCGAGGTTGTAAGTGATGAAATCATTAATGCTGGAAATTTCCCCTGAATTAATTTTTTCCCTGATTTCTCTATATCTTTTCCTTCTTTCAATAACTTCCCTGTAGATTTCGGTAGGTAGGGCTATTTCGGGAGGAGCGGGTTTGTTCCAAGGTTTTCTTATGTCGCAAAGATATTCCCCCTTGCCGTCAACAATCTTGTTTTCCAGATCGGGTCTGAAACCAGCTTTAATTTCATCGGGCAAGTCAGCAAAAAGTTCTTCGTCCGAAAGGAACACACCCCCTTTTCCCCTCTCAAAAGGGGAATTCAAGTCAGCCCTTTTTCCACTTACGTAAGAAGATTTAATGCCATGTCTGACAGCAGGATAAATATATCTGTCGGGATTTTCTCTCAGCATTTCGAAAGCTTCCTCGAAGGCATTTTCTTTGTAATTCCTGATAGTTTCATCAAAAAGAAAAGGAATGATGCAGTTTTTTGAAATATAGTCAGTGATGTCTTCCTTTGTATAATAAGCCCCCATCGAGGCACGGTCGTTGATATACTTTTCGAAAATATAACCGAGAACATCTGGATTAATTTCCCTTCCGGTAGCTTTAATCCTTGTGTCAAGATGCCATTCATATTGATCGAAAAAAGAAAATAAATTCTCAAAAGCTTTATCAGGTATTTGAATATCAGGATATTTTTCTTCAAGCTGATGAATATCGAATAGTCCGCCATTCAGATAAGGAACTTTACCAATAAGCTCGGTCAGTTCAGTGTTTCTCTCCGGGGAGCCCAAACCCTTATGAAAGAGTACAAGAAGAAAAGAGCGATAAAAAGAAAAGAAGTTATCCTTGCCTTTTAGTTTTTTAACGTGATTCAACTTATTGGAGAGGTAGTTCGTATCGTTGTCCAAGAAATTCTTCTTTTGTATGAAGTAGATAAACATTAATCGGTTCAGCATCAAAGAAGTGTACCATTCCTTATCAACCTGAGACTCAATTCCTTCGATAAACGAAATAAAATTTTTATGTTGAACCTTAAATTTATCGTAGAACTGTTTTGTAACTTTATCAACATCGAAAGCTTTCTTAGTTCGCAATCTGATATCAGAAATACCAAGTGATTCATCCTCGTCGATACTTATTTCAATATTATTCAGCTTTTGAACTAATATTTCGGGATCTTGATGGATGTAATATTTTGTTTCTCTGGTGGCAGTAGGTTTGCCCGATTCTCTTTTAACCCATTGCCAGATTTGAACTGATTTTTTCTCATCATAAAAAATAATGATATGCTCAAAAGCAAAGGGTGTAACTTTTGAGTCAATTTTTTTTCGTATTTGATAATCAGGCTCTCTTCCATCGCTATCCGGGGGACAGACAAAAACGACAAATTCTTTTTTAATTGCAACTGCTCTCAATTTATAAGTGCTGTCATTTAATTGAATATCAAGTTCCTGAGAATGGTTATCCCAGCCTAATTCATTAAATAGTCTTTTGAAATCAAATGCTTTAATACTGTCTTTTAAAATTTGTCTATTCATATTTTAATCCCATAGAACAAATAATTTGAGGTTCTTTTTGAATATCGTCTCTTTCATCAATAATGCTAAGTTTATCTTGTTCACGCAAAGAAATAACAAGGTCAGCCAGTTGATCATCATTAATACCAGCTCTAAGCTGCCTATTAATTGTATCTTTGGCATACTCAGTCAAGGGAAATTTATATAAATCATCAATTGATTTTTTCAATTCATCAGATACAAAAAGGCTGTCTTTTATTTTTTCATAATACTGTGTCAATCTGATATAAGCTCTGTACCTTGCACCGGTCTTTTTGCCGAGTTGCCCGCCGGAGGTTCTGTCAACATTTTTAATATGCTCAACCCCAATTCTGACAAGTTCGTGATGGTTTTCAATTTTGAATGCGGATTTTGTATCGGGAGAACATTCTGCAGCTTTAAGAATTGCAAGCTGTGATTGAGTAATTATATTACCATGTTTATCAACCCACGTTAAAACATCATTATCTTCAGAAGTTTTTGCATAAACAAGAACACCTTCCTTTGACTTATGAAATGAATCAGGGAGTTTTTTTGTTGTATAAATAACGTTTGGTAAATCGGGAATCGTTTTCTTCAATGATGGGTTATTGTCAGTAGCATTTTTCCATATTTGATAAGCATAAGAAGCCAGATCAATCTCATCATCATCTTCTTCGTCAAGTATCCCGGATTTTTCGCTATAAAGGTCTTTAATAGTTAAATGAGTTCTCTCGTCCTCAAAGAAAATTTCATCAGTTCCGACAACTTCGGCATTTTCAATAAGCCTGTTGAGCAATCTATTTCGAAGCTTGATTATTTTCTCGAGACCATCTTCAGGCAAGAAAGAGTAACAAAGGATTTCATTTGATTTCTGACCAATTCTATCAACACGTCCAGCTCTCTGAATCAAACGGATTATAGCCCAGGGCAAATCATAATTAACAATAATATGACAATCTTGTAAATTTTGACCTTCGCTCAATACATCAGTAGAAATCAAAACTCTTATTTCATCTTCATCTTTGATATAATCATTCTGATTAGGGATTTTCTTTCCATTGCTAACAGGACTAAATTTGTGAGCTTTTGCAGTAGGGTTTTCGTCATCTCCGGTAACAAAATCAATTTTACTATTATTACGTTTTTTTAGAACTTCGCCAAGGTATTTAGCTGTATCAGCATATTGAGTGAAGAGCAAAATTTTATTTTCAGGATATTGAATAGTTATTAAATCTTCAAAAGCTTTTAATTTTCTATCGAGTTTTGCATCCCAATTTCCAGAAATTTTCAAAATATCAATTAAAGAATTAGAATCGTTAATTAGATCCTGAATAAGAGCAGTATCAAAAAGTTCACTTCTAATCCAGTCAAAATTATTATGAAATTGCTCATTATATAAACTATACATTGATTTTGCTTTTTCCCTAAAGGCATTATTATCAGTGATCACTCTCAAGATCTCATGTTCGGCTTCGTTTAATTTGCTATTATTATCATCGTCAATATCTTTATCTTCAAGAAATTCATCCATTATATTAGACTCTTGTTGACCAATAGGTAAAGGCAAAGAATTCTGAATTGCATAAATAAAAAGATAATTTCTTAAAATATGTCTGGTGATGGATAGTAAAAATGAATATCCACTACTTTCAAGACGTTTGAAAAGATTAGTTCTGCAAAATCCCATCAACCTCTTGCCTGCACGTGATAAGTTTGCAATGATTATTTTTTCAACATCAGTTGGTTTAATAATTGCTGGTTCACTAACATATTTACCCAATCCATAACGTGGCAAGTTCAAGCTATTTATTATGTCAACCACCTTTTGTGAATATAATTTAGAATATTGATCGTTTTCATCATCAACATTAAAACCGAATTCAATTTTTTTGGGAATTCTATCAGGAAAATAGGAGCGTGTTCCATTATCAAAAAGCAAGTATTTTCTGCCTGAATCCGGGTCAGTTAGAGCATAATTATCCTTGATAAAGCTTCGTGTTCGCCGCACCATGAATAATCTCATCAATTCACGCCAGTCATCAATATGCTGACTGTGTTCAAAAGCAGCCAGAGTTCGTATCCCCGCCTGATGTTTCGACATGAACTTAGCTTTCCCGCCTAATTCATTAATGTATGATTCAGGGCTAATACCTAAGTCCTGATCCTCACTAATAAATAATCTTAATTGATTAGAAAGGTCAAGGTAAGTTTTGTTATAGGGAGTAGCAGAAAGCAAGATAACTTTACTGCCATTTAATCTAATATATTCCTGAATAGCTCTGTATCTTTTCCCCTCCCGATTTCTTAAATTATGACTTTCGTCAATTATTACCAATCTGTATCTTCTGAGATCTGGCAATTTATTTTGAACTTCAGTAATTGACAAAACATCAGCTCTAAGCTCATATTTATGTTTTATACCTTCCCACATATCAGTTATGTTTTTGGGGCATATAATCAGAGTTTCAAAGGAAAAATCTTCTTGAAAAACTTTAGCGAGTGCAGCAGCAGTGTAAGTTTTTCCAAATCCAACTACATCTCCTATAAGCACACCATCCCTTTTGTTTATATGGTGAGCTGCAATTAAAACAGCTTTTTGCTGAAACTCGAATAATTGGTCCCTGAATATTCTTGGTATTTTAAACTGGGATAGTCCGGCTCTTGCTTCGGAGGATAAATGATACGCAATTTTTAAATAAATATGATATGGTGAAATTATATTTTCCCCAGCCCAACTGTTATCAATTATATCAATCAATTCTTTGGATATATCAAGACACCATCTGTCAGTCCATCTATCATCGAACCATTTCGCTAATTTTTCAGATGCATCCCGATCTAAAACATCAATATTTAGTTCTCCTTGCTTTTCAATTCCAGCTAAAGTGAGGTTGCTACTGCCGATATAGCCAATAATGGGGTTTATTCTATCATCACGAAACATCAAATATAATTTGGCATGAAGAGGATGCTTCAAAAAGAGCTTAACAATCACCTTTTGCTTTTTTAATTGATTTGAAAGTCTTTTCAGTCCCAATTCATCTTCTTCGGTTGGATAACCAAATGTTAATTGCTTTTTGAAATCTTCAGCAAATTTTTTTTTGATATTGATAGCTGTTTTATTATCTATTAAATCCTCAGAAGAAAAAGAGAAATATTCTCTTATCAGTTCTTGAGCTTGCTTCTGCATACCGATAAGGAGCCTGCAACAAGTTTTATCACCACCGTGCAATTTTTCTATTTTATCAGCAACCTCTTTCCAGCCACGTAAATTAAAATAACCAACACAAAAGTCAGCTCTAAATGAAACTTCAAGGGTATCCTTGAGAGCATGAGAAAGGAAATTTTCAATATTATCAAATATTACCGGCATACATAACCACCAAAAAGTAAGAGTTTCTTGTTATTAAGATATCAAAAATAATAAAATCATAATTATTTTTTAAAATTATAGTATTTATTCTGGCAAGTCGAGAAATTTTTGTAAAAATCATACAAAATCAATCTATTTATCACCTAAAAACCTTATAAAATTTTATAAAAAAAACATGTAAAAGCGTAAAATACCCTTCTTTTTACTTCTGAAAATTAAGAAATTTTTGCTTCAAAATTTTGAAAATTCATCCAAAACTGTTTCAAATTGCAATGTTTTTAGTAAATTTTTACAATATTTTTACAATATTTTTACAATATTTTCGGAACAGTTTTGAACGTTTTTATTTCGCTTCCACATATTTTTTTTGACATTTTTACGACTTTTTTATAAAAACTAACTTGCTCAATTTAGTCTCATCGAAAATATAACAACATTTTAACATCTTTTTGTCGAAAATTTCACATTATACTATCGTTGGACACAAGAAATATATCAGCAGGGAAACAATCGAGAGAGCTAAAACAAAGATAACCGGGAAAAGAGAGAGGAAATAGTCGAAACTCTCTTAGATAAAGTTTTGACTATTTCAACCTATCCGCTTAATTGAATAAAACTTCTTAAATCTATCAAATAAAATTAGAATTCCAATTCAGCACCTATCTTGTTTTTATTTCATTATCATCAATTTCTCTCTTTTCACTATTGTTGGGGTTTGTAATTCGATGAAATATAGGCCATTTGAATAATTTTCGGTGTTTAGTGTGATTTCGATTTTTCCCACTTCGTTATATGTTCGATATTCGACTAATATTCCTTGCTGGTTGTATATTTTCAGACTTGTTAAACCTTTCTCCACTAAATTCAGTTCTATGTTCACATTCCCATCGCTCGGATTAGGAGCTATCTTCATCAGTTGCGTTACTCGTGCGGGATTAATCAGGCGCTTGCCACCCTCCTCGCAAATGCCAAGAAGGGTGAATTTGCCATTGATTAATGTAATATCGGCTTGTCCACCTTTTGCTTGGGCATTTGATAATACTAACTCACATCCTTCGGCATTGCCTAAACCTACTACACATTTTATTTTACTTATTGCTTCTCCTTTTGGAACATTGACAGGCAAGTTCTCTATCTTTATCCTTGCTGTTTTATCATCTATTTTCTCCAATTGGTAGCCTATCGGTGACAATAATGTAGGATTAAATGTCAATTCTACATCTATTGTGTTAACCCCTGCTATCGCTAAATTCTCTGCTTCGTTCAGTATTATCGGTATCTCTATCTCCTCGCCTGCATAGCCCGATAAAGCTATCGTTTTAAGCTGAGCATTGGCTGAATATACCGTACCTAATAAATTTACTTTTTTCAAATTTTTACAAGTCAATTCTTCTATTATAATTGAATCTAAAATATTTGTCGGTATGGAGCTGCCTGGATAAAAAACTTTGATTATTTTACTTTCGTTTGGATTGAGAGTAAAATTAATTTCCGATAATGTAATAAATCCTGGTGCTGACAATTTATACGTATTTGGCAATGTTCCCTTATTTGTTATTTCGAATTCCAATTCTGATGATTGATTAAATGGTAAATACCCAAAGTCAAGATCTTTTTTATTTAAACTATATTCTATTGATTCCTTCCGTCCTTTTAATTGCAATGTCATAACTGAATCAGGTTCGGAATTAGATTTGATTACAAGTTCTGCTGTCTTATCGCCTGCTGTCTGTGGTCGGAATGTTACTATTATCGCTTTTGTGCTATCCGGTGGTATCGTTATCGGCAATGCTTCCTTTATCTCGAATTCTGTGCTGTTAGTTCCACTTATGTTTAGTTCGCTGATTATCAATTCCTCACCTCCTGTGTTGCTGATTTGAATTTCGTTTGTCTTCTCAGTTTCACAGATTAAATTTCCTAACGGGCTTAATCCACTTTGTATCATCGGACTTTTCTTCTCGCCCTCGCCAAATAACTGTACTACTGCGGGCGAGCCTACTCCGTTGTAATGGAACTCCAATGTCCCGCTGGTGCGTCCTTTGTCGCTCGGTGCAAAGCGTAAATCCATCAGTCTTGTCTCACCCGGCTGCAAAGTAAAGCTTCCTCCTCCCGATAATGTCTTAAAATCTTTGTCATTCGGTAGATTGTGCTTCGTCTCTGTTATAGTTATTGCCACTGAGCCTATATTCTTTATTGTTGCTGTTTGTAAGGTGTCTTTGTTTCGTCCTACTTTTACGATACCAAAATCAATAATTTCACCAACTACCTCTAATCTTTGCTCTACTCCTTCGCCGCGAATCGTATTAACTAATGTGTCTGACTGCGTAATTATCACTATTTCTGCTGTGTGTATGCCAACTCTGGTTGGTTTAAAGCGAAACTCACCATAATGAGTATCATTAGCTTTCACCTCATATTTTGGAAATCCTGAAACAAGCGAAAATGCAGATGCATCAGCCCCACGAAAATAGATTGATTCCACTCTAAACTTCCAACTGCCTATGTTTTGCACAAAAGAAGTAACAACTGAATCTTTTACCGAGCCAACTAAAACCTTGCCCATATCAATATCCCTTGCTTGTGCTATTGGCTCTACAATAGAAAACACATTATCGCTTTCGTCTTCCTGCAAAGTAATATCATCAATAGCCCATACTTTTAGAGTTGCATCGCTACTCCCCGAGGCTATATAACGCCCATCGGGACTATAACTGACGCTCAAGACCCAACCACTATGCCCCGTGAGTGTTCGTTGCAAGACGCCCGTACTTGATTCCCAAATCTTGATAGTTCCATCCTCACTCCCCGAGGCGATAGAACGCCCATCGGGACTATAACTGACGCTCCTGACAACATCACTATGCCCCGTGAGCCTCTGTAGCAATACGCCCGTTGTTGCATCCCAGAGCTTGATTGTTCTATCATCACTCCCCGAGGCGATATAACGACCATCGGGGCTATAACTGACGCTCAATACACCATAACTATGCCCCGTGAGAGTCCGTTGCAAGACGCCCGTGTTTGCATCCCAGATCTTGATTGTTCTATCATAACTCCCCGATGCAATATAACGCCCATCGGGACTATAACTGACGCTAGTGACCGTATTACTATGCCCCGTGAGCGTTCGTATCAATGCTCCCGTTGTTGCATCCCAGATCTTGATTGTGTTATCCCTACTCCCCGAGGCGATATAACGACCATCGGGACTATAACTGACGCACTCGACCCAATCACTATGCCCCGTGAGTGTCCGTTGCAAGACGCCCGTGCTTGATTCCCATATCTTGATTTCTTGCCAACTCCCCAAGGCTATATAACGCCCATCGGGACTATAACTGACGCTAGTTACTTCCCAACTATGCCCCGTGAGCGTCCGTTGCAAGACGCCCGTGCTTGCATCCCGGATCTTGATTGTCTCATCATCACTCCCCGAGGCGATATAACGCCCATCGGGACTATAACTGACGCTCGATACACCATAACTATGCCCCGTGAGTGTCCGTTGAAAGACGCCCGTGCTTGCTTCCCAAATCTTGATTGTTCCATCCCTACTCCCCGATGCGATAGAACGACCATCGGGACTATAACTGACGTTCCAGACCCAACTACTATGCCCCGTGAGCGTCCGTTGCAAGACGCCCGTGCTTGCTTCCCAAATCTTGATTGTTCCATCCCTACTCCCCGAGGCGATAGAACGACCATCGGGACTATAACTGACGCTATAGACCCAATAACTATGCCCCGTGAGCGTCCGTTGCAAGACGCCCGTGCTTGCTTCCCAAATCTTGATTGTCCCATCATAACTCCCCGAGGCGATATAACGCCCATCGGGACTATAACTGACGCTATAGACATAATAACTATGCCCCGTGAGTGTCCGTTGCAAGACGCCCGTGCTTGCTTCCCAGATCTTGATTGTCCCATCATAACCCCCCGAGGCGATATAACGCCCATCGGGACTATAACTGACGCTCAAGACCCAAAAACTATGCCCCGTGAGAGTCCGTTGCAAGACGCCCGTGTTTGCATCCCAGATCTTGATTGTCCCATCATAACTCCCCGATGCAATATAACGACCATCGGGACTATAACTGACGCTTTCGACATCATTACTATGCCCCGTGAGCGTCCGTTGCAACACGCCCGTGCTTGATTCCCAGATCTTGATTGTGTTATCCGAACTCCCCGAGGCGATAGAACGCCCATCGGGACTATAACTGACGCTATAGACTGAACCACTATGCCCCGTGAGCGTCATTATTGTATCTAATGTGTTTGCGTCAAGTATAGTTATTACATTACTTGCACAAGTTACTATTCTCCTTCCATCGGGCGACCATTTTACATCCCTACCCAATGCAAGTGTTGTCCAGAGTAAATTAAAGTTGTTATCCGATAATTTCCCTCCCATCTGCTTTACTTTTACTTTGCACTGATTGCTTGCTGGTCGTGGCACTTTGTTCCAACTATATCGCAAGCCCCGTGCTGTGTCTATATATTTCCAATTTTTTCCATTATCGGTGCTGTATTCTAATTTCACTAAATCCTCGCTCGATATCCCCTCCCAAGTGATTACCGTATCGCTACCTACTACAAAGACCTCGCCACCATTGGGATGGGTTACTTTCAGTGTCTTTATACTTGGTTTCTTCCCTTTCCAGCCTCCGCTTGCAAAATATGTCGTCGGGCATTGGTCGGTTTCTATCTCAAATCTACAAAAATTATAGCCACTATCGGTTGGGGTGTAACTTACTGTCAGTTCTATACTCTCACCCGATTTTATCATAAATTGCTTTGGCGCGATATCAAACTTTGGACTATTACCGGTTATATTCGTTACTGTAAAATCCGCATTTATTGCTTTGACAGTTACTTTTTGCTCCGTTTTTACCCCAACTTGTGGGTCATCAAATCTTACGATTGTTGGATTGAATTCTAACCTTGCTATTGACGATGATGGGCTCTGATAAGCTGCTGTTGCTTTCGTTCCATTTTGAAGTAATGTTAACTCAACGTTTGTTATTCCTGAAAAACAAGATACTCCACTCTTCCATTCTATTGTGCAGGGGTCACTTTTATTAGCAGCCATAATCAATTTTATGGAATTAATTGCAGTATTTAAATCATTGTAAGGTATATGATTATTTGAAAATCCCCCAGTTTCCTTTGAAATATTTCTACAAATATCAGGTGTCCAATCGTATTTGTCAAAAATATTAAAATTAATTGTTACATTATGCTTCTTAGCTTCTTCAATGATAGATGATTGAAGTCCTTTATTAAAATGGCTGCAACTACTTAGAACAACTACAATCGGTTTATATTTACCCTTTTTTGCAACAGAAATTGCACCTGTTATAGGTCTTATTAATGCGCCGGTATGATCTTCTCTGCTACCAAGAGTAGTAAGAGAATTGATTGCTCTTTGTAGTTTTACTTTGTCAGTCGTAAAATCTTGGTTGATATAACTGTTCCCTTCGTAACTCATAATAGCAATTTCGTTTTTATCTAAGGGAATTATATCTAACCAAGCATTTAATACAGTTTTAGCATTGTTGATATTATTATACACAGTAACATCAACTGCTAGAACAATTGATAAACGTTCAGTTTTAGGAATAGGACACGAAACCATCGTAACATTCCGCTTCACCCCATTTTCCTTTAATTCAAAATCCGATGGAGTTAGATTTGTGATTTGATTCCCATCTTTATCAAATGCAAAAAACTTTGCTTTGATTGTCGGGAAATTTGATGCATCCACATCAAACAGCGAGAGCGATTGGCTAAAAGCGGTGTAGCCAATCAAAAATATTAGTATTATAATTGCTTTCATATTTTACCTTTAAAATTTTACTCCGAATTGTTTTTTTAAAAGTAATATTTTTTTAAATTTAATAAATTTTTTTTGAGCAAAGCACTATTTTTTTTGAGTAAAATATTTTTTGTTTTCTTTAACTTTTTTTCACCTATTTATCAATAATCTTTCTTTCTTTAATACTGTTGGGGTTTGTAGTATTATAAAATATATACCATTACTATAAGTTCTTGTATCTAATTCTATTATTATATTACCTGGTGAGCCATCTATTATTCTCTCTTCTTTTAATTCTCCACTAGATGCATAAATTTTTAATGTATTTTTTCCTTTCTCGACAAGGTTTAATTCTATTTTTACTTTCCCATCGCTCGGGTTGGGGGCTATCTTCATCAGTTGCGTTACTCGTGCGGGATTGATTAGTCGCTTACCTCCCTCCTCGCAGATACCTAATAGGGTGAATTTGCCATTGATTAATGTAATATCGGCTTGTCCACCTTTTGCTTGGGCATTTGATAATACTAACTCACATCCTTCGGCATTGCCTAAACCTACTACACATTTTATTTTACTTATTGCTTCTCCTTTTGGAACATTGACAGGCAAGTTCTCTATCTTTATCCTTGCTGTTTTATCATCTATTTTCTCTGCATTGTAACCTATCGGTGCAAGCAGTGTAGGATTGTATGTTAGCTCTACATCTATCGTGCTTACGCCTGCTATCGCTAAATTCTCCGCTTCGTTCAGTATTATCGGTATCTCTATCTCCGCGCCCGCATAGCCCGATAAAGCTATAGTTTTAAGCTGCGCTGTGGCGTTGAATGTACTGCCTGCTATCGTTACTTTTTTTACAATTGAACACGGCTCACCTATTAACTCAACTTGTTGTGTTAAGCTTGCTGTATCAATTGGGGTATATTCTATTGTTATCTCTTTGCTTTCGTTTGGCTTTATTTCTAACGGGAACGGATTACCTATAATTGTAAATGGCTGCTGTAGTCCTCTTAACTCAGTTATGGTTACGTCCCGATTGGATATGTTTGTTATTAATAATTTACCTTGCTTACTGCTCCCAATAATGGCTGTTAATGCTACATCTTCTGCCTGTATCTTCGGCATTTCTACTCTGCCTGTAACATTTACATTTATTACTCCTCCGCAAGTATCTATTATCCTTATTGTTCTCGTAAAATCACCCTCCTGGCTAATTCCTGTAAATCTGCATTGCAATTGCTCGCTTTCATTCTTATTTAATGTTATTAATGTATTCGATATGTTTATATCATTTCCAGGCTGACACGTTACACTTGTTCTTATACTTCCAATATTATTTATTGATACCTCAAAGTCTTTGCTCTCATTTGGACATAATATTCCCAAATCTATATCTTTAGTGGCTGTTATTGAAATCAATTCCTTCCGTCCATTTAATTGCAATGTCAAAAGCGAGTCAGGTTCTGCATTCGATTTTATCTCAAGTTCCGCTGTCTTATCGCCTGCTGTCTGTGGTCGGAATGTTACTATTATCGCTTTTGTGCTATCCGGCGGTATCGTTATCGGCAATGCTTCCTTTACCTCGAATTCTGTACTGTTCGCTCCTGTGAGGTTTATCTCGTTGATTACCAGGTCTTCGCCTCCGGTGTTGCGTATTTGAATTTCACTTGTCTTCTCGGTTTCACAGATTAAATTTCCTAACGGGCTTACTGCACTTTGTATCATCGGACTTTTCTTCTCGCCTTCGCCAAATAACTGTACTACTGCGGGCGAGCCTACTCCGTTGTAATGGAACTCCAATGTCCCGCTGGTGCGTCCTTTGTCGCTCGGTGCAAAGCGTAAATCCATCAGTCTTGTCTCACCCGGCTGCAAAGTAAAGCTTCCTCCTCCCGACAATGTCCTAAAATCTCTGTCATTTGGTAAATTGTGCTTCGTCTCGGTTATTGTTATTGCCACTGAACCTATATTCTTTATTGTTGCTGTTTGTAAGGTGTCTTTGTTTCGTCCTACTTTTACGATACCAAAATCAATAATTTCACCAACTACCTCTAATCTTTGCTCTACTCCTTCGCCTCGTATCCTTTGAATTAATGTGTCTGACTGCGTAATTATCACTATTTCTGCTGTGTGTATGCCAACTCTGGTTGGTTTAAAGCGAAACTCACCATAATGAGTATCATTAGCTTTCACCTCATATTTTGGAAATCCCGAAACAAGCGAAAATGCAGAGGCATCGGCCCCACGAAAATAGATTGAATCCACTCTGAACTTCCAAGAGCCGATATTCTTAACAAATTCAACGACAACAGAATCCTTGCTTGTACCAACAAGGCACTGCTTCATATCAATATTTTGAGAAGCAGGAATCGGAAGAACAACTTCCCAATATGTATCCGATGTGTCGGATTGAGTTTGAGCGGAACTAAAGCTGAAGCTGAGAGCAAGACTAATGCTTATTACAGCAAGAAAGTTAAATACCTTTTTCATTTTTCACCTTTATATTAATGTAATTATCTTCGTCAAATTCCCAATTCATTGGGTTTAATTGAATATATTTTCTAATTTCATACAATTCTTTTTCGTTTCTGATTATGTGTTCGTAGTAATTTCTTTGCCAAACCGGTTCCCCAGGAGTATTTCGGATTTTATTGATACGTTTGGATGAAAATGATTTTAATTGCCGTACAATTTCTGGTAATCCATATTTTTTCACTGAATCACCCGTTGGGGCAGGTTCGTAACCTGCCCTTGATATTTGGGATGGTTGTGAACCATCCCCTACGATTTTTATGATGCAATGGATATGGTTGGGCATGATTTGATAATAATCCAATTCGATATTTGAATTATGGTTCGGCAAATCAAACCAAGTGTATTTCAATATTTCACAATATTTATTCAATGACATTTCTCCATTAATTATATCTCCAAATAGATGTTCTCGATCTTTTGTGCATATAGTTACAAAATAATATCCCGGTTGAGAATAATCATAATTTTGCAATCTTATGTTCTTTCTGTTTTTCATGATTGTCCTCGCTGTATGGAAAACGCATGTTCATTATCGGGTGGTCGGGAACAGGCAGACGCATATATTTGTACGGAACAGGCATGCCTATTCCCTACGGGTGCGTTTCTTCTTATTATTTTTAATATTTCTTTCACATTTCAAAAAAAAATTTCGCTGGGGGCTAGCCCCCTGCTCCCCCAAATAGTCAAATAGACAAATAGCCAATTAATCCCTGACACAGCGAACAGAAAACCCATTTCCCTTAATGCTACTGTACCTGCTGACATACGTGGCATTGCAGTTCAGGTACCTGGTCCATGAAGTTGTTGCATTGTACTCCGTAGCCGACCACCAGTGACCGTTGTCTCCTGTAGTGTTACAGGGACCAAGGTGGTTGCGGTAGCCCCCAGGAAGAGCGGAAAAACCGCTTTCGTTTGTGGCTCCCGTGTTTGGACTATACCACAATCCATCTCCGCCTTCTATCGTTCCAGTGCTCTTTAACTTGCCGCCAGCTACTAATGCCCCCCCAAACAATTTTCCAATTCTACCCATTCTGAATCTGTTGGAATATGCCAGCCCTCCGGTGCCAAACCCCTTGGGTCGTTCAATGCATACCAATTGTAGAGCTTGCCATATATTGCACCAAGTGAATCTGAATTATTATAATAACACCATGCTCCTTCCTTTTTGTTATTTGCATCTTGCCATTCTTCAGCTGTTTGAGCATGCCGTATCGGGTCTCCATTGCGGTAATGATCCACATCCAAATTACAGCCCATCCAGATCTTACCGCATATCTCCACATCAGGATTCTCGCAGTAACTACTCGTCTTCGCCGCAGCCGTTACCCTTGCCAGATATTTTTTGCTCGCTACTTTCGGCACTTTGAAGCGATGGCTCAACCCCTTCGCTGTATCTGTTATTGTTATCCATGGCTGATTGTCATCTGTGCGGTATTCCAATTTTACTTTCTCATCCGGGCTTACTCCTTCCCACGTTATTACTGTATCACTGCCAGCTACAAACACCTCGCCTCCATTTGGATGTATTAGTTTTAATGTTCTGATTGTTGGCTTCTTCCCCTTCCAGCCACCACTCGCATAATATTTCGTCGGACATTGATTATTTTCTATCTCAAATTTGCAATAATTATATCCACTATCGGCTGGGGTATAGCTTACTGTCAGTTCTCTACTTTGCCCTGAGTTTAATACAAAATTCTTTGGCGTTATCTCAAATGCTCCGTTGTTGCTCGTTATGTTCGTTACCGTAAAATCTGAATTCATTGCCTTGACAGTTACTTTTTGCTCCGTTTTTACCCCAACTTGTGGGTCATTAAATCTTACAATTGTTGGATTGAATTCCAACTTCGCCACTGCTGTGTTCGGGCTTTGGTAGCTTGTTGTTGCTTTTGTGCCGTTTTGAAGTAATGTTAACTCAACGTTTGTTATTCCTGAAAAACAAGATACTCCGCTCTGCCATTCTATTGTGCAGGGGTCGCCTCCTTGCGCTGTTTGCAAAATCTGCTGATATATCTGCCGTGCCTGCTCCACTGTTGTTACATTCTCGAATCATTGTCCGCCTGTCTGGTTCGACATTTCCTTGATACTCTGTGGGCAGGGCATTCCAAGTGTTACGCCATAGATTGTTACATTTTGCAACTTGGCTTCTTGAATTATTTTGCTTGTCTGTGGCTCACGGTTCGGCATTCCGTCAGTTAAAAATATTATCACTCGCTTATATTTGCCAGTCTTCGTGATAAGCAAGCCCCCAGCCATAGGATTGAGCATTGCCATATCGTAATCTGTCCCACCCTGCGGTTGCAGCTTATCAATCCCTGCAAGCAATTTGCTTCGATCCGTTGTAAAATCTTGTACTAAATAGTTCATATGGTCAAACGAGGTTATCGCGCACTCGCTTTTGCCAAGTGGCAAGCCTTGAACCCAAGCTCGTGCCGCTTCTTTGGCTAAATCTATGTTTGGGACATTCCCGCTGCCCGAACTCATCGAACCGCTTACATCTATCACCAATACACTCGATAGAGCCTCGGGTGGCTTAGGAATAGGACACGAAACCATCGTAACATTCCGCTTCACCCCATTTTCCTTCAAGTCAAAATCTGATGCAGATAGATTTGTGATTTGATTCCCATCTTTATCATATGCAAAAAACTTTCCTTTGATTGTCGGAAAATTTGATGCATCCACATCAAACAGCGATAGCGATTGGCTATATGCAGCAGGTACTAATATTATCATACAGATAAAATATGCAATAATATTTCTCATAAAACACCTTATTATTTGTTTTTTATTTGGTTACTCAAATATAATATCAAACAGAAGAATTTCCTAAAAATTTTTCTTATTCAAAATATCAGTAAATCTAATTAACTAAATTTTATATCGGTTAAATGAAATAATCAATAATAAAAAATGATTAATTTTTCATAAATTAAAAAATATACACTCAAATATAATCATAAAGGTTAGCAGGGAAGCCATCGAGAGAGCTAAAACAAAGATAACAGGGAAAAGAGAGAGGAAATAGTAATGCAAAAATTTCTGCAATTTACGTCATCATTTACGTCATCATGGAAATATAAGGATTTTGTAAGTTATTGTATTAAGATGAGTTATGAAGATTTTCTTGTGCTCCCTGAGGGACTCGAACCCTCGACCCATTGATTAAGAGTCAATTGCTCTGGCCAGCTGAGCTAAGGGAGCGTTGCAAAATTACGAATTTTTTTGGTTTTGTTAAATTTTTTTTGGATTGGTCTTATTTTATTTCCCGAATGTGCCTTCTATTCTCTCTAAGTGTTTATGTAGGTCTTCCCATTCTTGGTATTTTTCGTCTATTTCTTTTTTCAACTGGTTATATATTGATGCTTTTTGATTCATTAATTCGTAGTCATTCATTATTTCAGGGTTAGCAAATTCTTCTTCAATCTTAATAATATCTCCCTCAATACTGCTTATTTCTTCTTCTATTCTTTTAATTTTTTTGTGGGCTGACGAAATTTCCCGCTGTATTTTTTTCTGTTCTTCACGTTTTATCTTATCTTTGCCCGGCAACTCTCTCTCTAACATCTTCTGACTTTTCGAAAATTGTTCTGCCTTATTTAATTCTGCAAGATTTTCAATGTTATAATTATTTAAGAAATATGAAATATCCCCTAAATATTCTTTAATGCTTTTGTTTTTGAACAAATAGGTTTTTGTTGTAACATCTGTTAAAAAATCTCTGTCGTGCGAGACAATGACCAAAGTGCCACCAAAATCCATAAGTGCATTTTTCAGGACTTTTTTTGCCACCATATCCAGATGATTTGTTGGCTCATCCAGTAGTAATAAGTTTATCGGCTCAAGTAATAATCGTGCTAATGCAAGCCTCGATTTTTCTCCTCCTGATAATACTTTAACTTTTTTGTAAATTGAATCTCCACTAAACAAAAAGGCACCTAATAAAGATCTGATTTTTGTTCTCATATCTCCGGTTGCTACCCTGTCAATGACTTCGAACACAGTATCTTCAGAATCCAGTAAATCTGCCTGATTCTGAGAATAATATCCGATTCTAACATTCATTCCAAATTCAATTACACCTTCGAAGTTTTCTAATCCTGCTAAAATTTTTGTGAATGTTGTCTTTCCTTCACCGTTTTTACCAACAAAAGCAACTCTATCTCCTCTGTTTAATTCAAAATTGATGTCGTTTAATACTAACTTATCCCCATATTGCTTGGTTAAATTTCTAACTGAAACAACCATAGATCCAGATCGAGGTACTTCGGGAAATTTGACAACTATCTCTGAATTGTCTTCCTCTTCAATTTGAATTAGTTCCTTTTTTTCAAGTTGTTTTATCCTTGATTGAACACGCGAAGCGAGAGTTGCTTTGTAACGAAACCTATCAATAAACCGCTCTGTTTGTTCAATTTCCTTTTGTTGAGCCTTATATTGGTTATAAATCTGTTGTTTTTGCTCTTCCCGGGCTTTTAAAAAATCCGAATATTTCAAATTCATAATGTAGAGCTTACCCATTGAAATTTCAATGGTTTTTTGTGTAACGTTATCTAAAAAAGATTTATCGTGAGAAACAATTACTACAGAACTTTCATAATTCTTTAGATAATTTTCAAGCCATTGAATTGAATCAATGTCAAGATGGTTTGTTGGTTCGTCCAATAGAATACAATCCGGTCTTTGCAATAAAATTTTTGCAAGTTCTATTCTCATTTGCCAGCCACCACTAAATTCATTTGATCGACGCCAAAATTCGTCACGTTCAAAACCCAATCCTTTTAGAACTTTTTCAATTTCTCCATCTAAATTATAACCACCAAGAATATCAAATCTATGTGTGGTTTCGCTTAATTTTTGTGTCAATTTTATAAATTCTTCAGAATCATAATCTATTCTTTTTTCAAGATGTTTGGTGATATCTTTTATTTGTTGCTCTATTCTTGTAATTTCAATTAAGGAGGATTTTACTTCCTCAAACAATAATTTTTCAGATAATGTTATACCTTCCTGTGGTAGATATCCGATTTTAAGATCATTAGGTTTGGTTATAATTCCTGAATGCGGTTTTTCAGAGCCATAGATTAGCCTTAATAAAGTTGTTTTACCTGAGCCATTTCTTCCAATCAATCCCACTTTTTCATTTTTATTAATATTGAAAGATACATCATTAAAAATGAACCTTCCTGAATATTCTATAGTAAGATTATTAATCGAGATCATCGGCTACCATGGTAATAGTTTATTAAGAAATGTGTCGTCTATTCTTATTATTTGTAATTTATTTACAGCTGCAAAACTTATTACTCCATCCGATCTGATAGTTGGTATCGTATTGATTAACGGTACATCATTCAGACTAATAAAATTAACAATTAAACCGCTCTTTTTAATAAAAAAAATAGCTGTTAAATTCTCTTTAATTCCGAGAAAAGCTAATTTATTATTGCTTATCATAATAGGTGTTTTAATAGTAACGTCATAATATAGTTTCCATATTTCTTTTCCATTCCAATCTAAACAATAAATGACACTAAGTGGTTTGCCAATTCCGGCATTAAAACCTACGATAAATATTAAACCATCATGACTAACTGAAGAATATCTTGGGAATAGATCAATTTTTTTTCTCCAGATTTCGTTTCCCAAGGTATCTAAACAAATAATTAAATAATTTCTTTCATTATTAATATCTTCCACTCCCGTGAGAATTAATTTATCCTTGTGAATTGAAGGGGAACGAAACAGTCTAATGCCTTTAAATTCTTTTTCAAAAATTATTTCCCCATCTTTACTTATTAGAACTAATTTATCACTTGCACCAAATTCATCATTAGTCAAAGATATTGCTATTTTTCCTGATTCTGAAACAGATAAAGTTCTATTTATATTCAATCGAAAACCTTTATTCCATAATAATTTACTATCTACGGTATATGCATATAATTTACCTGAATTATCTCCAAAGAATAGATAATTCTGATATATTAATAATTCTGAAAATAAGATATTTTTTCTCGGTGTGTCATATATTTTGATTTTCCATTTAATTTTTCCTTCTTTATTTAATGATACCAATTCCGCAGATACCGACAGATAGTAGAAATTTCCATCCTTGTCAGCCACAATTGATGATTGGGGATAATCTTCGTGTTCTAACTTTGCTGACGATTCAATAGTTTTTTCGAATATTTTATGAAGATAGCCATTTTCTGTGAAAATAGCTAATCTTGAAGCTGGAAGAGCTAATGGTGGAATCAAAGCTCCGGAAGAGTCATCAGCTGTTAAATTATCAATATATGCGTTATAATTATAAAAATTTCCATAATCTTCGTAAGAATAATCTTTCTGAACTCCTCCAAATCCATTAATATCAATATTTTCAAGAGGATCTCCCCTTTGGCAGGATATCAGTATTGATAATGTTATAATAAAAAATATAAAATTTTTTCTCATGGTTTGTTATTGAATTATGATTAAATTTTAATCAATTATTGTATTATGGAGTATATCAATCTTTGACATTCCTGATTAATCTAATACCCATTTTTTTATTATTTCCATCATCAAAATGACGGGCAGATGACCTTATTTGTGCAATACCATCTAAGAAGGAACCACCTCTGTGAACCCTCTTTAATCCTGAAATAGGTCCTTTGGGATTGACAAAAACAGAATTGCTATAATATTTTTCATCATACCAATCCCAGCACCATTCAGAAACGTTACCATGTAAATCATAAATACCTGCGTTGTTAGGTTTCTTTTCTCCAATTGGGTGAATTTTATAACCTGAATTCTTGTTGAACCATGCCAGTTTTTCTATGTCTTCAACATTATTGTAATCCCCCTGATTTCCTGAACGGCAGAAATACTCCCATTCTGCTTCAGTCGGCAATCTAAAACCGTTTGCATTAGTATCCCAGATAACTTTATCTTTATCAAATAAATAACATGTGTCGTAACCATAAAGTTTTGATAACTTATTACAGAAAGTAACTGCATCAAGCCAAGTTACGTTATTTACTGGATAATTATCTGCCTTTTCGGTAGATGGATTAGTATCACAGACGAATTTATATAAAAATTGGCTGACTTCATATTTCGCAACCAAAATCTTATTTGTAATATTAACCCTATGAACAGGTTTTTCATCATACCATCCATTATTTGATCCTATCTCTGATATACCTGAACTTATCATAACCAGTTCTAATTCAGGTAGATAATTGAAATTGATTTTAACAGTATTGCTTGTATCTCGCCCGATGATTACTTTGATATTCCCATTAAATTTAAATTTGGGTATCTTAATCCTGATAAATGAATTATTCCACTTTAAACATTCTTTGGAAATAATTTTATAGTTGGAATCCAGAATTACATAAGAACTATCATAAGGTAAACCAAAATTTTTTCCATAAATCGTAATAACAGTCCAAACACCTGCTTGAAATGGCAGGATTTCTTTTATTTTTGGTTTTGAGGATTCTAAAATCTGTTCCTCCCCGCATCCATAAATAAAAATAAATGATAATAAAATGATTATAATTATTTTCAATTCAATAAACATCAAAATATGATAAATCCAAAGGTCAAAATTAGCAAAAATTAAACCATTATCTTGTTCATAAATAATTTATGTTTTTTTGTTCTAATTCTTTATTTTGTATTGCTCAATTGAGTTAATTTTTATTCATTTTTTCAATACCGATATGAACAATTCGATCAATCAGCCAAAAAAAGAAAGATTAATGTTTATCGATGTAATGCGTGGAATTGCTGTTTTATGGATGGTCGAAACCCATGTTGTAGATGTTGTTCTATCTAATAATTTTAAGTATGGAAGCTTTTACACTTTGCTGAATATTTCAAACGGTTTCGTAGCTGTGAGCTTTTTGTTTTGTGCTGGTGCCGGTTTCTGGCTTGCGTCAATGAAAAAACTCAACGATTATAGAAGCTTTAAACCACCTCTTTGGGTATATCTAAGACGTCTTGGACTAATTCTTGTAATTGCTTACTGGCTGCACTTTCCTGCGTTATCATTAGAAAGATTAAATAACCTAAAACCAGAAAACTGGATTAGTTTCTTCCAAATTGATATTCTTCAAACAATAGTGTTTTCTTCCCTTATAGCCCTTGTGATTGTATTCTTGATACCGAATTTCAAGGTACTGCCATACATATTTTTAGCTTTATGTTTATTGTTTGGATTTTTAGCACCCATAGTACATTCTTGGGATTCGATGGCGAGCTTGCCACCCTTTTTGGGGACACTATTTGCCCGCTCCCCGGTTTCAAAATTTCCTTTGTTTCCTTGGAGTGGTTATTTCTTTGGTGGTGTTGCTTTAACTTCCCTTTTCATGAGCATTGAAAATAAAAAGAAGCTTAGTATTTGGTTGTTTTACATATTTTTTATTTTAATGTTTGTGCTTTTTTTCACAAGAGATATTACCAGCCTCTCATCATCACATAAAGAATGGTGGATCTCTAACCCAGCTCATTTCCTGTTCAGGATTTCGTGTTCAATCTGGGTATTTTCACTCCTTTACTTGATTGAAAATACATATAAAAACAAAAAAATTGGTGAAATCCTCAAGCTTTTTGGACAGGAATCATTGTTTGTTTACACATTTCATTTATTGGTTGTTTATGGCTCTATAGCCAATTTTGGAATGACATACTTTGTTGGTAACCGTCTCGATTGGTTTGGAACCTCTTTAATTATCCTATCACTTTGGATTGTCTGCTATGCTCTTGCATTATCATGGAATATGCTAAAAGAAAAAAACATTAAAACAGCAAGACTGGTCATTGCATCAGTTTTCCTTTTGTTCATAATAATTTTTGTGTTAAACCCAGCTTGATATCAAGCTTTGATATTATCTTACTATTTAAAATCGAAGTTGTTTAAGATCGGGGTTTCAACAATTACTCTAACTGTTCGGTTGTAGAACCTTCCTTCTGGAAGTTCATTATCAAAGAGTAGATTGCTTTCTCCATAACCCATTGCAGATTTTGATTTAATTTTTATTAATTTGAAAACACTCATTGCTCTCCTTTTAGATAATTCGAGATTATAAGCCTCATCTCCCACCCTGTCGGTAAAACCTTCTACGATAACGGATGAACTTTCATTGATATTTGAGTTAATATAATTCATTATTTTTGTATTTATTGTTCCAAGTTCAGCAGTATTAAAATCAAATAGAATCAGGCTATATCTATCTATCCGTTTATCCCCCTCATTGATTAATATTTTCTTATGAACAGTAATATGATCAACATTAATTTTTTCAATATTACTTCTTATTAATCTATTTTGATTATCCAAAACTTCCACCTGAAAATAAAATCCCTTTTTCAAATCATAAATTACATCCTGTCTTTCATTCAAATCCCATAGCACTGTATCTGGTAATATTCCCTCACCCCTGAATGTTCTGATTATCTTATTATCATCAAAAACTTTTACTGTCCATTTTTGAATATCCGACCTTTTTTTATAATCTAAATTAAATTTCAAAAACATCGGCGATACAACCCTGAATGTATCTCTTAGGATCAAAGGTGCTACTAAATCCCAGTCATCGGATGTAATTTCCACTCTTCTGTTTTCGGCAACACCATCTGAGTCATTCAGTGTAGAGCTTTTGCTTGGAAGATTTCGTGCTTTCACCTGAATTCTTTTAGGATCAATACCCCACACATCGGTCAGGTAATCCTTAACTGTATTGGCTCTCTTTTCAGATACTGATGGTTCTTCAAAATCCTTACCAGAGTTGCATCCGGTGATTGTTATCTTCGATTTTGTTTTGTTCCTCATCCTCCAGCCAAGAATATTAAGAATATTACTGTAAACTTCTAATGTCGGTTTGTTTATTAAATTTTTAAAATCAAATCCTTCACTACTTTCTTTGGTAATTTTGATATATCTTTGGGGAATGTCAGCAGAATTTTCATAGAAAAATATATAATTTAAAATGGGCAGAATTGTTGTCGAAAGAAAGTCTTCAATTCTTATTTCACTAATTGGAAATATGCCCGATTTTTCACTTGTTGCCCAAATCGTTAAAGAATCATCCTCTTTTTTTATTTCTCTGGTAGTTATATCAGGGATAAATAAAGTGTCAACCCTTAGTTTGACAGTTGATATCTTCTTAATATTACCCACTCTTATTGTATCTATATAGCTTTTTGCAACCCCTTCCATTATTACATTTCCTGCAATGTCAGCCTTTCTTATTTTTATGGTATCAATTAATTCGATATGTTCCGACTCATATTCAGTTTTGTTTTTATTCTTTTTTTCAGCTAAAGGCACATATTTCAATATCACACCTGTTCTAAAAGTATTCACATCCCATGAAAAATTTCTTGCTACATCTGAGAATCCATAACTAAAACTGACCTGAGGCGATACAATAAATTTTTCGTTTACATCAATTGGTATATCATATATCAAGCCACCAACTAAAGCGGCTCTGAATCCATCAATCGGGGTTAGGTTATCTTCAAGATTTCGGGTCTTAACATTTCCGGGGAAACTAATATTATCAGGACTGATTATTGTCTCTTCGTGCTCAACAATCTTCTCAAACCTCACTCCGATATTAAATCCGCCAATAAAAGATAATTTATCAAATAGAAGTACTTTTAACAAAGGCTCAAAAAGTAAAGATGTCAAATCTGTTGATAATTTATGTCTTGATAAAATATTATAAGTTTGATTATTAAGAAAGATATTAGAATTTATATTCGTATATATGTCTGCAAAGTGAACTGAATATAAACCCTGCAACATTAGAGCATATTTATAATTAAAAGGGTGTTCATAATATACCCCTAAAATCATTCCGTAATTTTCCCCAAATGCATATCTTGGGATGCTGTCCTTAATGGATTGCAATAATCTGATATCAGAAAAGCTAAAATTATAGGATACATTCAGGACTGACCCAATTTTAGGATATTCTTTGCTTAATGAATCTATATCTTCCGAAAACAGAGAATATTGAAAAAACAATAAAAATATTAGTAATATTTTACTTTTAATCAGTAGCATTCATAATTTTTAAGAATCTTTTTAAAAAAAAACTTGTTATTTTGCAGAAACAATTTACAAAATATTTATTTATAAATGTTATATATAACTATGAATAGAGTGGATTTAAGCAATCGAACTATTTGGTTAACCGGGGCAAGCAGGGGTATAGGAAGAGCTATAGCAGAAAATCTGGCTTCAACAAATGCAAATTTGGTTCTTAGTTCTTCAAATAAGGATTCTATCAAGGATTTGGTAACACAATTTTCAAGCTTCCCAAATATTATTTTTTTCCCCTTTGATTTATCTAACTATAATGAAATCAAAAATACTTATTCCAGAATCTCATCTTTTTTTGGCAAAGTTGATATTCTAATAAACAACGCAGGAATAGGCATTTTTAAAAGAATGACAGACATTACCCCTGAAGAATTTGACAGATCAATATCTATTAACTTTAAAGGAAGCTATTTTTGTATTCAGTCTGTTTTGCCTGAAATGATTAAAAATAAATTTGGAATGATAATAAACATATCATCAATTGCAGCATTGAATAATTTCCCTGAGGGTACGGTTTACGGAGCCTCAAAATCAGCTTTAACATCAATGAGCAATTCATTGAGGGAAGAAATCCGACAATTTGGTATAAAAGTGATCGATATTCTTCCTGGGGCGACTGAAACTGAAATCTGGAGTAAAGAAAACCTTATAAATTATTCCCATCGAATGATGAAACCTGAGGACATTGCCGATGTAGTTCTTTCTGCTATATCTTTGAATTTAAATCCGAGATTAATGACTGAATTAATTGTTATCAAGCCTCAACTAGGAAATTTATAAAAAAACTCCCGTAAATTTTTGTTTACGGGAGTTTGATAATCAATCAATAACGATATGTCATCTCGCTATTACAAATGCTTTCGTATCAGAATACGGTCCCGATATCATTCTTACGTAATAAACTCCTGAAGCTAAGTTTTCAATAGGTATTATTGATTCGTATCTGCCAGATTCTAATTCATTACTAACAGGAACTCCTATTACCTCTCCAATTGAATTTATGAGTTCAAGTCTTGTATAACCATCAAGGGCAACATCATAAGTCAGCTTGATTGTTTCTCCGCTTACAGGATTTGGATCAATTGAATGCAATGAATATTGAACCTTACTGAAAACAATAGGTCTTAAATTCACAACACAGGTATTTATGACTACCTTACCGGGTTCTCCTGTCCTTGTTACGCAAATGTCTCTCGAAAATGTTGTGATATTTGCAACATCAACTGGAAATTCTTTGATATCAGATAACATAATCTGAAATCGGGGAAGGAATAAAGATAAAACTCCATTACCAGAAATGGGTTTTGTTCCCTTTGCTCTAATGGTTGTTTTATTTCTATTTGCATCAATTATAGTTTCAACCGCACTAACTATCTGCCAGCTATTGTCAAGATTACTTCCGATATTGACTACATTGCCAAATTTTAGCCATTTATTATCATAAATCATATCAAACTGAATTTCAGTAATTCCTGCCTCTGTCCAATTTCCACTTGTTGCTGTAACCTCAATTGGTATAACCAAACCCGGAACTAAATTATCATTTGCTGTGTATTCCTTTAGTTTTAGATTAATTGGTACGGTATAGCCTACACCTTGGAGTAATACATAATGATCGTCCCCGATTTCATCAGAACTATAAATCCTTGCAAGCGCACTGAAACTTCCTGTTCTGTCGGGTTTGAACCTTACATTGAAGGTTCTTGTTTGTTGTGCCCCGATTGTTTGCGGGAAATTAGCCTCGATACTGAAATTATTAATATCACCGGAATATAAAACCACACTGTCAATCACAGCGTCAGTTGTTGAACTTGTATTAGTAATTCTGAATTGCCTGACAGGTTCATCGCATAACAAAACTAATCCATAGTTAATTGAATCGTTTATTATACCACTTTCATATCCATAACCAACAACATAGTCTGATGTTGTAACGTAATTAATTGGTTCTGGTCCGGTCACGGCGTCAGAAATTACATCAACAGTAGTAATTCTTTCATTCACATAAGATGGTGTGAAATATACAGGAAGCTTTATACTATCACCTCTCTTCAATATAAAATTAGCAGGTGGCTGATTAACCCAAACAAAATCGCCCGGATGCTTGGATGTAGGACTCCATTTAATTTCACTAATGAATAAATCAGCAGTGGTGCTGGTTGATTTTATCGTAACAAAAGCAGTTTTCGGATGTTGAGTACCAACAAGAACAGCTGGCCTTAAAGTATCACCAATAACTTCAATTTTTGGAAGAATTCCAAATCCAGCAAGATCGCCCACTACAGAGCCGGGTGTAATATTATCATTTGGATCAAACTCAGGAACAACTGTAGAATTTAACTGTCCTTCGATTTGTGGTTCGAATTGAACAAAGACAACAATATCTGTAACACCTGTTGGGTTTCCTACTGGTTCTAATGCTATAGGAGATATTGATGGATCAGGAGCAACCTTAGTTATCCTGAAATGAGGACTTGGTGAACCAAGTTTAACAGCTGTAACAGTTACTTTGGATGTGCCTTCGTTATAAATGTGGATGACGGAATCATGAATGGTTTTCACCCTTCTTTCCTCCCAGTCCTTTGAAGTAATCCTTGGTCCGGGAATAATTCCAACACCTTTCAAAATGGCAATATCATCTATACCAACCGCATCACTAATGAATTTAACATTTATTTCAAATGGTCCGGTTGCCGTTGGAGCAAAACCAACATCTTCAAGATAAACCATTTCATTCGGTTGTAATACTATTGGTAATGCTGGTGTGTAATTCGGTTTGAATTCGAATGGAGCAGACATATCAACAATGTCAGTTATTGTTAATACGTCAGTTCCAACATTTTGAATCTGTAAGCCTTCACCGGATTGTTCTTTCTTGAAAGCTTTTTTGCCAACGACCACAGCACCAAAATTCCAATCCTGCACAATTATCCTTGGAACAACCCCCCTTCCTTCGAGAGGCCACAGGAAATCAGCACATTTTGTTGTAATATCTAATGTATCTCTGTCTTTATCATTTGGAGTCAGACTTTCTTTTGAGGGAGTATAGGTAACGTCAATTTCCATGGTTTCTTTTGGCTGGAGAATAAATTCTGGGGTTTTACTCATATTAGAAATTTTAAAATCTCCACCAATTTTTAATTTTATATCCCTGACAACAACAGCACTATCACCAATGTTAGTTAAATAGGCTTTTATAGTTTTTGACTTTGTTAACCTGACAGTCTGAAAATCAAAGACATTAGGCTTTAATTCTAATCTGTCTGCTTTGTAGAATACACTATCAACTGAAAAATTCCCAGCACGATCTGTTATTTGGAAAATAGCTTTACCGTCTTTTGTTTTGTCTATAACTTTTAAAAAGAAAGTATGATCATAAGTAACTGGAAATGGCTTGAAATTATTAATATCTAATTCATAATTATAGCTATCTTCAAGGAGAAAGATATCGGCAATCCCTTGATCAACCTGACGTGGATCATCATTTGGATTTTTTGATGTTCTGAATTCGGTTGTTCTAATTCGATAGTCACCACAATCACCTGTTATATAATATTCAGGAGGCAATGTATCTGTTTCATCAAGTTTATTAATAGCCATAGCAGCAGGCCAGCCATAGGAGTTATATTCACTGAATCCGTAAATATATCCACCAAATTTAGTGTTTCCTTTAATAACATGAGCTCCTTTGGTCATTGGTATTTTTGCCCAATAGAGGTCTGTGGTGGGTATTCTGTTGTACAAAAATTGTGGGACAATTGACCAAACAGGCTTTCCATCAAGCACAATACTCTTTAGAAGCTCATGATTTGGGTCCTTCGGGTCTCCTACGGCAACAATGTTGAACCAGTTTGTATTGAATTCTGCCCCACCTTCCGGTGTTTGAAAAACTGTTGATGGTATAAATTGCTCAGTTGGAACAACCAAAACCATAAAAGGATCAAATTCTGCAGCATTATCCCATTCAGCAGAATAAGAATACTGCATAACAAGAACAGGTTTGTCTGCTTCCCAAACCGAAGTCCCCTTTATTGACTCTATTGTATTTGGAACATTTCTCTCCACATAGGCTTCGATAAATTCCATAAAATCACCGGATTTATTTAATTTGTGAGGTCCTGCCTGACCAATCAATCTGCCATCTGTTAAGCTATACCATTTAACTGTAAATGTTGTATTATCCTGAGCAGCTATTATCCTGAAAAAATCACCATGGTCATTTCTTTTGAATTCCACTGTCGAATATTTTTTCCCCCATGCTGTTACAGGTGGTATCATTTCGCACATGTGATCTCTCCCGTTCCATAAGTCGTAAGAAGGAAGCAGAGTCCTTTTATGAAACGAAATCACTCCAATTGGTTTGTCAGCTGTTATTCTTGAGCCTGATATATCAAATTGACCTCTCGTGTTTCCGTCGCCCATAACACAATATACCTGCCCTTTGTTCAATGAAATAGTCCATGTATCACCAATTTTTCTTCCGCCAAGTGTTTTCGCATAGGCACCGCCTACCCCTTTTAGGACTATTCTGACTCGAGTGTTATCCTCAGTAGCACATATTATAAACCCTGCTCCACGTCTTTCACCTCCACCTGTTATATTTTCAAAAAAATCATAATATCCAAGGTGTATGTAATCAGTACCACAAGCTGAAGTTGGAATAGCTAAATAACCATCACTTGTAACCATTCTTGTATTCATAACATATACTGATATTGGCTGGTCGGCATAAATTCGAATACCAAGATCAAGAACTTTTTCACTTTCTCTGACCTCCCATTGAAAACTTGTTTCGTTTCTGAATGTATTAAATGTAGTTATTTTCATTGCCTGAACAGGTTTGGTAAGCTTATAACCCAGCCCCGGTATTTCTAATGTAACATTACAATTTTTACTTGATGTTACATAAATATCAATTGACCTTTCCTGAGTATTTCCCAAGGGTTGTCCATCTGCTTCATTAGGTGGAATTGCTATATAAAACTCTCGCCCTTGTGCAGAGTTGAAGAGCATTTGTTCTGGTGTTGGTATCTTTGACAAAATTATGTTTGGATAAAAAACAAACATAATTGTCATAAGAAAAAACGAGTATAGATATCTCATTGTATTTAACCCCGATTTATAAAAAAAATTTTTTACTTTCATTACAAAATAACAATTTTAATAGTTTTTTGTTACAAAACTAATTTAAAATAATAATTTTTTTTGTTTTAATTAATATTGAAAAAAATAAATAATATTCTTATATTTGAATTCTCAATTTGGTTATTTTTAAAAAATAACTTAAAAGAGGGCCTATAGCTCAGCTGGGAGAGCGCTTGAATGGCATTCAAGAGGTCAGGAGTTCGATCCTCCTTAGGTCCACTGGGGTCGTAGCTCAGTTTGGTTAGAGCGCCAGTCTGTCACACTGGAGGCCGCGAGTTCGAGCCTCGTCGGCCCCGCAAAAAAAAAAAGAGGCTGATTACTATATCAACCTCTTTTTTTTATTAAAATTATGATTATTTATTAATTATTACCCCTATTGGCATGTTCTCATCAAAATTACCATTAAGTACAGGATTTTGATTATAATTTGTAAAGTTGCTCACGTTATTCTTAACATAGGTGAATAATTCTTTAATGGTTATCAATGAATTCGAATCACTATCTGCCTCACCCTTTAAACCTTTTATGAGATAATAACTAAAAACACCTTGTCTCAATCCTTCGAATTCGCCTGATGTTTCGTCAGATTTTGATGACATCATTAAAGCAGTACCACCTGCTCCTTTTGTTATTTCACTATAAAATAATGAGAGCTGATCTTTTTCGCCTCTTTGAGCAATATCAAGGCTACCTGAATTGCAAGCATCGGCAATACATAACTTATACTTTGCTTTACTTTCAGAAAAAATTCTGTTAACTTCGCCGTGTGGAACGAGATTATCCTGTTCATATCCATCAAAAGCAAGAAAAGCTCCGTTTACTCCATGACCGGCAAAATAAAACATTATAACATCATTTTTATTAGCCTGAGTATAAATTTGTCTCATTGCACTGAGAATTTTTTGTTTGGTTGCATCTTCATCAATCAATAACTTAATCTGTTTGTCTGGCAATGCACCACCTTCAGGGCTTTTCAGAAATGCATAAAAGCGATATGCATCATCTTTGGTATATCTTAAACTCTTGTTGTGATTATATTTTGAAATTCCAACAACTATAGCCCAGATCTTTGGCCTTTCTCCATCAATATCGGTGTCAACGCTGGTATTTTCGACTAACTGATCAAATTCCCAGATTCCAACTGTACTTGTCCCATCTTTATAGTACCATATTCCTTTACCATGAAATTGATCTCTTTTGAACTCCCCGACATACTTCTCTCCATTTGCAAAAATATAAGTTCCGAAGCCATCTCGAAATCCATCTTTCCATTGACCATCATAAAAATCACCATCAGCCCACCAGAGTTTTCCCTTACCATGCTGTAGATTATCTTTCCATTCTCCGGTATATTTATCTCCTACAGGCCATATATAAGTTCCTACCCCTTCCTGATTATTAAATTTCCATTCACCATCATAAGATGCACCTGATATCCAGTTATATTTACCTTTTCCGTGTCTTTTTCCGTTTAGCCACTCACCAACATATTTATCCCCATCAGCCCAAACGTATGTTCCCTGCCCATTCTGAAGGTTATCTTTCCATTCCCCTTCGTATTTTGCTCCATCAGAAAAAATAGTAACACCATAACCATGCTGACGTCCATCTTTCCAACCTCCTGTATATTTGCTGCCATCTGGATAAGCTTCCGTTCCTTGCCCATTTCTGTTATTTTCTTTCCATTCCCCGTCATAGACAGTCCCGTTTTTGTAATAGTATTTTCCTTTACCTTCTTTCATACCATCAACAAAATCACCAACATATTTATCGCCATCAGAATAGAAAAAAGTTCCTTTCCCGTTGAATCTTCCTTCTTTGAAACTTCCTTCGTATTTATCTCCGTTATCAAATTTTTTGACACCTTTTCCATTGACACAGTCACCCGACACACACTGAGAAATGCCTTCGAACTGAGATAAAAAAAGCATTATGAATATTATGTATAAGTATTTCATAAAAATAATGATTGTTAGTGAATAAAAATTATTTGCTATTAATAAAAATTTTAATTGCTAAATCTAACTTTGAGAACACTCCAAGTGAAATTCGTATCTTTCTCGTTTTTATTGTCTATCCATCTCAAAATACTCCACAATCCTGATTTATTAGGTATTATTGTAAATTGCAGATTACCACTGAAAACCTTGGGATAATTCTCTATATTATGATTAAAAAATAAATAATAATTTGTATTAAAAATAGCTGAGTCCGGCGACAATACTTCGAATGGTATTATTTCAATTTTTACAACCGGCTTAACATCCATCGGCAAACTATTTAACAAAGAATTAAAATAAATCCTTTCATTTTGAATATTCCAATTTTGAAATAAAGCTGCGTATGTAGTTCTGACTTCATTCGATGGTATATAAGAAAATTTTGTCTGTTCGCTATTTTCGTTATAAAAACAGGAAATATAGTTGTCCGGATTCTTTTCAACTATTGAATTAATAAAATTTGTTATAGTAATAGTAGGTGATGTAGGTGGTTGATAGCTTGATTTTTTGGTATCTGGCTCCTCTGGGGTTCTGGTAACAAATAACTCACAAGCAATCAGTTGGGTAATAAGTATTATGAAAAATATTTTTTTGACAAATTTCATTTAGAATACAATAATCAATGAAAAAATGAAAAACATGAGTAGCCTCCTCTGAAAGAAGATTAATTATTAATCTCTTTTTTGTAAATCCTTCTTCTTTTATGTTGTATAGGGTTAAAAAATTTCCATTCTGCCTGAACTCTTGTGTTTGTTTCCAACTCCTGATTTGACTCTGCACATTTAAAACCAAATTTCATAGCTGTTTTTACAATCTCAACAACCATAAGAAGATCAACTCCTTTTCCACGATATTCCTTCTTGACACCAGCAAAATAAAAATCAAGTACTTCATAAGTCTTTAATGCTTTTAACATATGAAACACCCCAAAGGGTAACAAATGCCCATTGGCTTTCTGATACGCTTTTGATAGGCTTGGCATGGTAATCAGGAAGCCAACAAGTTCACCATCCTGAGTTTCAACAAGTTTCACCAGATCTTTGTGAATATAAGATATATATTTTTTTATATAGTATTCTCTTTGTTTATCAGAAAGGGGAACTGTTCCATAGTTTTCCTCAAATGTTTCATCAAGCAGTTTCAATATTTCATTACCTCTTTTGATGATATCCTTTTTATTATTGTAAACAGGTAATCTGAATTTATACTTTTCTTTTACGTAATCAGCTATCCTAAGAATTTTTTCCGGAATACCTTCTTCATATGGTGGGGTTGACAAAAATTCCACAAAATCAACCTCTTTTTGAAATCCATAGTTTTCAATATGCTTTTGATAGTATGGATGATGATAATAACTTGCTATTGTCGGGAGTTTGTCAAATCCTTCTATCAATAAACCCTGCATATCAAAATCACAAAATCCGTGTGGTCCGGTAATTGTATTCAACCCTTTTTCACGCCCCCAACTTTCAGCTGCATCAAATAAACCTTTTACAACTTCATAATCATCAATAAAATCAACCCATCCAAATCTCAAATTGTTCATCTTCCATTTTTTATTTGCGAGATGACTAATTATTGCTGCAATTCGACCTACAATTTTTCCATCCTTAAATGCTAAAAAGAGTTTACTCTCAGAATGTTCATAAGCAGGATTTTTTTCTGGTAAAAAAGTACTTATTTCATCATCAATGATTGGCGGAACAAAATATGGATTCCCTTTAAATATATCAAATTGAAATTTAACAAAATCTTTCAACTCTTTTTTGGTTTTTACTTCTTTCAATTCTACTGGCATAATATTCTCAAATAATGAAACAATGAATTATTTAATTAGTGAGGCTCCACCATCAACGCATAAAAACTGACCTGTGATATAATTGCTGCAGGTTGAAAAAAAATAGACTGCCTCGAATATTTCTTCTGGAGTAGCATATCTTTTCATAGGAATTCTATTTGCTTTTAACATTGCCGAATCATTTTCTGATGGCTCATTTTCGAAGTAAATTGCCCCGGGACATACAGTATTAACACTAATAAATGGGGCTAATTCTCTTGCCAACGCTTTAGTTAATTGAATTATTGCAGATTTTGACACATTATATGGTATTCTGTTTTTCCAGATTTCAAATGCTCCTAATGATGATATATTAACAATCCTTGAATTTTTTCTTGCAAATTCAACAAAAATTTTTGATGTATAGAATTCAGCTGATAAATTTATCTGTATAGCTTCTTCCCAATCATTCTTTGATATCTCAAAAATTTTCTTTGCCTTTGGGAATATTCCTGAATTGTTAATCAATACTTTAGGTATTCCGAATTCATTTACGGTACTGGTAAATGCAGATTCAATCTCAGAAAACGAACGAAGATCTGCCTTGACTAAATATGCCTTTCGCCCCATCTTAATAATTTCATCTTTTGTCTTTTCAGCTGATTCCTCTGACTCAAAGTAATGAATTACCACATCCCAACCCTTTTTTGCGAAATTTAAAGCAAAAGCTCTACCTAATCTTTTACCGCTTCCTGTAATAAATACAATCATTATTATCTGATTTAAAAAAAATTTAATAATTTGTTGTTGTAAATTTATTATTAATAAAATTTAATTTAAAATTGAAAATAATAAAATCATCAGAATTAAAAAAATTGAAAAAATATTTTTTTTCAAATGTTAATTTTTCTTTATTTAATTTATGCCTTATATCTATCTTTCTGACTTTCTGTCAGTCATCGTTGTTTGCTCAGAATAATTTAAAATTTTATAGGGTTTTTTTCAAAGATAAAGGTCCCGAAAAATTCGAACAGGGTACAAAAATTTTCGATGAGACTCTAAAAATCGTCTCTCCAAAAGCTATAAGCAGAAGAAAAAAAGTGATTAATAACGAAATACCTGTTTTTTACGAAGATGCTCCAGTATTTGGTGATTATATTAATGCAGTTAAGAAAATTTCTCCAAACATCAGGGCAATACTTAGATGGCATAACTACATAGTAGTCGAAACCACCGAAAGCAATATCAATAAAATTAAAAATCTTGATTTCGTTAATAAAGTTCAGGAGACTTCATCGTCACTGTTTTCCCTTTCGAGAGAACATCAGAAAAATGAACTGAAAAAAAATGTACTTAATCTCATATCCTTGGAAGAATGCTCTAACTGTGGAGTTATTGAATATGGCAAATCATTTCAGCAGCTTTTTTTGTTGAATGTTATTCAATTTCATGAAATGGGAATAAATGGTGATGGTGTTATAATTGGTTTTCTTGATAATGGCTTTCGGTGGAGGAATCACCAGGCTGTTAAAAATTCAAAAGTAATTGCTGAATATGATTTTATTAATCAGGATTCTGTTACCTCAAACGAGGATGGAGACCGCCCTGATCAGGATGGACATGGCTCTATTGTTTTTGCTACCGTTTCATCTTTTTATAACGGCAAATTAATTGGTGTGGCACCCTGTGCTTCTTTCTATCTTGGTAAAACTGAAGATATGTCCGGGGAAAGAAGAATTGAAGAGGATTATTATGCTGCCGGAATTGAATGGCTGGAAACTCAGGGTGTGGATGTCATTTCAACATCTCTGGGATATTATAAATTTGATTCAACAGAGGTTGAATATAATTATTCAAATTTAGATGGTAAATCCACCTTATCAGCAATAACTATAAATAAAGCTGTATCCTTGGGAGTTGTTTGCGTTACTGCTGCTGGTAACGCCGGTCCGTCTCCTCAAACTATCATTACTCCTGCTGATGCTGATAGTGTTATAGCTGTGGGTGCTTCTATGGCTGATGGAAAAACACCTGCTAACTTCACTTCCCGTGGACCAAGATTCGACTCAAAAATAAAACCAGATTTAGCAGCTCTTGGAAATGCTGTTTATACTATCAATCCTAATGATAATGATGGATTTATTAATGCTAACGGCACTTCGATGGCTACCCCTCTAATCTCTGGTTCTATTGGACTGTTATTATCCGTTTTTCCTGAACTCAAAACTTATGAAGTTAGAGAAATGCTCAAAAAATCAGCTTCTCAATCAAATAATCCCGATGTCTCGCTTGGCTGGGGCATCCCGAACCTTTTTAAAGCAGCTCAAGATTATGATATCATCATCTCCCCTATTTCAACATATAAAGTACTGAATTTCCAGAAAATCGCTGTCTTTATCTCATCAAAATTTAAAATAACTAAATCAGAAATTCTGGTTAAATTCAAGGGTCAGGACTACTTCACAACTTTTCAATTATATAAATCATCAAATGAAAATCTCTATTCTGCTGATATTTCTTTGCCATTGTTTAATAATGAACCAGCAGAGGTTTTTGTGATTGTCGAGGATGTTTTCAACAAAAGAACATACCCATATAAATCAGAAAAAGGCATCATGATATATCCAGAGTCTGAAATTATTCAATGCGGGGTAGATTTTACAAAATTACCTAAGTTTGATAACCCCGAAATCTCTGCTTTTGCCTTCCCTTCACTGATTAAGCAATACTCTGACAATATAAAAATAAATGTAATATTAAATGAATTCACTGATGTGTACATTAAAGTATATAACTTAACCGGTCAGTTAATGAGCAGTCATTATCATTCAGGACGTGAAGCTGGTTTAGCTGAATTTACTCTTCCGGTTTCTAATTTTGCCATAGGAAACTATTTTGCTGTAATTAAACAAAAATCAAAAACAGACTTTATTACATTTGTTGTCATTTGACAAAACCGCTGTTATTTTTTTCGATTTTAAATTGTTTCCTAAATTAATTCGTTTTTAATAATTCAAAGCAAAATTTTAAAGGGGATTTATGTATTTAATTGGCACTCTTGAAATTGATCCATCACAAAACACAAAGATAAAACCTGTCAAAAAGCAAGGTTTTCTGGCAAATTTTCTTAATGCAGTTTCATTTGGTCAGCTTTCTCCAAAACAAGAACTCGAAACCTTTAATGCTACTTCCATTATTCAACAGATTTACGATGGATTTGCTTCTATTGGCATCAATAATGTTATTCGTTTATCAATGGACAATTATGATTTCTACTTAGACGAGTCAGGACAGGATAATGATCTCGAAAAAGCTCTATTTGCTTTTACTTCAAGAGTTGACCCTATTGAATCTGAACTTTTTGAAAAAATTTACCTTGTTCTTGAACACAAAGAAAATAATTTGAATTTCTTAATTGAGGTAGATGTGAATCGAAAACATAAAGTTGGCGAATACCCGATTTTTATAGATATTAACTGTGTCTTCGAAGATTTCAATTTATCTCATTTTAATAATGAAGAAGAATTATTCCAAAAATTAATCTCTCAGTTTAATAATCAGGATGAATTTGAAAAATTTTATGATGAAAACAAAATAAAGTTTAACAATTTTTTAGATAAAGTCGAAATTGCTTCCAAAAAATATATACCAGTTGACAATGTAATTAAAAAAACAAAAAGAGTATTGGTCAGACCAAACCAGAAAATTTCGAGATTAAATCAGGTGAAGTATCTGAAATCTTCCCAACCTATTCATTATGGCTATCATGGCTTCGATAAATCCTCATTCTATATTTATCTCTGGAGTGATTTGATGTATCAAAATAATTTATTCTGCAACAACTTTTTTATCACTGACGAACTTGGTAACGAAATCCTCACTATTGGAGAGAATGGATTCTTTGCAAAACAAACCAATACTCTCAACACAGAAATTCCAATTCAGGATATGATTGAAGACAGCAAAAATTTCCTCTTTGATTATGACGACTCTGATTCTCAGGAATTTATTGATTTTAGTGACAGCGATTCTGACAAAGAAAAATAAATTTTTTAATCATTAATAAAAGGATTTTTTTATGACAATTATTATTTTAGGATTGATTGTGCTTCTTGTTGGATTCTTCTCAGGAAGAAATACACCTCTTGGAAGATTTAAAAGTTTAGTTATTTTAGCTGGTGTTATTATAACTATTGTAGGTTTTTTAACGGCATCGCTCAGGCAAATTGATGCCGGTCATGTTGGTGTTCAGGTTCTCTTTGGACAGGTTCAGGAAGGTATTTTATACGAAGGTTTAAATCTTGTCAATCCTCTGGTTGATGTTAAGCAACTAAGTATCCAAACTCAAAATTATACTATGTCTGGAACAGCCAACGAGGGTGAGCGAATGGGTGATGATGCTATCAGGGTCCTCAGTAAGGACGGTCTTGAGGTGATTATTGATTTAACTGTTCTTTATAGGGTTATAGCTCCTGAAGCTCCAAAACTATATAGAGAAGTTGGTATAACTTATCAGGATAAAATCATAAGACCTATTACCCGAACAGGTATCAGGGAAAGTGCATCCTACTACGACGCCATTGCATTGTTTGCTGAAAAAAGAGAAGACTTTGAATCAAGAATCAAAGAAAAAATTGCTGATGATTTTAGAAAACGAGGTTTATATCTCGAACAACTTCTTGTTCGTAATATAGCTCTTCCGGCCTCGGTTAAAGAAAGTATTGAAAGAAAAATAACTGCTATTCAGGATGCTCAAAGAATGGAATTTGTTCTTCAGAAAGAACGTCAGGAAGCTGAAAGAAAAAGAGTTGAGGCTCAGGGAACCGCAGATGCACAGAAAATTGTAAATTTAGGTCTATCTGATAAAATCCTCCAATTCGAAATGATTAAAGTACAGAAGGAACTAGTCAATTCTCCAAATTCTAAAATCATTATTTTAGGTAATTCAAAAGGTGGTGTTCCATTCATAATTGATGGAAAATAATAAAATTCGGAATTGGAAAAAATTAAACCTAAAAAATCCCTTGGTCAAAATTTTTTAGTTGATAAAAATTTTGCTAAAAAAATTGTTGATGCACTCGAAACTGATGGCGAGGATATCATTGTCGAAATTGGTCCCGGCACTGGTTCATTGACAGATTTTTTAGCTGTTAGAAATTGCAATTTGGTTTTAGTTGAGATTGATCCAAGAGCAATCGAAATTCTGAAAAAAAAATATTCTCATTTACCTAAAATTAAATTTATTAATGATGATTTCACTAAGATTAACCTACTAAAAATTTTAGCCGGTTTCCATAATCTTAGTTACAATGAAAAATCGTTAAACCCTAATTTATTCGAAAAAAAGATTAAGATAATCGGTAATATTCCATATTATCTCACAAGTCAGGTTTTTTTTAAAATTTTTGATAATTCTGATATAATTGAAAGCTCAATATTAACAATACAAAAAGAAGTTGCACAAAGAATTACGGCAACTGCTGGATGCAAGGAATACGGGATATTATCTGTTGCAACAAAAATTAATGCTGAAGCAAGAATTCTCTTCGATATTCCACCATCATGTTTTTATCCTCCCCCTAAAGTAATATCTTCTGTTATTGAACTTAAAATTCAAAGAAAATTCAGTAAATTTGAATTTGATGAAATTATGATCCTAATCAGGACAGCTTTTAATCAGAGGCGAAAAATTATAAAGAACTCTATTAGAGATTATATTTCCCAAAGAGTGGGCGACGAGAAGAAAACAGAAAAAATTATTCAAAAGATAGACTATTATTTGCATAGAAGACCTGAAGAATTAAGTTATATTGATTTTAAAGAATTGTATGAATCAATCAACAAACAATAAAAATGGAATAAAAAGTCTAATTGGTGAATTCAAGATTAAAGAAAATGTAATAATAATTGACTTTTATACAATTGGATTGCTTTCGATTTACACAGTTTTGGCGATTATTTTTTTCAATGAAATACCTAAATCCTTAAATCTTATCTTAACTAATATTTTTATAATATCCAGTATATTGGTAATCGTAATACTTTCAGGCAGAATTAATAATAAATGGTTCACGATTTTCAGGAGGATTTATGTCATACCTTTAGTTCTCTTTCTGTTTGATCAGGTTCAGAATTACATCAGGGTGATTAACCCACATGATTATGATGATATCCTGATAAAATGGGATTATGCTCTTTTTGGATTAAATCCAACTGAATGGATGTATCAATTTGCAAACCCTATATTGACTGAGTTGCTGCAAATAAGTTACGCTTCGTATTTTATTATGCCAATAATTCTCGGTCTTGAACTACATTTCAGAAAGGATGAGGCTTTCAACAAATTTGCCGGGTATTTGCTCTTCGGATATTATATATCATATTTACTTTATCTAATAATGCCTGCAATTGGTCCTCGGTTTGTTTTGCATGATTTTGGATCAATAAATATTGAATTACCCGGTTTATTTTTAACAGAATATATCAGATTTATTATTAATTCGGGGGAAAACATTCCAATAGACATATTGAAAGGTGTATCCGACCTCAATCCAGCTTTTTTTGTTAATCGAGACTGTATGCCAAGCGGACACACATTAGTAACCACTATAAATATGGTTTGTGCATTCAAATTCAAATCCAAATTTAAATGGGTATTTATGGTTTTGACTATACTTTTGATAATATCAACAGTATATCTTCGCTACCATTATGTTGTAGATATTATCGCTGGTCTTTTTCTGGTAGCTTTAATCTTGATTTTTGAACCCTATATAAGAAAAGCACTTAATAGAGCTGGTTTCATAAGTATTATTAAGTAAAATTACTTATTAATTATAATTGGTTTGTTTATTTTATTATTCCCAATTCTGATGATCATTTGATAAAATCCGATTGGAATGTTACCAATATCAATTTTCATTTCGGATACAAAATTTGACCCTTGTGTTTCGAATAAATTTCTACCAAGCAAATCATATATGGCTACCGACACATCATTATCTGTCTTATCAGGCACATTTGTTAAATTTATTGAAATAAAATCCTTTGCAGGAATAGGATAAACCGTTATCTGAGGTTCCTCTTTAATATAATTTGAACCGGTGGAGCTTGTTGTTTCCTTGTAAATTACCATAACAAAAGTCGTTACTGCATCAGAACCAAGATATAAATTCCCTTTATTATCAGTTTCGAGTCCCACAGGACGTGCCCAATGAGAACCACTGATAGAATCAGTCAGAAAGCCACTAACGAAATCAGCAACATAATTTGCTGTTGTGTCAGAGAAATCGTCCAAACCAAGAAAGACAATCTTGTAGCCAGTTGCAGGAGAACGATTCCATGATCCCCTATATGCTACAAAAATTCCATTCTGAAATTCCTTGTCAAAAGAATTATTAGAAAACTCAATTCCCATAGGTGCTGAATGTGCTTGAACCAGAGAAGCAGGCATTTTCATCGAACGAACTAAACTACTATCAAACGCTGTGATTGGAAGCAAGCCCTTATAATCGTTATTAAAATTATAGTTTGGAAAATACATCTGATATGAATGGGCAATAGGATAACCATAAAATCCACCATCTCTAACAATATCAATCCATTCTGGTGGAATGTCGTTACCCTGCCAGTCACTTCCATTATTATTTGCCCAAAGCTGGTTAGTTAAAGGATTAAGTGTCATTCCAACTGCATTTCTGACTCCCGTTGCAAAAATTCGTCTGCCAGTCCCATCAATATTGTATTGTTCGATTACTGCCCGCCTTGGCTCCCGGTCAGGAACAACTTTTTCTTCTTTGCATACATTGCATCTTGATCCAATGGACAAATATATTTTGTTGTTTATTCTATCAAATACTATCGTTCTTGTAACATGTCCACCTGCACTGCCGGGACCACCCACATCAGAAATAAATACACTTCTCTTTTCGAAATAGCCATCTTTATTTTCATCTGAAAGCCTTAATACTCTATCTGTCAGAGCAGCATATATATCACCATTATAAAATTCAATACTGTGGGCATTAACATTTTCAGCTACAACTATTGCTGTATCAGCAACCCTATCCCTGTTAAAGTCTGGTAAGGCTAAAATCTTTCCCGAATTCATATCGGTGATGTGCAAAATACTATCAGGACTCCAAGTAAAAAACCTCGGCTTTTGCAATCCACCAGTATAAAAAATCTGTGCTTTATATCCTTCAGGGAGATTTACTGTTAGATTATCAGAAATTATACCTTTATATTTTTCTGGTACGATGACTTTAACAGGTCTCAATCTCAGATCTTTTATTGGAGTCATTGGAATAGAACCTTCAGTTGATTGAGAATTTAGTTTTTGGCATAACACAAATAAAAATATAAAGATCAAAAGATATCGCATAAGTTACCTTCTTAGTTTTAATTATAAATCTATCATTGAAAAAACGATACAAAAAATGTTTAATTGCATCTAATTATTTTATTAACAATTGCTAAGGATAATAAAACTGAAATGGTAATTAAATTTTTATAATTCCGTAGGAAAATTAAATAGGATTATTTTATCAACTTATTAAATAATTTAAAAATAGATATTAAATCGAAAATCAGACGATTTTGAATTCACGATCTATCAAAATTAAGTAGTTTTTCTTTTAATTCCTGTACAACCTGACTATGAATTTGACAAACCCTGCTTTCGGAAACATTAATCATACTGCCGATTTCCTTGAAAGTAAGATTTTCATAGTAATATAAAGTCATCACAAGTTTTTTTCGTTCATTTAATGTTTTAATAAAATTAGTAATGAAATTAATTCTTTCCTCGCTTTCCATTTTCTCAAGAATACTAACATTTTGATTGTCAGGGACTTCCTGAATTATATCTCTCTCATCATCATCAGATAAATTCTGAGAAGATGCTTCATTGAGCGTATATGATGCTTTAGCTGCAGCAGCAGCAGAAAGGTAAGAATTATATTCTTCGGGGGTAACATTGAGTTTCTGACGAATTTCTTCTGCTGATACTTCTCTTCCGGTTTGCTTTCGCAATTCGTCAGAAGCCTGAATGAATTCATGAGCTTTTTTTCTGGCTGTTCTCGAAAGCCAGTCAAGCCTTCTTAATTCATCTTGAATTATACCTCTGATTCTTGGAATGGCATAGGATTCAAATTTTACACCTCTCTCCAATTCGAATCTCTCAATTGCTTCGTGAAGCCCAAGAATACCAATACTAAGAAAATCTTCGTCGGTGAGTATTGAATTATTGGGCAGATTCATAGTTTGAACCACATATTTCACAAGCCAGATATAGTGTAGTATCAACTTGTTTTTTAATTCAATTGCACTTGTCTTCCTGTAACGGTTCCAAACTAAATAGATATCCTTATCTAAATGTGTCATATCTTCTTCCGATAAATTTAAAAGTTCATATATTAAACTTTTTCTTTCATTCAAACTTATCATAAGCCCTTCTTACATTCATTTATTTTTAAAGAACTTTTAAGGGCTTCATGCCTATAAATTATCTTCCATGACAAGCTGTTGTTGGTTAGAGTCTATATCAACAACATCCTCATTACCGCTCATAAAATCATTATAACTAATACCTTCTCTTGGTGGCAATTCATTTGACTTTTTCTGATTCAACTCCCTAAACCTTTTTAACTCTTCTTCCCTGCGTAATTCAGCCATTCGCAACTCTTCCTGATATTTACTTTTTTGTAATTCCATTTTCTCCCGTTCCCAATTCATCTGTTCTTCTTTTAATCTCCTTTTTTCTTCTTCATCTTTAACTCGATAGTGTGCTATGAAATAAATAATTATGGTATAAATCAGACCAAAACCCAAATAAACAGCCGTAAAATAGAGGAAGGAATTTAATAGTGCTAACTTTAATTCTAATTCATTACCGAAGTATGCATAAGAAAAATATAAAATTCCAATCAATGCCCCTATTTTGAACAAGGAATTGAATGGATAATTAATAACCCTTTTAAGCGTTTTCTTTGATTCTTTAACCTGTTTTTTCAGGTTATTTTCATTCTCTTTGGAACGCTTAGAAGAAGTTGATTTATTTTTACTTCCTTTTTCTGAATCACTATTATTTCTTTTTGCTGACACGAAATTCCTTTTCTATTTTTTCCTTGTTTACTAATTCATTCTAATCTTAAATTTTCTAATAAAACCTTCGAAATACTATTCTTATCGGCAAAAAGAATTTAAACTTTAACCATGTTCTTGTTTTTTTTCATAATTTTTTTGGCTAATCTTGCTAAAGCTTTTGAGGCTTCTGAATCAGGTGCGCTTAGAACAAATGGCTCTTGCATCAGAACTGAATTTCTTACCGCTCTATCATAAGGAATATAACCTACAACATCAACTTTTAATTTTAGAAATTTTTCTGTTGCTAAATTCAACTTATTCGATATGTCATTAGCATCGTCATTATCTATAACATTGTTTACCAATAGAGCTATTTTCCTTATGTTAACATAATTTCTGAATATTTTTATTAATCCATATGCGTCAAGCAAGGAAGTAGGCTCGTCATTTATTATAATCAGAATTAAATCAGAAATCCTGCAGAACTCAAAAAGCTCCTGATATGCCCCAGATAATGTATCAATAACAACATAATCAAATTTCTTTTCAAATTTTATCTTTTCGAGTAGTTTTCTTAGGTTTTCTACTGAATAGTTATCCATTTCTCCTGTTGCAGGTCTTTCAGCAATCATTGATAGATTGTTGTTAATTTTATATATTGCCTCATTATAATCCAATTGTGAATGGATAACATCATATAATCTAAAATTCGGTTCGATACCACATATCAAATGCTGATTTGGATAATTCAAATTCCCATCAAATATTAATACATTACTCTCCATTTCGCTCAATGAATATGCCAGATTCGTTGAAACAATACTCTTGCCAACTCCACCTTTGCCACTACATACAGTAATAACATAGGTATTATTGCCAGAAATAATATTTTTATCGTTTATTTCCTGAATACTCATTAAATTTTTAAAGCAAAATAAATTGTTTTAAATAATGCAGACTTGCCGGCTCTATGTCGTCCGGAACTCTTGCTCCATTTGTAAAATAAGCAAGTGGTATTTTTTCTGAATTCACAATTTCAATTATATTTCCCAAAGCTGCTGCTTCATCAAGTTTAGTTAATATTATTCCGCTCGGATTCAAAACAGAATATTCCTCAATAATCTGCCTGAAAGTCGCTTTACCCACATTGCAGGATTGAACTAAAAACCGATTATGATCCCCAACTATATCCAAGAGCCTTTTCAATTCACTAATTAGTTCTTTGTCCTGCTGACTGCTTCCTGTTGTATCAATCAAAATGAAATCTTTCGATTTATTATCTTCGATAGCTATTGCTAAATCCTCAGGCGAAAAAATAGCATAGTGTGGAATTGCTGCAATGGATGAATATGTTTGTAATTGTTCTATTGCTCCAACTTTATTTACATCTGTTGATAATATGACAGAATCTGCGTTAAAAATAATCTTAAACAGAATTGCTAATTTTATCAAAGATGTGGTTTTACCTCCGCCCGTAGTTCCAAAAAATGATATTATTGTGCAATTATCTGACTTAGTAATTGATGGAAAAATCTTAATGTTTTTAAGTATTAAATCTTTTGCTTTTGCTTTAATATAGTTCAGATAAGTTTCTTTGTCCTCACGTATTGAATCATCAATAACTAAATCAGAAAGCTCATCAATGATCTTATATGCAAAAACTTCGCTGAATTCAGCATCCAGCAAACCATTGAAAATCGCTCTTATTTCATCATTTTGATTGTTATTGATTTTGAATTTAACTCTATAAGACAAGTCAGATAATAATTGTTTAATCTCGGTAATTTGGTTTTTTAGTCCCTCTGAATAAATTAAGGATTCTTTAGATAAATCCTCTGGTAGCTTCACACCATTGCTATTATTACTTCTTAAATTCTTTATATCATTATTGACTACTTTTTGTTCATTTGAGAAGGATTCATCAATCGCTGCAATTATTTCAATTTTACTGTCGTTTTCACTGGATTCAGATCCAATATTTCTTGTTGAAAGGATTACTGCATCCTCACCAAGTTCTTTGGAGATTATCTGCATTCCTTCCTGAATTGATGAAACCAGGACTTTTTTTATTTTCATAAACCAGTATTCAATAACATATCAAAGTTTCAAAATGATATTTTCAGCATAATTATGTATGTAAAAATTGTGCCATAGTATTAAATTTCAAATTTCACAAAATTTCATAATCATGATAATTCATATCTTGTTGTTTCTTAATATCATTATCCAAATCTTGATTTATTTTATAACAAATCCTTGACTATATTTTTTAGTTTCAGTATGATTATTTGGATTAATAATAGTCAATGATAGTTATTGGCTAATATTAACCCAAGAATTTGTTTATTTTTCTTAAAAATTTAAATGAAGTATGTTAGTAGAAATTTTAAGAAATTTTGTAGTTTTGAATTGTTTGATAAAAAAATATTTGATAGAAAAGTGCTTACAGAATTTGACGATCTAATTTACGATAATAGACCAAGAAATCCAGACGAATTCGCTGAAATTGCCTTAAAAATCAGAACAGATATAATAAAAAGCCTTGTTCTTGCCAAATCAGGTCATTCAGGTGGTCCACTCGGTATAACTGATGTTATGACCGTTTTGTATTTTGGAGGCTTTATGCGATACAAACCTGAAGAACCAAAATGGGTGGGTCGAGATAGATTTGTTCTTAGTGCAGGTCATCTTTGCCCAGTCCTCTATTCTGTTTTAGCTCGAGCTGGTTATTTCCCAGTAGAAGAGCTCAAAACCCTAAGAAAATATGGATCGAGATTACAAGGTCATCCAGGAATTGATATGAATTTGCCCGGCCTTGAAGCCAGTACTGGTTCTTTGGGTCAGGGAATCTCCATAGCAGTCGGTATGGCTCTTAGTGATAAATACCTTGATAAAAACGATCGAAAAGTCTTTACATTAACTGGAGATGGTGAAATTCAGGAAGGTTCGGTCTGGGAAGCTGCTATGTCTGCTGGAAATTTTAAACTGGATAATTTTTGTGTTATTGTTGACAACAATGATTGTCAGATTGACGGTAGAGTTCATGAAGTAATGAGTGTTTATCCGATTGATAAAAAGTTCGAAGCATTTAATTTTGAAGTCATCAATATTGATGGTCATAACTATTTAGAAATTGTTAACGCTTTCAATCAATTTAATGATAATTTTAATAATCGCATCGGTAAGCCTACCGCTATTATTGCTAAAACCTTCATGGGGAAAGGTGTATCCTTTATGGAGGATAGATATGAATGGCATGGTATTCCTCCTAATGTTGAACAGGCTATACAAGCCTTAAATGAATTGGTTTAATTTTTTTGAATAATAATGTTAAGGTTTAAATTTATATTGCTACTTTTTGCTGTTATTATATTTGTTTCTTGTAATAATGATAAAAAACAGGAACAAAACAAGAAAGCAGTTGATTCAGTCATTGATAACAATAATAATATTAAGACAAATACTTCAAACAATACACATAATACAAATATAAAATTTATAGAACCGGAAAAATTAGCTGAATTTCTTCCTATCTCTATACCAAAAGCAGAAAAATATCCATCAAATAGCGGTTTCCAGATTTGGAATGACAGAAAAATATCATCAGCTTCCGCTGAATATGTTTTCAAACCCGGAGGAATTGTTATCATCATTAATGATTATGGATCTTATAATAACATACCTCAAGATGATTTGCTATACATAAAAAAATATAGTGAACAACAGGTTGAAAACATTCAAAAACTTATTTTACCCGATGGTATTGGTTATCAAAGATGGGATGATGTTGCTGAAACCGGTCTTCTTGAAGCTTTAATATTTAACAGAATTATTATCAGAATAGAAGGTATCAGGTTGCAGGAAAAATACCAAAACCTTTCTGACTTTTATTATTTTATAAATACAAAAAATCTCCAAAAAGAGATTAATAAACTAAATTGATTATGTTTGGATACGATTTATTAGGTAAAAAACCAACAAGACACGGATTCGGAAAAGGTTTAGTCGAACTTGGTGAAAAATATGATAATGTTGTAGTGCTCGGTGGAGACATTACTGGTTCTGTCATGACTTCATTTTTCAAAGAAAAATTTCCTGACAGATTCTTTTCTATAGGAGTGGCAGAACAAAATGCTACTACAATTGCTACTGGTCTCGCCTTGTCTGGGAAAATTGCTTTTTTCTCAAGTTATAGTGCTTTTGCAGCTTTCAGAAATGCAGACCAATTGAGAATTTCTGTTTGCTATAATAATGTCAATGTCAAAATTGGAGGTGGTCATTCCGGGATCACTGTCGGTCCCGATGGAGCTACTCACCAATCCCTTGAAGAATTATCCTTTCTGAGAACATTACCAAATATGACTTTAATCGTGCCATGTGATTATGAGGAGGCACGAAAAGCGACTATTGCTATTGGTGAAATGTATGGACCTGCTTATATTCGTTTTGGTAGGTCTGCAGTTCCAATGTTCACAAAAGAAGATACACCATTTGAAATCGGTAAAGCTCAGGTTCTTGTTGATGGTAATGAAGTTGCTCTTATTGCAACTGGTTTGATGGTATGGGAAGCTTTGGTTGCTGCTGATGAATTAAAAAAACGCAAAGGCATTAATGCAAGAGTTATTAATTGCTCAACTATTAAACCAATTGATATTCAAACAATAACTGATGCTGCTATTAATTGCGGTTGCATCGTTACTGCTGAGGAACATCAGGTCCATGGTGGTTTAGGTGGAGCTGTTGCTGAAGTTGTTACCAAGAATTTCCCTGTCCCAATTGAGTTCGTTGGTGTTAAAGATAGTTTCGGCGGTAGTGGCGAACCAGAAGAATTGATGGAAAAATTTGGTTTAACCTGGAAAGAAATCTACGCTTCTGCCCTGAAATCTATTGAAAGAAGAGATAAGGGTTTTATTGGTTATAGAAAAATTACTCAGGTTGAATCTTTTTTTGATTATATTTAATTTATTTAATTATTATTGTAGTGGAATCACTTAATATCATTGGTCTTTTTTTTGTAGGGGCTCTTTTTCTATACTTCGGTGCTGAAGGATTAGTGCGTGGCACTGTCTCGCTTGCTTTAAGAGTTGGGTTCAAACCTCTAATTGCCGGAGTTGTTTTTTTCACATTAGGAGCTTCCTCCCCTGAACTTTTTGTTGCTTTCAAGACAGCATCAAATTCTGATTTTGATCTTGCACTCGGCACTATCATTGGCTCTGTCATAATGAATATCGGATTCATTCTTGGAATTAGTGCTATTATCAAACCATTAAAACTTAATGCACATCTAATAAAATTTTATATTTTTGTTCTCATATTAATTTCAATTCTTATCATTGCATTGCTACATGACAAGGAACTTTCACGTTTCGATGGTATCATATTGCTTGCCGTACTGGGGCTTTATACTTTTTTCCTTATTAAATTTTCAAAAGACGAACAGCGTGAAGTAGTCAAAGAATACATCAAGAAATACTCTTCATTAAGAAAGAAAAACATACTTAGCATTGTTTTTTTGATTGTATCAATAGTTTTGCTTTCTTTGGGGTCGAATTTTTTTATTTATTCTATCAAGCTCATTGTTAAAAGTTTTATGATTCCCGATTACATTATTTCCTTAACATTGGTGGCTTTGGTATGTTCTCTGCCGGAATTGGTAATTTCTATAGTATCGGCAATTAGAAATCAGGGGGATATTTCTATAGGAAATGTGTTCAGTACAAGTATTTTCAATCTTCTTTTTATTTTGGGATTAACCTCAGTTCTTTATCCCATACAAATGATTAACATTACTAACATAGATCTTTATGTTCTGATGGGCATGCCAGTTTTATTCTTACCTCTTGCCAGAACAGGCTACTATGTCAATCGTTTCGAGGGATTGCTAATGCTTGTAGCATATTTAATTTATGTTTATTACTTATTTTTCCTTAGATAAGTAACACATACCTTTTGATAGCATAAGTTTAAAAAAATTAAAAACACTATTACCAATTTTTATGCGTTAAAAACCATTTTATTATTTATCTTAATAAAATTTTGAACACGGACATAATATATGCAGCGTCTGCTATTGGAGCGTTACTATCATTTCTGATAGCAATGTTCCAATTTATGCTTGTACTTGGTTTTCCCTATGCTGAGTTATCATGGGGTGGCAAATATAAGGTTTTGCCAAAAAATCTAAGGATTGCAGGTGTTTTTGCTATGATCATTCTTGTCTTTATCGGTTTTCTTTATCTTATTTCTTCAAAGATACTTCCTGATTTCATCCCACTTAATATTTCAAAAATCATTATGTGGATTGTAACTGCCTTCCTACTTTTTAATACTGTTGGGAATTTAGCTTCAAAGAGCAAATTTGAAAAATTAATTATGACTCCGATATCCTTTATTATGTTTCTTTGTGGACTCATTATCTCGCTTTTCGGCTAAATTTTATTATTTGGATTAAACCTTATTTTATCATTTTTAGTCATATGTTTTTTACGATACTAATGGAGTATTTTCATGAAAAAAATTATTCTTATTATATATCTCATCCAGTTATATTTTCCCAATTTTTCTAATTCTCAACTAACATATTTCCCTCCAATAGGCTCCGACAGTTGGAAAACTATTCCAATCTCTCAGCTTGGCTGGGATGAAAGCAAAATTGAGCCTTTTTTTAATTTTCTAAATCAAAAAAATACCAAAGCTTTCATTTTACTCAAAGATGGCAAAATTGTTATCGAAAAATATTTTGATTCATTCAATAAAGATAGCATCTGGTATTGGGCTTCTGCCGGAAAAACCCTTACCTCTGCACTTGTTGGTATAGCACAGCAAGATGGGTTATTAAACTTAAATGACAAAACCTCGAAATATCTCGGAAATGGCTGGACTTCTTGCCCAATTGATAAGGAAGATCTGATTACTGTCCGTCACCAATTAACAATGACTACCGGTTTGGATTATAAAGTTGAAGACCTTGACTGCACTGACCCTGAATGCCTGAAATATAGAGCTGACGCTGGTTCTCAATGGTATTATCATAATGCTCCATACACATTACTTGAAAAAGTTGTCGAAAAAGCTACTGGATTGAACTACAATTTATATTTTACTCAAAAAATCCGTAATCAAATTGGTATGAATGGCATCTGGTTAAAATTAGGTTATAACAATGTTTATTTCAGTAACGCAAGATCTATGGCAAGATATGGAATACTCATTGCTAACAATGGATTTTGGGAAGATAAAAATATTATAAAAGACAAAGCCTATTTAAATCAAATTATTAACACTTCACAGGAATTGAATAAATCGTATGGTTATCTCTGGTGGTTGAATGGCAAAGAAAGTTGTATGATACCTGGTAGCTCAATGGTATTTAATTCTATGCTCATGCCTGATGCTCCAAAAGATGTTTATGCTGCTCTTGGTAAGGACGGTCAAATCTTGAATATATCACCATCAACTGGAATAATATGGGTTAGAATGGGCGAGAGACCTGATAACCAGTTTTTTATTTCCACCAATTTCTCGAATGATGTCTGGCAGTATCTCAATCAAATAATCAAACCTCTTAGTGTCACAGACCAATTTTCCGACAAAAACATAATCATCTCCTCTAACCCCGCTTTGGATTATATTGAAATAACTTCCAATATGTCATTCCCGAGCAATCGGGAATCCGAAATCAAAATCTACAACACCCTCGGCGAATGCGTTATGAAGGTAGTGGTACATTGCAATGTGCCCCTACAACGAATTGATATTTCGCATTTGCCAGTCGGTATTTATTTCATTAAAATTGGAGATCAAACAGAGAAATTTATGGTGGTGAGATAATTTAGAAGAAGCCCTTCCCCCGAAGGGCATTAATATTTAATTAATTAAAAACCTATCTTACTTATAAACCTTAGTAGATAATGTTTCAAACGATACGTAGTCAGCTTATTATCTTATTTCATTGACTATTGAATATAATTACCTTTATACACATTAAAAAACAAATAAGGTATTAAGGTTATTGCTGTTTTACTCGCTTTTCAACTAAGGTTGATAATTAGAAAAGAAGCCATTTTATTGATTTTTTATAATCTTCTTTTTGACAAAAAGATTTATCAAAGGATTATTTTTCGATTCGAGGTGGTCTATCAGGCTTATAATTATAAATCCAATAATACACAATCCCAGTGAGACCCAGAAAGTACCCGTACTTATATCTGGTAAGACAACAGTTTCCCTGATGGGTATCATATCTCCATTCGGTTTTGTGGCTGTTTCCAGAACAATTCTGAAGGGCCATATCTTCCACAAGGATCCCATCATAAACCCTACAAGAAGTGTTATTGTAATGTTTTTATAATGTTTCAAAAGCCATGTTAAAATTCTAACAAACGTCAGAATCCCAACTAATATTCCTGCAGCAACCGGCAGAAGAGTTATTATATCAAATGATTTTACTGCATCGAGTATGTATTTATATTGTCCCAAAATAAAGAGAATAAAAGAGCCTGATATTCCGGGTAGAACCATTGCCATTATTGCTACTGAAGCACTCCAGAATAAAGTAATCGGGTCATTCGGCATATTCATTGGTACAAGCCTAACAGTAAAATAAGCAATAGCAGTACCAATAATAAATGTTATCACCATTGGTATATTCCATCGAATATGAGAGCTTACAGATACGATAGAAGCCAGAACCAATCCAAAAAAGAAAGAAAAAACAAGAACAGGCTGATTTTCAAGCAGCCAGCTTATTGAATGTGCTAAGGATAATAAAGCCCCGCCAAGACCTATTAAAAGAGAAATTAAAAATTTATAGTTTACATATTCAAATGCTTCCTTTAATTTAAATGAAAATAAAAGTTTTAAAAACTTGAAATTAAAGGATTTAATCGTCGTTAGCAATTCCTCGTATATACCAAGAATAAATGCCATTGTTCCACCAGAGACTCCCGGAACAATATCAGCCGAACCCATGGCAATACCAACCCCAACTATTCTGAGATAATCCTTGAATTTGCGATTTTTTACATTTTTTTCGTTTGTTTCACTTATTTTTCTCATTGAATAACCCGGAATATAGTCTTTTAATTGTATATCTCAAATAATGCCCTATTTCTTCTGATATTTAATTAATAAAACGAAAGCAAAAAACGTTCTAAAATATAATTTAATGTTTTAAGGTATGATTTTTATTTCAATTAAGTCTTTATTTGTAATTTAATTCACTATATTTATTGCCTAATTACTATATATTTCTCAATAATTTTTCTAATTTTAATATAAATAAACTAAGTTTTCATATCTCTTACCTTAAAATTTATTTAAAATAAGTAAAAGCCCAAAATTATAATCATTTTCTGTCAATAAGAATAAATTAATTTAAAAAACTATATAAAATTCCATAATTTTGCTTTGATTTATCATTAATTATTAAATATATGTTTATAAGAATATTTGTTACTGGTGGAACATTCGATAAAGAATATAACGAACTCAATGGGACTCTTTATTTCAAGGATACCCACCTGAATGAAATGCTCAATCTCGGGCGGTGTAAAGTTCCGATTGAAATCAGAACCTTAATGATGACTGATAGCATTGATATGACTGAACAAGACAGAGAATTGATAGCAGTTAATTGTCAGAAAAGCGATTCTGATAAAATCATAATTACTCACGGAACCGACACAATGGTCGAAACTGCCAAAGTGATTGCCTCAAGAGTGAAAGACAAAACAATAGTTCTCACCGGTGCAATGATTCCTTATAAATTCGGCAGTTCGGATGGTCTTTTCAATCTCGGAGCAGCCATTGCTTTCGTTCAGACTCTCCCTCATGGAGTTTATATAGCTATGAACGGAAGGTATTTCACATGGAATAACTGCCGCAAGAATACTCAAAAAGGTGAATTCGAGGAAATTAGTCATAAATCATGACAATGTGATACTCAGGACAGGAAAACATAGCGATATGAAATTTAATCAGTTTTTACTTGCACCTTATATTGGGAACGGGTCTCCTGAAGAGCAGACTATGTGGATTGATGATTTGACCATATCAACAAAGCAAGATATTTCAGATGTCCTTGAATTCAACTCACTGAAGAGTATTTTCCTCTCCCCCAATCCCGCCTCGGATTATATTGAAATAACTTCCAATATGTCATTCCCGAGAAATCGGGAATCTGAAATCAAAATCTACAACACCCTCGGCGAATGCGTTATGAACGTAGGGGTTCATTGCAATGAACCCCTACAAAGAATTGATATTTCCCATTTGCCCGTCGGCGTGTATTTCATAAAATTTGGAAATTTTACAGAAAAATATTTGTTTATATAATGAATATTTAGTATTTTCTTTCAAAAAAATAAGTTTTTTGATAAAATTACACATAAAATAAAAGCAATTAATCTAATTGTTTTATAAATATTTAGGAGTAAAAAATGAAAAAAATACTTTTTTTATTCTTTGTTCTATCTTCTTTCAATGTTGTTTATTCCCAATGGGAGGAGTGCAACAATGGTTTGTATGGAGGAGTTATTCGAGCTTTAGCGATAAGCGGAAGCAATATATTTGCCGGGACTGAAGGTGGAGGAATGTTTTTATCAACCGACGGGGGCAACAGTTGGTCGCAGAAGAATAATGGGTTAACAATAACTGGCGTATTTTCCCTTGCGATAAGCGGAAGCAATATATTTGCCGGGACTTGGGGCGGAGTGTTTTTATCAACTGACGGGGGCAACAGTTGGTCGCAGAAGAATAATGGGTTAACAATAACTGGCGTATTTTCCCTTGCGATAAGCGGAAGCAATATATTTGCCGGGACTGGGGGTGGAGGAGTGTTTTTATCAACCGACGGGGGCAACAGTTGGTCCGAGAAGAATAATAGGTTTACTAATACTCTTGTAAATTCCCTTGCAATAAGCGGGAGCAATATATTTGCCGGGACTACTGTCGGAGTGTTTTTATCAACCGACGGGGGCAACAGTTGGACCGAAAAGAATAATGGGTTAACTAATACTTATGTATGGTCCCTCGCGATAAGCGGAAGCAATATATTTGCCGGGACTGGGGGTGGAGGCGTGTTTTTATCAATCGACGGGGGCAACAGTTGGACCGAAAAGAATAATGGTTTAACTAATACTGAAGTAATTTCCCTTGCGATAAGCGGGAGCAATATATTTGCCGGTACTTGGGGTGGAGGAGTCTTTTTATCCACAGACGGAGGAAACGGTTGGACGCAGAAGAATAATGGGTTAACTAATACTTATGTATATTCCCTTGCGATAAGCGGAAGCAATATATTTGCTGGGACTTATGGTGGAGGAGTGTTTTTATCAACCGACGGGGGCAACAGTTGGACCGAGAAGAATAATGGGTTAACTAATACTTATGTATGGTCCCTTGCGATAAGCGGGAGCAATATATTTGCCGGGACTGGGGGTGGAGGAGTCTTTTTATCCACAGACGGAGGAAACAGTTGGACGCAGAAGAATAATGGGTTAACTTATACTTATGTAAGGTCGCTTGCGATAAGCGGAAGCAATATATTTGCCGGGACTTGGGGTGGAGGCGTGTTTTTATCAACCGACGGGGGCAACAGTTGGTCGCAGAAGAATAATGGGTTAACTAATACTTATGTATGGTCCCTTGCGATAAGTGGGAGCAATATATTTGCCGGGACCTTGGGTGGAGGCGTCTTTTTATCAACCGACGGGGGTAACAGTTGGACGCAGAAGAATAATGGGTTAACTTATACTAATGTAGTATCCCTTGCGATAAGTGGAAGCAATATATTTGTCGGGACTTGGGGTGGAGGCGTGTTTTTATCAACCGACGGGGGCAACAGTTGGTCGCAGAAGAATAATGGGTTAACTTATACTTATTTAAGGTCGCTTGCGATAAGCGGAAGCTATATATTTGCCGGGACTGGGGGTGTAGGCGTGTTTTTATCAACCGACGGGGGCAACAGTTGGACCGAAAAGAATAATGGTTTAACTAATACTGAAGTAATTTCCCTAGCGATAAGCGGGAGCAATATATTTGCCGGTACTTGGGGTGGAGGAGTCTTTTTATCCACAGACGGAGGAAACGGTTGGACGCAGAAGAATAATGGGTTAACTAATACTTATGTATATTCCCTTGCGATAAGCGGAAGCAATATATTTGCCGGGACCTTGGGTGGAGGAGTGTTTCGTGCAAAATTATCAGATTTTGGAATTACAAGCGTAGCAAATGATTATTTTTTAAATAATGATATTTTAATCTCCCCCAATCCCGCCTCGGATTATATTGAAATAACTTCCAATATGTCATTCCCGAGAAATCGGGAATCTGAAATCAAAATCTACAACACCCTCGGCGAATGCGTGATAATCGTAGGGGTTCATTGCAATGAACCCCTACAAAGAATTGATATTTCGCATTTGTCTGCCGGCGTGTATTTCATAAAATTTGGAAATTTTACAGAAAAATTTATGGTGGTGAGGTGAAAGATAAAATAATTTACAAAATAATTATAAAATATTCAATTTCATTAAGCACAGTTAATATTCTAATATAAATTTACTTGAATATGGGTAAAATATTTTTTATTTTCTTAATAATAATTCTCACTCAGGTAAATGCCAATGACTTGTCAAAATCAATGCAGATTATTGACAACTCCTCAAAGCCATATACACGCTATTGGTGGTTTGCCTCCCTGATTCAGAAAGACGATGTCAGATATAACCTTGATTGGCTCAAGAATAATGGTTTTGGAGGGGTCGAGATTGCTTGGGTTTACCCCTTGAACAGATTAAGCCAAGGTGATACAAGTTATACTCCAAGACAAGAATGGCTGAGTCCTGAATGGCGCGAAATTGTTGATTTTACTATCAAATACGCTGATTCAATTGGTCTTGCTTGTGATTTAACTTTTGGAACCCTTTGGCCCTTCGGTGATACCTATGTAAGATTTGAAGAGGCAAGCCAAAGATATGGAGAACCAAATTGGCGTCAAGAAATAAAAGCTTCATGGCAGCATCCGAAAGTTGGGTATGTTGTTGACCACATCACACCCAGACATTATCTTCCTTATTTTAAGAGAATAATTGATAGCTACCCTCGACCTAAAGTTTCCCTGCCCCAGTCTTATTTCATTGATAGCTGGGAAGTTAGAACCGATAAGCTTTGGTCTGATAGTTTCAAAGATGATTTTATTCATAAATTCGGTTATGATATAACTGAGTATATGGACTCAATTTATTCACCCAAATTCTCAGAAAATCTATATGATTACATGTCGCTCATTTCCGAAAAAGTCTTAAAATTCTATTCAGATTTTGACTCAGCATCGAATCATAATGGAATCTTATCAAGGGGTCAAGTTGCTGGAGCCCCCTGTGATATTATATCCGGTTATTCTTTAGTGGATATTCCAGAAGGTGAGGCTTTGCTTTACGAGCCCGAATACAACTCAATTCCTGCATCAGCATGTGCATTATCAGGAAGGAAGACAATTACCGCAGAATCTTTCACCTGTCTTTATGGTTGGCCCCGTGACTATATGCTCGAAGAACAATCGGCTGATATTAAGCTGATTGCTGACGCGCTTTTTGCTAATGGAGTTAATCATATAATTTGGCACGGAAAACCACATAATCCTAAAAACTCCGATTCCGTGAGGTTCTATGCTACAACTCATGTTGGACCGAGTTCACATTTTGCTGATGAATTACCTCAATTGAATCAGTATCTCGAAAAAGTATCGGGATTTATGAAGAAAGGTGATAAATATTCACAAATTGCTGTTTACCTTCCAACAGAAGATGCCTGGACAAATGGCTATCTTCCCGAAGAACTCCAAATGAGGTGGTCTTGGGGATATTACGAAATGCGTTATATCTATTTTCCAGAAGAGACCAAAGCATTTTCACCTATATGGATAAATTCCGATTTCTTGAGCAAAGGCATTGTTGAAAAAGGTAAATTTAAAGTGGCTAATGTGGAATTCGACCAGCTTTATATTGATGTAAACTACCTAGATATTAAAGCATTAAAAACTATATACAATCTTGCTAAAAGCGGACTGAATATTATCCTTAAAAAGAACCCCAAACAAGCAGGTTCAAAGAAAGACAAAATGTTCAATTATATGTTGAATGAGCTTCAAAGCTTAGAAAATGTTTCAGCAAAAATCAAATCTAATCCTTTGATTGATGCAGCAAAAATTCCTGAATATTGGGCAAAGAAAGTAGGAAATGATTTATATATATTTTTTTCCAATCCAAAGTCGAAAGGTTTGAAATTTCCTTTGGAATACGGACAGTCTTATAATGTTAAAACTGACACAATGGATATCCGGATTAATTATTGGAACAAAAGCACTCCAATTAAACTGGTTTTCAAGCCATATCAATCGCTACTATTAAAAATTTCCCCAGATAAATATGAATTTATTGATATTGAATATATTCCAAAAGAACCAGTCGTAAAAGCTCGACCAAAGGATTTCAAACCACCCTGGAAATAAGAATTAAAAGTTAATAAATATAAACTGAGCCCAGTATCCCTGATGATATCTTGTACAATTTTTAAATTTTACAGAAAAAATTCTGGTGGTGGATTGGAATGTTTTGAAAAATCATTCTCTTTTTGTAATTTTTCCAAATCATTTATCGAGAGTTCGTAGATAAGTGATAAATTGAAAATGGGTAGGTTATACGCAATATTCTCTTTTTATTCGTATTATAGCGATATTTAAGTTGGATATACTCAATAAAAGAGAAAAAAACATATAATTGCGTATAAATAGGTGTTCGACAAGATTCGCTACGCTCATCTTGTCGAATGGGTCAGGGCTAAGCGGGGTTCGCTCCGCGAACCGTCGTCGAACAAGGGCTAAACAAAATAACAGGGTTACTTCGCTTAGCCCTGACCCATTAGCCATTATTGCAAAAAGACTACACAACTATGAATAGTAGACAAAAAACGAAAGAATGGATTTATCCACGACATACTGAATTTGAATCAGAATTAAGAAACTCATCATCTGAATGGTTTATTAAGAATAGATTTCAAGTTCATAGCAAAATGCCATATTGTTTGGACTCATTAGACAACTGGCGAAACAATATCATTCTAACGGAAGTTGCTGATTACATTGAGAATTTCAAAAATGAGAGTGAAAAGAATAATAAACCATTTCCACTGCACAAGTACGCACATCACGGATTGAGTAGCCAAGCGATGGTCTTTAATTTAATTGGACCTTTAATTACAAGAAACGATTTGACACCATTGACAGCGCTGCTTGAAGCTAAGGGGATTGTTGTCAAGTTTGAAAAAGCACAATTTGAATATGAAGACAGGACTGTTTTTAATGAAGATACAGGGCAACCTACTTCGATTGACTTAGTTATTTTTGACACGGAAAATAGACCAAAGATTTTTATTGAAAGCAAATTAGTCGAAGCTGAATTTGGAGGTTGTTCTGTTTTTAAAAAAGGAGATTGTGCTGGAGGAAATCCTATTGATAATTTACAAGAATGTTTTTTACATTTTATCGGAAGGAAATATTGGAGTTTAATTGAAAAATATGGCTTCAATGAGAAATTAAAGAATGAAAAGATTTGTATTTTAGTAAATTACTACCAGTTCTTTAGAGAGATTTTATTGAGTATTGATAAAGACGGCTATTTTATTCTGCTTTCAGATGAACGTAGTCCAGTTTTTAATTATCAAAATGGTGAAAAAGTTCGTGGATTAATACCATTACTATCTGAGTTCGTTCCTGATAAATACAAGGACAGAATCGTTTTAATTACTATCCAAGAGATTGTTCATTCAATTGAAAGTACTGGTAGACACAATGACTGGATAAATGAATTTAAATTAAAATATGGATTAAAAAAAGCAACAAATGGCTAACAAAGGCTATATGCAATAAGGGTTTCAGTGGTAATTCAAGCATTCTGCACCGCTCAAACTTCGGTGTAGTTGGACAGGAAAGTAGCCCGCAATCCCTTACTGCATATAGCCTCAACCATTCGACAAGATTCGCTACGCTCATCTTGTCGAATGGGTCAGGGCTAAGCGGGGTTCGCTCCGCGAACCGTCGTCGAACAAGTGTTAAACAAAATAAATGGGTTACTTCGCTTAGATCTGACCCATTATACGCAATTCAAAAAATATTTTTCTAATGGAGAATAAAAAATGATAGGCTTTCAAAGGAGAATAAATTTGATTTTTTCTATAATACTATAATAAAAGAGGAGGAAATTAATTTGTTTTCTCTGCGATCACTTCGAAAATGTTTTATTTAAAAAACAAAATTTATATAATGATTACAACTTTTAATTGATAAGGAGAAATAATTATGAAAATGAATAGTGTTTCAAATGAGAAAGAAATAATCAAGGTTATTGATTCATGGGCAGAATCGATATGTTCTGGGGATATAAATGGAATTCTTGCCAATCATACAAAAGATATATTAATGTTTGATGTACCTGAACCACTTCAGTCAAAAGGAATTAAAGCATATAAGAATACATGGGATTTATTTTTTCAATATGGTGCACCTAGTGATGATCTATTTGTAATTGAAGATTTAAATATAACCTCAGGTAATACTGTTGCATATGCCACAGGTTTGTTACGTATTGGTGGCTCAAAAAAACCAATTTGTCGTTTAACACTAGGACTGAAAAAAGTAAAAGGTAGATGGCTTATTGCTCATGAACATCATTCGGCACCACATAAACTTTAACAAATAACTAAGGAAGAAACATGAAAAAAGTTATTACCCCTTGTTTAGGATTTGTCCATAATGCAGAAGAGGCTGTCAATATTTATGTAGCTCTCTTTGATGATGTTTTTGGAAATTCAAAAATCCTGCAAATAACCTACTTTACAGAAAATGAATTGAATGAGTTAAAAAAAGTTCCTGAGATGTCTGAAGAAATCATGCCAAAGCATGGTATTAAGACTATCCGCTTTACACTTGCAGGTCAGGAAATTGTTGCATTCAATGGTGGTGCATATTTTGGAAAATTTCATGAAAGCATGTCTCTTTATATATCGTGTGAAACACAAGAGCAAATTGATAAACTATGGGCAAAACTCTCCGAAAATTGTATGGCAGAGCAACCTTGTGGATGGATAAAAGACAAATATGGTGTCTCATGGCAAATCGTTCCATCTTTTGTTTGGGACATAGATGAGAGCGAGGATAAAGAAACAGCAGAGCGTATGAATATAGCACTTTTTGATATGAGAAAAATTGATATTGAAAAATTAAAAAGATTGATGTCAAAAAAATAGAGTCTTAATAATCAGTGATGATTTTGAAAAATGAAATTTACCACTAACCCCTCTTTCATTTTTCAAAACGGAAAAAATCAAATTTATAAGAAATAAAGTCTATCATGAGAATTAAGAACGAAAAATATTTTTTGAACTCAAGCCACGCTGCGCTCTCCTCCTTCCAGTCGTCGGAGCGGATAACAAGGGATATACGGTTCAGCCCTCGGCTCGGGCTTCACCCAAATTTTTCTTCCACTTCGTTCCAGAAAAACTTCGTATATCCCCGATGTTAGCGGCAAGCATATAAAACAAGACAAAAATAAAAAGGCTTAAAAATGAAAACAGAAGATTTTAAATTTTTGGTTGAATATGCAACAAAAGCACCGTCAGGACATAACACACAACCCTGGAAATTTGAAAATACTGATGACGGTTTAATTATCCATCCTGATTTTTCAAGAGCTTTACCTGTGGTTGACAGAGACAATCATGCTTTATATATTAGTTTGGGTTGTGCTATTGAAAATATAATTATTGCCGCTTCGGTAAAAGGACTTGAAAGCGCAATTCATTATCCTGAGGACGAAAAAGAAAGCATTATGATTTTGTTTAACAGTGCCAACGCATCAAACGTTAAGACAGACCCATTATTCGATTTCATTACTTCAAGACAAGTAAACAGAAGTAAATATTCAGACAAAATAGTTTCAAAAGAAGTTTTACAAATACTCAACTCATCATTCAAATTTCAAGGGATTTCTCTTCTCCTTTTAAATGGCAAAGCCTCATTTAAAAACGTAATTCCATTAATTATAGAAGGCAACAATCTGCAATTCGGAAATAAGCAGTTTGTATACGAACTTACAAGCTGGTTTCGCTATTCAAAAAGTGAAGCTGAAAAAACTAAGGATGGTTTATGGACGGCTGCTATGGGTTTGCCTAATATGGGTAAACTCATTGGCAATTTGGTGATGAAAAATTTTGTTTCAGCTAAAAGTGAAGCAAAACGTTTACAAGATATTTTAGATCATACACAAGGGCTTGCAATATTCATTAGCGATAAAAACGATGTGGCTTCATGGATAAATATTGGACGTGCTTTTCAGCGATTTGGTTTAACTGCAACAAAATTGGGAATAAGTCATGCCCATCTCAATATGCCTTGCGAAGAAGTTACAGTAAGGCAAAAACTTGCAAAATCCATAGGTGTTGAAGGCAGCCACCCTTTACTTTTAATCAGATATGGTTATTCTGAGAAAAAGATGCCCTGTTCTCACAGAAGAAATTTTGATGATGTTGTACTAAACAAATAATAATATGAAATACGTTATTATAATTATAATTTTTATACACGGGCTTATTCACCTGCTTGGATTTGTAAAAGGCTTTGGATTTATGGAAGTGAAAGAATTAACACTTCCCATATCTAAATCGGTAGGTATTGTTTGGTTGGTAGCGGCAATTCTTATTTTGGGTTATGGTATTTCTTTCATGGTGAATTCAAAATATTCATGGTTACTTGGGTTCTTAGCTGTGGTAATTTCCCAAATTCTTATCATTCTATTTTGGAAAGATGCTAAATTTGGTACGATTCCGAATATTATCATATTAACTATATCTGTCATTGCATTTGGTTATTACAATTTTCAACGACTAGTTCAGCAAGAGACAATTCATTTATTAAGCCAGAATCAAACATTTGAAAAAAGAATTATCACTGAAAATGATATTCAACATCTGCCACTGCCTGTCAAGAATTGGATCAATCATTCCGGAGTGATTGGAAAACCCTATATTTATTTAGGCAGAGTATTACAAAAGGCAGAAATGAAAATGAAACCCGAGCAGGAAAACTGGATGAATGCTACAGCTATACAATATACCACTATTGAAATCCCAGCCTTTATTTGGACCGTAGATGTGAAAATGAACAACTTTCTTAAATTTCAAGGAAGAGATAAATTTGAAAATGGCAAGGGAGAAATGCTAATTAAAATACACTCACTAATAAACGTAGTAAATGAAAAAGGTGATAAATTAGACGAAGGAACTATACAAAGATATTTAGGAGAAATGGTATGGTTTCCATCGCTGGCATTAAGTCCATACATCAATTGGGAGCCAATAGATAGCTTAACAGCAAAAGCAACAATGGCCTATAAAGGGACTTCGGGTAGCGGGACATTTTATTTTAACCCGGAAGGAGATTTTATCAAGTTTTCTGCAATGCGTTATATGGGCAATAACCCTGATGCTAAAAGATACGAATGGGTTCTACTTGTTGATGAACTTAAATCTTTTGAAGGTATAAAAGTTCCATCTAAAATGACTGCAACATGGAAGCTTGATACTAAGGATTGGACATGGTTAAAATTAGAAATAACAGACATTAAATATAATGAGAATGCCAGCCGATAACAGCACATTTGCAAGAGGAGGGGTGACGTGCAAACTTGGAGCTTTGTGCTCCTATTCAAGTTCAGTGCTGGTTGACAGTTTTATGCTCCGAAACCCGCCCGAACGCAAAGCTCTGAATCCACTTCTTCTTTTCCTAACTCTGATAAATAAAGTTACGATGAAAGATTAAATCAATAAAAAAATTCCTTACAATAAATACCCCAGCTGAAGGAAAACTCCTTTTTTGGTGTGGTAACCAACTCCAAAAAGAAAATTTGGATTGAAAAGGTATTCCGCTCCTCCACCGAAGCATATACCCGATTCTGTCTTTACCCTGTATTTGTAAAGATAATTAGTATCGAATTCCCTTGCCAGTATTGTGTCCGATTGAGAAAAATAACCCACTGTTGCAAAAAGGCTGAACTTTCCAATATCATAATAAAATCCAGCATCACCATAAACACAAACATAAGGGTATTCCTCTTCCTGATAATTTCCCTTCTTTGGGAATGGTTGATATATACTTGGATGTATTGAATTGGGTATGCTCTGGGCAAAACCGGAAAAACCTATGGAAAGACTCACAAATGAATATCTAAATCCCGCTGTTACTCCCAATCCAAGAGTACCATAACTAAGCTCACCAAAAATCATCATAATCGTTTTTTCTCGATTTGTAAGCGTTAACTCTTCGTACTCTTCTTCATCATCATAATATGATTGAGAACTAACCTCAACGAAATTTGTTGTTATTAACAGAGTAACCAAAATTAATGACAAAAGACATCTAACCATAGGTTTCTCCTTTTTCGGATTATGAATTAATTCGAAACAAATTGTTTTGCGTAGTACTTTGCAGTTAGTTTCTCTCCGGTAGCTTTTTCAATCATATCATTCCAATAGTACTTTGCTCCGGGTTTGAAAACATTCTCTATCAAAAACTTTCCGACTTCAGGACTATAAGCAAAGCTTAGATTTTTTGTTTCCTTGGTTTTCAAAGCCTTGTCTGCCAGAGTGAAATAAAGCTGAGAAGCAAAAAGCTCACCCATATGATAATTATGATAATAACAGGGGCTTGTTGCAATATGTATTTTTGTTGCCCAATCAGGTTCGTTTCTGCCGGCTGGTCGTTTAATCATTTGATACTTTTCAACCAGATCCCACCAGAGTTTGTTCAAATCCTGGTCAGGGTTCTCATACAAACTTTTTTCAAATCTGTACATAACTTGGGACCATCTGCTGAAAACCAATTGTTGCAACCTCAGTGTTTTGAAACATGCATCGGAAATAGCATTCTTGTCTGAATCAGGCAAATCAATCATCTTTGCCATCCATTCGGGATTAGTTGCCTGACGGCCAAAAAGCATAGCAATTGCTTCAGTTGTAAAGATATGAGAAGGTTGCTTCAAATCCCAGGGGAGGTCATCACCTAAATATTTCTCATAAATTGCATGTCCGTATTCGTGCAATGTTGTTTCCATCCATCTTGTAGTTTGTTTAATATTGCATAGGACTCTGATGTCTTTTGCATCCCTGTCAATATTGATGCAATAGGCGTGTTGATTTTTATTCTCTTTTTCAAACAAATCACTTTTTTCAACTAAATCATCAATTGGCAAATTCAAGCCCTTGTAATATTTTACTGCTGCTGCAACAATATCAACTTTCTCGTAATATTTATCAAGATCAACATCATAAATCCTTGGGGCTTCCTGAAAGAATCGATTCTGATAATGCCAAGGCATAAGTTCTTCGGGTTTTATTTTCAATCTCTCTGCTAAGACCTTGTCCATCTGCTCTTTTTCTTGCCTGAAAGCATCACGGGTAAGGTTATCGAGTTCATCAAATAGTTTTTCGATTTCCTGTGGGTCTTGTTCGCTTAATTTCAAGCTCATCTCGTGGAAATTTTTGAATCCGAGCTCACGAGCTACTTCGTTTCTAAGTTTTACTATTTCAAGAATATCTTTTGCAACTAGAGAACCAATTTTCTTTTGGGACATCCAAACATTTTCAAGTTCCTTTGTATTAGTGGATTTTTTCAATATTTCTTCGACATCATTGTCTGATAGTTTTTTCCCGCCAACAACAGTTCTGAAGTTTGAATATTTATTTTCAAGATTGCTTTGCATTTCTGTTAGTTTATTTAGTTTTTCTATATCAATTTGCTTTGAAAGAAAAGTATTATACAAAACCGTCAGATGCCTTTGCAAAATTTCATCTTTGATAAGGTTGGATTCTTTAATTTTTTTCAATCTACCAAATGCTTCCTTATCTGCAAGGATTGAATTCATTAATTTTTCATTTTCAGCATACTTTTTCCAGTTTTCTTCATTGCTATTAATTGATGCCTCAAAATAAGAAAGAGCCATATTTTTGTATGCAGGTTTCATCTTTGCTTCATATTCCTTGACAAAGCCCAAAAATTCTTGCTCCATTTTTAACACCTCCTCAGATTTTGTATCTTTAGCCTCTTTTTGGCATGATGTGACAAACAAGAGAGAACTAATAATAAATAAATAAAACAAATTGAAAAAATAATTTTTCGATTTCATTTTAACACCTTTTTTTAATTAATGAATAACTATTTATATTGCCTTAAGAATTCGAGCCTATCTTGTAATTTTGAGATATTAACCAATAATTTATCTTTACCGAGAATTGCCTCTTCCTGACTGGTAAAGACCAGATCATAATCTTTGCTCATAACTATTGCTTCCTCAGGGCATACTTCTTCGCAAAATCCACAATAAATACAACGAAGCATATTTATCTCGAATTTCTCGGGATAGCGCTCTTTGTCTCGTTCAGTTTCTGCTGCCTGCACCTCAATAGCAAGTGCAGGGCATACTCTTGAACAAAGCCCACAAGCGACACAACGCTCTCCGTCGTCTTCATTAACCAGAACCGGTCTTCCTCTGTATGATCCGGTGGGAATCCATACTTCCTCAGGATACTGACGGGTGAATTTTGGCTTGAACATTTGCCGAAAAGTTAAACCCATTCCCTTAGCTATTTCTGGTATATATAGTTTTTCCCAGAAATTTAACCTCTCAGCCTCAGTGTTCTTTCTTATATTCATTTATGTTATTTCCTAAAATGTTATCAAACTTTTTTAATTCTACTTTAATAACCATATTCCAATGGCTGTCAATAGCACATTCAAAAGAGCTAATGGAAGCAATACCTTCCAACCCAAATTCATTAACTGATCATATCTGAATCTTGGAACAGTCCACCTAACCCAAATGAAGAAAAATACAAATAATGCTATTTTCAACATAAAATTAAAAAACTGTGCAACTGCCAGAGCAATTGAACCTTGTTCCAGGCCTAACCATTCTGCAGGAACAGGTAACTGCCATCCACCGAAATACAAAAGAACCATAATTGCTGAAGCAGTTGACATATTAGCATATTCAGCGAGGAAAAACATCCCGAATTTCATTCCTGAATATTCTGTATTATATCCTCCAACAAGCTCTGGTTCAGCCTCAGGCAAATCGAATGGTGTTCTGTTTGTCTCTGCAAATGATGACACTAAAAATAACAAAAAACCAAGGGGTTGAAAAATGACATTCCACCTCCAGATTACATCCTGCTTCCCTACTATTTCATTAAGCGATAGAGATCCTGCAATCATTAATACTCCTACTAATGCCAAACCCATTGATAGTTCATAGGAAATCATTTGGGCAGATGACCGAAGCCCACCGAGTAATGAATATTTATTATTTGATGACCAGCCTGCAAGTGTTATTCCATAAACTCCAACAGAAGTAAGAGCCAATACAAAAAGAATACCTACATTCACATCCGGAGCAATACCCATATGATAAATCTTATCACCTATCTGAATATCGCCGGCAAATGGAATGACAGCATATACACTTATTGCAATTCCTAAAGTAATAATAGGTGCTATTCTGTGAAATTTCTTATCAGCAGCTTTTGGCACCAGATCTTCCTTCATAAATAATTTGAAAACATCAGCAAATGGCTGCAGCAAACCAAAAGGTCCAACCCTGTTTGGTCCTATTCTATTCTGAATCCAGGCTGATATTTTTCTTTCCGCCCAAACACCCAATGCAGCTGCAAATAGTAATATAAGAGTTAATATCACTACTGCTTTGATCAATGCTTCTAATAAAACCCAGATTATATCCATAATTTTACCGATTTATTTCTAATTATTAGTTTGGTTTCATATAATGTGATTCATAGTTTCTAACTTTCTGGTCGGGTTTATCTGCTTTACCTAAAACCAAGCCCTGATATTCATCAAGAAGTTCATATGTCATTCCCTTGAAAGTGGCTATGTTATGAGTAATTTCGATAAAAACATCCCGAGAATTTCTGAATGTCCAACCTGCATTCAAATTATTTGCTATTTTTTGAATAATTTTCCAGCTTTGAACTGAATTTCTCTTTTGATGCTGGGTCCATCTATCATTGAATGCTCCAAATTTATCAAGTCGGCTCATCTTCATCCCCATAAACCTCAGATTCTCTGATGTTACCACTGCAGGTGAGAAATGTTGAACCCTTCGGTTTATATTAACATAAGTCCCTTCAATTTCTGCAAATGTGGAGGAAGGAAGAACTATATCAGCTAAAGATGAAATATTTGAATGGTTGTATCCCAGAACTATTAAAAATTCCAATTCGCTTAAATTCTTGAATATTTCAGGGTTTTCTTCAAAATTTTCTTCCATAACCAATAATACCTTAATATCGCCGGAGGCAATTTTTTCGCTCAAATTCTCAATCCTTACGGAATGAGAATCCGGCTTAATGCCGACTTCTAATGCTCCTGTTGAATTAGGGGCCTTATCGGAACATCTGAGAAAATCATCCTGAAAATTTTCATCAATATGAGACGGGAAGTCAATATTTTTTATGTTCAGAAGCTTTGCGAGCTTTGCAAGAATATAATTATCCTCATTTGTAGCTTTTGCTGAACCGACAAACATTATTTGATGGGGGTTATATTGCTTCAATCTTATTGCAGCTTCGCTGCATGCTTCATCTAAACTAACTTTTTTATGATTTCCGTCAATTTTAATATATGGTTCTGTTATCCTGTTATTATTCACAAATTCATATTGAGTCAATCTTCCATAATCACACATCCAGAACTTGTTAACATAAGGATTTGGTCTTGGCTCAATTCTTAATATCTCATTATTACGAACGCCAAGCTTGGTATTGCAACCTCTTGCACAACCCGGACAGATTGAATCATTAAAGCTCATATCCCAGACACGTGATTTAAATCTAAAATCCTTGCTTGTTAAAGCACCTACCGGACAAATATCTATAACATTCATTGAATATGGACTGTCAAATTCTTTATTTTCGAACAATTCTATCGTTACATGGTCACCTCGCTGGACGAACGTCAATACGTCCTGATGAGCTACCTCCTTAGCAAAACGAATACATCTTGAGCAGGAAATACAGCGTTCTGCGTCAAAAAGTACATTTGGACCCCAGCTTTGTCTTTTGGGTTTATGGTTTTTGGTTTCGATAAACCTGCTCATACCTTTAGAATGATTAAAAGCATATTCCTGTAGCTTACACTGACCCGCTTCATCGCATATAGGACAATCCAATGGATGGTTAATCAAGAGAAACTCCATAACAGCTTCCTGAGCGTTAATTGCAGCTTCTGATTTTGTACGGACGTGCATACCTTCGCTGACTGGAGTTGCACAAGCTATTTGCAACTTGGGGAAGTAACTTATTTCTGGTTTTCCTGAACTATCAACTGCAATAGTTCCGTTCGGTAATCTTTTTGGCATACCTACTTCAACCAGACACATCCTGCAATTTCCAGCTACAGTTAATTCAGGATGCCAGCAAAAATGGGGTATGTCTATTCCATTTTCAAAAGCCACTTCGATTATAGTCTTGTTTGGCTTTGCTTCTATCAATTTATCGTCTATGTAAATATGTGGCATTTATTTTTTCACCTCTTTTACTTATTTTCCGATATTCAAAACATTTAAATTACAAAAAAAGCTTGATTTTTTAAACTCATTCTAAATGAAAAATATTATTCCTGACAATATTTTCAACTTCTTTTAATGTTTCGTTTAATTTATCATTTAGAACCACAAAATCAAATTTATCTTTCATCTCTAACTCCATCCTTACCCTATCAATTCTCTTTTCAAATTGTTCATCGGTCTCTGTTTTTCTGTCACGAAGTCTTTGCTTTAAAGTTTCTATATCGGGTGGCATCAAAAAAATCAGAAGAGCTTCTTCGGGATATGCATTCTTGATTGAAATAGCTCCTTTGACATCAACATCGAAAAGCAATATCTTATCGTTCTTTATCGCTTCTTGTATCTCAGAATTTAATGTTCCATAATAATTACCATAAATCTCTTCGTACTCAACAAGTTCTTTGTTTTTTATTTTTTCAGTGAATTCTTCCTTGCTCAAAAAATAATAATCTTTTCCGTTCATCTCGTTATCCCTTTTTTGCCTTGTTGTTGCAGAAACTGAAAATTTTATCATGGGAAAAGTAGAAAGTAAATGCTTGGCTATTGTTGTTTTCCCTCCTCCACTCGGTGCTGATAGAACAATCAAACTCTTTTTCATAAAAAAATTAAAACCCAACATTAAAAATGACAAATATATGAATTAGCATTAAAAGTTTTAATTCAAAACCATTTTTTTAATTATTTTTGTTTTTTTTCTTCTTATTATATGAATAAAATTAAAATTGGAGTTATTGGCACCGGACATCTCGGTACAGTCCACACAAGATTGTGGAAAAAAAATACAAATATTGAACTTATTGGAGTTTATGATATTGATTCAGAAAAATCTGAAAAAGTCGCTAACGAATTTGGATGTCAGTCCTTTCCTGATATTGATTCATTATTAGCTAACGTCAATGCTGTTACAATTGCAACAACAACAACTTCACATTTTGAAATCTCCCAAAAAGCTATCCATAATGGTATTCATTGCCTTATTGAGAAACCGTTAACTCAAACTTACTCTGAAGCTGTAGAGCTAATTAAAATTGCAAAAGAAAAAAATGTTAAAATTCAGGTTGGTCACGTCGAAAGGTTCAATCCAGCTTTGATTTCTTTAAGGCAATATCAGTTACAACCATTATTTATTGAAGCTCATAGACTTAGCCAATTCAAACCAAGGGCAACTGATGTTTCAGTCATTCTTGACTTAATGATTCATGATATTGATATTATGCTGTGGTTGATCAAATCAAAGGTCAAAAATATATATGCTAACGGTGTGTCAGTTCTGACTGATACTACCGACATTGCAAATGCAAGAATCACCTTTGAAAATGGAGCAGTTGCTAACTTGACTTCTTCCCGCATCACAGCAAAGCCAATGAGAAAAATGAGATTGTTCCAAAGAAATGCTTACATTTCAATTGATTTCGCAAATCAGGAAGTCGAAGTCTTCAGATTTCTCAAGGACGGAGAGATCAGCACGGGTTTTGCGATTCCAGCCGCAATGCTTGGTGCTATTGACGAAGCTACCAAGAATCAAAAGATTGTTTTCGAAAAACCAGAAGTAATTCCAATTAACGCTATCGAAGAAGAACAAAAATGCTTCATTGAATCTATTATTAATAACTCTCCTATCACAGTAAGCGCCGAGGATGCCGCTGAAGCTATTCGAATCGCTGAGCTTATATCAGCTCAGATAAATGATAATCCTAATTAATTTTATTTAATGTCAAATTCTGCGCTGGATATTCCATAGTATTAATTGTTCCTATAATCAGCTTATTATTAGTAGCTGAAAGATTCCCACTATACGTTAAACCTGTCATTCCCGGAAAAGTAAGATTCAATGTTGGATTATTGAACTTTCCTGAAACAGTTACATTCGTTTCTTGTGGTATTCCTGCAACCGAAACATAAAAAGTCCCATTCCCGGAAACATTTCCATTGCTTTCTGACAAATTTAGTTTTAATCCAAGTTTAATAGATACCTGATATGTTACTTCTCCCTCCCATCGCCCTGTTATTATTGACTGAGTTGTATTTGATGAATTATCAGAACAGGCAATTAGCAAAAACATTAATAAGAGTGTTTGGAACAATATTTTCATTTTTCTCCCAACATATAATTAAATTTTAAATAACTATTAAAACTACTTTTCATTGTTTGTTTAATATATTTTCAATGAATTCATTTTCATTTATTACTTTTACCCCAAGTTTCAAAGCAGTATTATATTTACTACCGGGATTTTCTCCAACAATGAGGAAGTCAGTATTTTTACTAACAGCACTAGTTACCTTGCCACCTAATGCTTCTATTTTTTGCTTGGCTTCATTTCTTGTCATTGAACTCAATTCCCCTGTCAAAACAAATGTCTGACCAGCTAACTTATTAGATGTTAATGATAATTCTTCGTCTGACACACAAAAATTAACACCATAGGCTAATAATCTGTCAATTATTTCCAGTTCTTTTGGATCATTGAAAAAACTAATAACAGATTGAGCCATCTTGGTTCCTATTTCATGGATAGAAATCAAGTCTTCATAAGTTGCTTTTCTCAAATTCTCAATATTTTTAAAATTTAAGGCAAGGATATTCGAAGCTCCTTCTCCAATAAATCTAATACCAAGAGCAAATATCACTCGATTGAAAGTTTGCTTTTTACTTAATTCAATAGAGTTAATCAGATTTTCAACACTTTTTTCCCCAAATTTTTCGAGTTTAATCAATTCATCACGATATTTATGCAATTCATATATGTCAGCAATATTTTTCAACTTCCCCAACGAGACTAACCTGTCAATGATTTTTTCACCCAAGCCTTCTATATTCATAGCATTTCGTGAGGCAAAATGTTCGATTCTTTTTCTTATCTGCCATGGACATTCAGGATTATTGCAATAATAATTTGCTTCACCTTCAGGTCTGACCAAAGGAGATTTTAATTCACAGGGACATATTTCCGGAAAAATGTATATTGTTGAGTCTTTTGTTCTTTTCTCAATTACTACTCCGGAAACTTTGGGAATAACATCCCCTCCCTTTTCAATGATTACAATATCCCCAATTCTGATATCTTTTTCCTGAATATAGTCATAATTGTGCAATGTTGCTCGACTAATAGTTGAACCGGCAAGAAAAACGGGTTCAAGTTCTGCAACTGGAGTAACAACCCCAGTTCTTCCAACTTGCAGGGTAATACCAAGCAATTTTGTCTCTGATTTTTCCGGTTCATACTTATAAGCTATAGCCCAACGTGGTGATCTTGCAATAGTTCCCAATATTTCCTGCTGCTTTAGAGAATCAACCTTGATAACAATGCCATCAATTTGAAACGGCAAATTAGATCTCTGCTTATCCCATAATTCTATATATTCAAACACTTCCTCTATGTTTTCACAAAGTTTATATGAATAACCAACCGGAAAACCAAGTTTTTTAAGTAATTCGATATTTTCGAACTGGCTTTCAAGCTGAACTTCTTCGGAAAACAAATAATAAGTAACCAATTTTAATGGTCTTGTTGCAACATAATTTGGATCTAAACTCTTTAATGTTCCGGAAGCCAAATTTCGGGGATTAGCATAGGGCTTTTCATCATTTTCTATTCTTTCTTCATTAATTTTTAGAAAATCACTCTCGAGCATATAAATTTCACCACGAACCTCAAAATTTTGGAGTTTTACCCCTTGATAATACACCTCATTTACTTTCAGCGGGAGATTCTTTATTGTTCTTATATTAGCAGTTACATCATCACCTTTTATACCATCACCTCGTGTAGCAGCTAATTCAAATGTACCATTCTTGAATATGATACTAACTGCCAATCCATCATATTTAAGTTCAGCAACATACTTTACGCTCTGGCTCCCCAGTATATCAATAACCCTTCGCTCAAAATCAAGTATCTCTTCCTTTGTATAAGTATTAGCAAGCGACAGCATCGGTATTTTATGAACTACCGATTTAAATTCCTTTAGGGCTTGCTCGCCAACTCTCTGTGTTGGAGAATTTTTATCATAAAACTCAGGATATTGTTTTTCTAATTCCTCTAATTCTTTGTATAATTTGTCATATTCATAATCACTAATTAATGGTTGTGACTCAACGTAATAAGAGTAATCATATTTCCTGATTAACTCTCTCAACTCATTAATTCGATTGAACGTCTCGCTATTCGATATGTTTGCAGAGAATAAGTCCATAATGTATTTCTATATCAGACTTAATACCTTGTTAGCTAAATCTTTTGCTCTATTTTCGTCAATTGCCTCGGAAATCACCCTTACAATAGGCTCGGTATTCGATTTTCTCAATTGAACCCAGGAATCATTCAAATTGATTTTTATACCATCTTCCCTGATTATATCTGCATCTGGAAATTCATTGATGATTTTTTCAATTATCTGTTCCAAACTTCCATAAAACTCTTTTTTGAATTTAAGCATTTTATACGATGGTAATTGCCCGGAAATACTGCTTAATTTTTGATCCTTCATTGCTAATAATGATAATATGAGAGCTGTCCCCACTAAAGAATCCCGTCCATAATGAGATTCAGGCAAAATCACCCCTCCGCTACCTTCCCCTCCAATAATAGCACCAACTTCTTTCATCTTTTTGACAACGTTTATCTCACCAACGGCTGACCTGACAACCTTGCCTCCAAACTTTACAGCAACATCGTCCACCATCCTTGTCGTTGATAAATTAACAACAACTATTGGTTTGCCATTTTTAAATTCAAAATAGTCTAAATTTTCAAGAACACACTGTGTAGCTAAAGTAATTGTCTTTTCTTCACCGATAGGCATGCCTGATTCATCAATCAAAACCAACCTGTCAGCATCCGGATCAACTGCAATACCCAAATCAGCTTTGTTTTCTCTCACAGAATTAGCAAGGTCAGTCAAATTTTCAGGAAGAGGCTCAGGGATATGCGGAAAAAAACCGGTTCCGTCGCAGTATAAGGGTATGACTTCACACCCAAGTTTTGCAAGTAGAGAGGTTATAGCGACAGAACCGGATGAATTTACAGCATCAACTATAATCTTGAATTTTCTCTCTTTTAATTTTTTCAGAACATTAGAATTTCTGAGCAACTTTAAATTTAAAATCGAATTAATATGGGAATTTATTGCAGTGTTATTGATTAGAATATCAAAAAATTGATAATCTTTGCTAAACGAAAAGTCTTTTGAATCATAAATTTTCCATAAATTCTTATTCTCTGATTCATCAAGAAATACTCCATCGGCATTAAGAAATTTCAATCCATTCCATTGTGAAGGATTATGAGATGCAGTAATAATTATCCCACCTATAGCATCACTTTTCTCCACAAATAGTTGAACAGTGGGTGTTGGCACAACTCCAAGTGAAATAATTTCTCTGCCACAAGCTTGTAAGGTGCCCAATACTAAGTTTTCAATCCATTTTCCTGAAGGTCTTCCATCGCGTCCAATTATTATTTTACCTGCAGGTAAATATTTTGCAAATGATGATGAATAATTCGATATCAATTCGGGGGTTAATCCGTCACCCAATGTAGCTCTTAAACCTGATATTGACCTAATAACTGCCATCTTGTCAAATTCATTTTAAAAAAAATTCAATATAATAAAAAATTTTAAGCTGTTTGAAATTTTATAGCAATAAGAGTAATATAGCTTATAATTTTACTTTCTTTCAATAAGATTTTTTTTTTTTAGTCTTTTAATATTTACAAGAAAAATTCATTATGAAAAAAATATTAGAAAACGATTATTTAAATATTATTGTTAGGCTTTTTTTAGGTGTTTTTTTTCTTTTGGCTGCTCTCGGTAAAGCTGCAGAACCAGCTCTATTTGCCAAAGAAATTGCAAACTATGCAATTGTTCCCGAACCACTTATCAATCTTGTGGCTTTGTTTATACCATGGACAGAGCTGGTTGTATCCATTTTTCTGATTTTTGGAATTAGATTAAAATCAAGTTCTGCCATAACTTCCATCCTGCTTTTGATTTTTATTGCTGCTGTTGGATCTGCTATGGCAAGAGGGTTAGATATTAATTGTGGATGCTTCTCTCAAAAAATACAATATGTTGGCTGGCCCAAAATACTTGAAAACATTGGGCTTTTGTTGCTTTCTTTATATCTATTCTTTTCTCCAGCAAAAAAATTCACTATAGAAAATTTAGTCGAAAAATAAGATAATTTTAATTAAGTTTTAAAAAACTGGGGTTGTCTCAGAAGACAAATTTTGAGAATAAATGGTCAGGCGAGAACGCCTGACCTACCATATAATTCAAGGACTTAGTAGAACAAACATCCTTGTTTGTTCCAAAGATAATGACTTATTAGGCAACACCCAACAAAGAAATCCAAACAAAAAAAGAGGCTATCTCTTGTTTTGAGACAGCCACTTTTATAATAATAATCTCTTACTTGCTTATTATTAGTTGTTTTGAATCAACAAACGGACCTGATTTCATAATAACAAAATAGACACCGGAGGATAAATCGGTTAAATCCACACTTAACTTATAGTTCCCTGATTTTAGATTATCATCCATAAGGGTTTTGACTAATTGTCCCATACTGTTGTAAATATCAATGTTCGTTTGCCCATCCAACCCCACTCCGAATTCAATAAATGACGTTGAATGAGATGGATTTGGTTCAGGCTGGCTCAGCGAATATTGGTTATTACTGAAGACAACCAATCTTCCGTCAAGAAAACAAATCTTTTCGAGTTCGATTGTTGATCCAATCAAATCATCAGTTGAGCATGAATCCATTATCGCTTTGAACATTAATGGAGTGTCCTTGTATTGACTTAAATATACCCTGAGATTAACTTTGCAAAGCTCTATATCCACAGGGGTAGATATGCTACCGTTCCATTCTAATTTGATTAAACCTTTCTGGTGTATGGGTGTAGTTGGTGTTAATCCGGGGATGTTAGCAAACTCAACCGCCTTTTCATCCATAATCATTTCGGTATTGAATTTTAGTTCAGCTTTAAGGTTGTTTATTATTGGATTATCCAACTGAGCAATTTTTACTTTAAGCGGAACTTTCAATAAAGTACCGGGTATAGCTTTAATTGTACTTTGATCGGTGTAAAATATAATAACGTCGCCCGAGCCTTTGAGTTCGATTTTAAGGTCAAGGTCTATAGTAGTTTTCAAAATTAGAGTTGTTGAATAATTCCTTTTTTGAGTTGGTGAAAATGTAATATCAAGCTCCCTGAAATTACCGGGATTAATAGTAAAATCTGCTGGCAAATCAACAGTGAATGCAGAAGAATCGGCACCTGTAAAATAATACCCAACCACTGTAATCGGTGTTTGCCAGCTGTCATTAGATATTCTCAATTTCTTATGATTATCTGTACAAATCAGATTGTTTTTGAAATCTAAAACACTTTGCGTTCTCAAGCCAAGACCGTCACACTGTGCATCAACATTAGTATCTCTCAATGGGAATTTGTTTGGTCCGGATGCTGCATCACATCTAATTTTAATAAGTTCAACCCTCGTTCCCGGAGATTTTGGCGAAAAAATTACATCAAACGAGAGAGTCTGCTCTTTGGGTACATAGAAATTGGATGGAGCAGTGCCTTGCCATTGGAAATCTCCCGTGTTATAAGTGAATGAAACACTTTCCACGTATAAATCAGCTGAACGACTTGGATTTGTTATTTCAAGCTTTGCTATGGAAGTCTCACCCGGCTTCACAGGATTATCACAAATCCAGTTGGTTGAAATTTTGGGCAATATTCCGTCACCTCTTATTGGTGCTCTTAATTTATTGGGCAATGATTGAACAGAAACGAGTATAGTATTGGTGTAACTTGTTTCATCAGTCGGGGTAAAGGAAACAGGAATATGCATTGTATCTTTGGATGCAATACTGATTGGGAAAGGTTTTAATGTCCCAAGTTTAAATACATTTCCATCAGCTGTTTCAAATTCAATATTAGTAATATTCTGCGCAAGAAAACTATTATTGGTTAGTACTATAAACGAATCATTGACAGTCAAAATCCTTTTACCTTCCCAATCACAGGATGATATTGAAATATCGGCATCAACACCAAAACCGTTTAGTTCAGTTATTGGATTTTCACATCCCGGTGGCAGATCATAACCGAGGAAAGCAATCCGATCGCCGGGAGCAGATGGTGTGAATGATATTTTTAAATCTTTGCACTCATTAGGTGCCAAAAATACAGAAGAACCATCAACATAAAAATCTGAAGCATTTGGTCCGGTAATCTTTGGCTTGATTTCAACATAATTTGTGTTTGTATTTTTGAAAATACAGGTTATTGTGGAATCTTTTTTGGTATTAACATTAATTTTGCCCATATCAACTTTTTCAACTACTTCCCCACTGCAAACACCTGTTCCTTTTAATGTCAGAGATATTAATGTGTTGCAAGTTCCAACTACTTCAAACTGAGCTGTTCTTGCCCCGATGTCTTTTGGTTCAAAAACCATCTCAATAGGAATACATTGACCGGGCTGCAACCATAACGTATTTATTGTTGAACCAATAATAAAATCAGAAGAATTTGAGCCAGTTATAACTGATGATTTTATTTCAACAGGTATAGTTCCTAAGTTACAAAGTAAATCCTGAAATACTCTGTATTCTCTCGAGCCTATTGTACAAAGTCCAAAATCAACAGGATTTTCCTTGAAGGATAACTTTGGTGCCTCGACCGAAAATACAGTATCGCAAACATCCTGACTTCCGGGAGTTCCACCAAATTTTCTGATGAATCCATCTGTTTTGCCTTTACTACTGATTGTAAAAGGTCCATTAGTTAAGTTACCTGTAAATCTTCCTGATTCATATCTATTTCCATCCGAATCGAAATCTGTCGTTGATGAATAATCTGGATAGTCAGTTCCTCCTAACTGAACAGAGCGTATTGTTAAATCGGATTTCAACAAGGCTGTAAATTTTGTCGGAGTCGTTCTTCTTGGAAGTGACCATCCGGTAACTGATTGAAAACTACCAGTATAAAGTCCCTGCACATATATTTCATCGGGATTTAATGGATCCTGATTCCTTGGATCAGGATTTTTTGAGACATATCTGATTTTTAAGCCCCATGCCTTAAAACCTGTATGGATATTATCAGGTCCTATCAATACTATTGATGGTGAGGTTAAATTCTCCGGATATCTTGCTATAAAACAATAAGGTGCATCAACTATCGGCATGTTTGGTGTTATATTCCCGAACTGGGCACTCTGGAAACAAGTTCCTGTAACATAAGCGTTATTTAGCGGATCAACACATACTCCACTTGCTGAATCTGCTCCAAATCCTCCAGCACTGACCACACCAAATAAATTGCCATCAAGATCATATTTTGCGAGAAATATGTCTTTACCTCCATTACTATTTGTTGTTTTTGTATCAAATGTAGCAGTGTTTTCATAAAACCCGGTTGCATATAGAAACCTGTTGTCATCTTGAACAGCTATTGATGTAATCGCATCATCAAGAGAACCACCCGCTCCTTTTAACCACATATATGATGATACTGGTGATACTACACCTTTAATCAGGTATTGTTTACCTTCCTTTGGTGGAATCCACTTATGTTTTAATCCTGTAACATTGTTTTTAATCAACTGCCACGTGGTTCCGTTATCAGTTGAATAAGACAAATTCACAGGTTTGTCTGGTTCAATTCCAGCCCATTTGATTTCAATTGTATCACAGGTAGAGAATATCTCTCCCTTATTGGGATGAACAATTTGAATTTGAGATATACCACCAACTAATGTAACAATTGGCGGACAGGGTGAGCCTTCTGCTATTAATGTTGCCTGACGAAATGCCCTTGTAGAGCCTTGAGTAAACCTTAAAGTCAGTGTTACTGACGAATCTTTAGGTATTGTAAAAGGAACATTTACATTTATCACTTGAAAGAAAGTTGATGGTTGAGTATATAATGCTGTAACTCTAAAATCTGACCTACGGGCAGTAAGGGTCACAGTTTTATCAACGCTGTTATTTGGAGGCGGATCGTTGAATGATATAATGCTCTCCGAAGTGCTAACATAAGCAATACTATTATCAGGAGCTGTATAATTTCTTTCAACTGTATTATTTAATCTATGAAATGTTATTTTAATATTCCTCAGTTTACTAATATCAGTGCAGCCAAATGGAGCCAACCAAGATATACTACATAATTGAGTCCTTTGAATATCAAGAGCAATGAACGTATAGATATCATTAAGTTCCCTTCGAGTGTAAACAGCATAGGCTGCTCCTCCTGTCTCTTTTGATAATCTGTTCAATGATGGATGCATAGGCATAGCCAGCGTTATAGCATACATCTGGATATTATTCTGCAACAACCCCGTTCCAAATTTATTGGAAAGCATCGAATCAACCTTGGGTGGATCATTAGGATCGCCGTCTGTTAAAAATACAATAATTCTGCGCTTTCCTAAATCCGGGGATCCTCTTTGAAATAGTTTTACAGCTCCATACACAGTGTCAAGTATCGGTGGTTCATAAAGCGTACCACCTGCAACCTGTATATTTTCAAGTGAGTCAATCAACTCTTTTTTATTATTTGTAAAATTACACCTGATATATGCTACTCTACCAAATGAAATTAATGCAACTTTTGTTCCACTTGAATAGTTTATTGCGTTAATAAATGATTTGGCTCCTTCCAGTACCCAACTCCAACGGGTTTGTCCACTATCATTTGTTGTAGTCATTGAAGAACTTTGATCCACAACCAATATTATGCTAACCGCTGGATCGACAACTGTATCAATACATTTTACATCAACCGTGGCATTCATTGATTGGCCATTTTCAAGCACATTAAAATCAGCTGGCACAAGATTTTTGAAAGATTTTCCGCTTGCATCATTAGCTATAAATGCTGCTTTTACCCTCGGAAACTCTGAGGCATCCACCCCCGAAATATTAAATACTGCTTCATCTGAATATAATTTCATTATATTAAACAAAAACAGTATAATTATTAATGACAATAATATTGGTTTAATTTTTTTTAACATAAATACTCCATATTTTTTTTATTTCCTTTTTAATTTTAAATTAACTTTAAATATAATAAATTTTCTTAACATACAGATGGCTCCAATAATGACAAAGTTTTATTTTTTGTATCAATTTCAGCCATAGTTCCAATAGGTAAAGTCATAAGCATTTTGCTGTTATGTCCGATAGGAAGACCCAAAACTGCCGGTATTCCAAGAGGTTTTATTCTTGCTTCAATAACCTGTCTTATTGTAAATGAATATCCGGGATAAAAATTTCTTCTTGAATCAATTGAATGAAAATAACCGAATATTATCCCAGAAGCTTTCTGTAATTTATCTGCAAGCCATAATTGTGTGAGCATCCTGTCAATTTTATAAGGATGCTCGGAGATTTCCTCCAAAAACAAAATCGAACCTTCCGTTTCAATTTCGTATTCTGTTCCAAGTGTAGAACTGACTACTGTCAAATTTCCTCCTACCAGCCTTCCTTGTGCAATCCCTTCATTAATTACATTCATTGTAGGAATTTTATTGACAAATTTCTTAAAGTCTTTATTATACATTATAGAGCTTTTCAAATTTTCATTAGTGAAATTATCGAAATTTGAGGAAGCAACTGGTCCATGAAAACTAATGATACGTGTTTTTCTGAAAACTGCATTTAATAAAGCACTAATATCACTAAAACCTATCAATATCTTTGGATTTTTTCTTATTATTTCAAAATCAAGCATTGGTAAAATTCGAAGACTTCCATAACCTCCGCGAGCGGCTATAATGCAATTAATACTTTCATCTTCGTAAAATTGCATCAATTCTCTGGCTCGAACCTCATCCGGTGCAGAAAAGTATCTGTTTGAACTATTGTACTTTTTTATTGTATTGCCAACAACGACTTCACAACCAATATTTTTGAAAAATCTAATTCCTCCGGCTATTTCTCCAATACTTGTTGAGCTTGCAGGAGCAGTTATACCAACCTTGCTTCCTTTTTTTAAGCCCTGAGGGATTGTAATATAGCTTGGATCTTCTCCATTTTTAACCACGGCTTCATCTAAACCATCACTTCCGAACGATTTATACAAAACCCCCGAAAGAATAGACAACTTCAAAAATTCTCTTCTTAGAAAACCCATCTTTTTATAAAACAGAGTTAAACAAAAATTTAAAAAATATAAATAAAATATATTTAATACATACTTTTCCATCAAAAACAATAACAAAAATAATGCGAGAAAGTTTCATAGAAGAAGCTTTTTTTTAGTGTTACGCAAAAAATGATTATTTTTGTATTTTTAAATATGGAAAGGTGCAGGAGTGGCTTAACTGGCACGCCTGGAAAGCGTGTGTACCGCAAGGTACCGAGAGTTCGAATCTCTCCCTTTCCGCTAAAAAATTAAATAATTTATTGATTTATAAAAAGTTAAGTCTGATATTAAAATCAGACTTTTTTATTTTGAGGGACGTTTAAGGGACGTTTTTTCAAAAGAGTTTCTACAAAAAATTTTTCTTATATCTGACAGATAATTGATTCTCAACACTTTTTTGATAAAAAAATTCTTTCAAAAAATGGTACGGGCGACCGGCAGGTCGCCCCAACGTTGGAATTAATCCATACGATACCGTGAATATGATTTGGAATTATAACAAATTCATCCATTATCGCATTTGGAAAATGTTTGGGAATATCAATCCAACATTGTTCGGCAATTTTCCCACCATCGTCCAATTTAATTTTTCCGTTGACAATTTCTCCAAACAGACATTCCCGATTTTTTGTGCATATCGTTACAAAATATGCCCCCGTCTGCGAATAATCGTATCCTTTTAAACGAATGGAACGGCGATGGTGGATTTTGGGATTGTATTTCATAGATTACCTTACAAAATTGATATTTCCTCTTTATTTAGATAATACCATTTATAATTGAAACCATTATCAATTAAACCATTTTTAACTGGATTATTTAATATATAATTCATTTTCTCATTTAATTCTTCTTCATTTCTAATAATTCTATCAAAAGATTCATCTTGAAAAATATGTTTAATAGGTAGCACAGACGTCCCCGTCTGTGCATCTGCAATTGTCTTGGGTAGCACAGACGTCCCCGTCTGTGTATCTGCATTTGTCTTGGGTGGCACAGACACCCCCGTCTGTGCATCTGCATTTGTCTTGGGTAGCACAGACGTCCCCGTCTGTGTATCTGCATTTGTCTTGGGTGGCACAGACGTCCCCGTCTGTGCATCTGCATTTGTCTTGGGTAGCACAGACGTCCCCGTCTGTGCATCTGCATTTGTCTTGGGTAGCACAGACGTCCCCGTCTGTGCATCTGCATTTGTCTTGGGTGGCACAGACGTCCCCGTCTGAGTATCTGCAATTGTCTTGGGTGGCACAGACACCCCCGTCTGTGCATCTGCATTTGTCTTGGGTGGCACAGACGTCCCCGTCTGTGCATCTGCATTTGTCTTGGGTAGCACAGACGTCCCCGTCTGTGCATCTGCATTTGTCTTGGGTAGCACAGACACCCCCGTCTGTGCATCTGCATTTGTCTTGGGTGGCACAGACGTCCCCGTCTGTGCATCTGCATTTGTCTTGGGTAGCACAGACGTCCCCGTCTGTGTATTCATAAAATTTAAGTGTTTAATTATTTGTTTTGATGCAAACCCTTTAATCGCTTGCATTATCAACGAAAGATTTATGTATTGTCCTTGATTAATTTCAATTGGCTGCAACATAATATGCACGTGGTCTGGCATAATAACAAAAGAGTAAAGCCGGCATTTCTTTTTGTCCTGATATATGATTGCATCGTAAATAATTTGTTTGGAAGTATCATCTAAAATTATTCCTTTATACGTTCTAAATGTAATAAAATAAACACAACCAGGATTTTGCCAGTGTGGAAGATTCCTTCTTTTTATGATGAATTCATTCACAGACAAGGGCTTCTTATGTTTTTGCGCCATCTTCTTTTGCACAGAAGAGGTCACAGATTCGAATTCTGTAGGACCCACACCTTAAAACCCCTCCAATCTTAGAAGCACCAGCATCACATCAATTGGAATTAATACTTAAGATACGTTTAAGATACGTTTATTCAATTTTTATCATGTTTTTTTAATTCTCGTATCAGATTCAAATTATTACAATAGAATTCTTGTTTCGTTTTATCAAATATAATTCGTAATTACCTAAAAATCCCCCATCTTCGGTAGCTTCTCTGCGAGCACGGAAATAGACTCCTCTTCGTTTCAGTTCATTAATCAACTCAGTTATGCTTTCTTCACCAGAAAATCAGGTTTGTAAGTTTTTGTTTCAGTTTGATATTGTGATAAGATTTCCCAGCCCTTATTGGCAGGATATCTTTTTCTAAGCAACTTATAAACCGAGGAATACATTTCCCTTTCTAAAAATAACTTCATTCAAAACATTCCTTCTTCTTTATTTTCTTTATCGAGTTTCCTTGTTGAGCTTTAGTATCCTTTAAATCAATGCTTTCGAATAGAATGTTATAGTTCCGTTTAGAATTAAAAGGAGGGTCAATATAAACAAGATCAATAAAGCCCTCCGGATGCTTTTTGTAAAGCTCCTTTAAAACATCAAGGAAATCACCGAAATACAGTTGGTTCATGGTGTGGGTTAATTATCGTCATCGAAATTAATTGTTAAATATTTGATTCTCTCTTGTTTGTCTTTTTTTGCTCTCCCTTGAATTTTTATTATTTCATTTTTGTCAAGACTTTTTGTGAACTTTGTTTCATAAAGTGACTCTTTGCCTAATATACTAATACTGGCCTTGGGCATAAATTGGTCGCTGATTTTAACGTATGCACTTCCTTTCCTTGTCTCAACATTTAACTGATAGATTAGTATCTCATAGTACTGTGGTTCATTATCTTCATATAATTGATAATATTTTTCTAATTTTTTAAGTAGACTATCAAAAAGTGGCTTGTTTTCATACGACAAATTTCCAAGAAGCACCTCTGTTTTTCTGTTAACTTTTCTTGATATATTTATAAGTGGTAGATTTTGATTAATGACATTACTGATTTTTACTATGTTTTCTAAATTTCCAATAAATTTCTCAAAAAATTCTTCTTTAAATTTTTCTTCGTTGTCGAGTTTATAACTTTGCTTTTTAGCAATATCTTGAGCTTGTAATAATAACTGTTTATAATTTTTATTCTCTTTGATAGTTTCGGAATTATGGGTAAAATCATAAATACCTTCATTTAAGCAATAAAAAAAGTAATCATTAAAAAAATTATTGATTACTTTGGTATCTTCAAACAAAGAGTATTGGTAGGGTAATAATTTATATTCTAAACGATAGCTGTTTTTGCTTGGTGCCAAGAGAAATAAATCAAATTTTTTATTGGCTGTGGTAGATAAAATACTTTTAGAAAGTTCAATGAAATGTTCATTTAAATAATTTATTGTATTTGCCTTTGTTATGTTATCATATATTGGATCATCAGGTTTGAGGTCTATCAACAAACTTTCATCAAAACCTAAATTTATTCTGGGACAATAACTATCTTCAAGAGGATAATACTCTTCCGGTATTTTTGTTGTTGGTATGTAATAAATATTTGAAAGGCTATTATCAAAATGCTTTTCAATTATATAAGTATCGTAACTTTGTTTTAAAATCTCACGATAAGAGATCTCTTGATTTAGAAACTGAGTGAAATGATATGGATGGACGATAGTATGAAAATAATATTCTTTCTTTTCGTTGTCATCTGCCTCAATAAAAGTACCGATTATGTTGTTTTTTAAGCTGTTTTTTCCTATAAACAATAAATCAATACCATCTGATAAAAGGGCGATATAATTATCGATAATTAATGGTAATTTGCTGTTTGTAGAACAAAAATTTTTTAAACTAAACATATTATTTAATATCAATAATATCAATTACTTTTATTTTATTAATATCAAACGATTGACATTTATAAAGATTATAATGTGAAACATCCTCGATTTCAGGTGCATTTACAATCAAAGCATCTTCTTTATCAATTTGGAACAAACATATAAAATTTTTGTGATTTGGACTAAAAGATCTCATTCTTTTATATTTATTTACAACCTGATCAAAATTCTCTTTAATAAGATTAACAGAAATGGCTTTCAATTCACATTCATTTTTTTCTACCCCATTAACCCCTGGCCTCTTATCCTTTTCCCATTCTGTTTTAAAATCTTGATCCTTTACGTGATTTTTATCAATCCTTCTTGCAAGCACATCTGAGCATCTTGGAAATATTGCTTCTTTAAGACACTGATCATTATCATTGAGTTCTAAAATATCGTTAATCATTTTTCCAAATAAATATGAAACAGTTCTATTTGAATAATCAAAAGAATTCCAACAATTATCTTGCCATTATCGCTAAAGAAATATTAATGAATTATCATCGCATTTTATTATCAGAATTGTATTCAGAATAACTTATAGTTGTTAATCGAATAACTTATCGATGCTCAACTAAGTATTCGTGTCCTCTAACTGTAATTTTAATCTGGTAAACTCTGTCAGATTGACCATTCTCATAAACACCTCCAGAAATCCTTATCAATCTGATGTATCCACCTTGAACTAGTTATTTTATCTCGTTAGTTTTATCTGGAAAATTAGTATTAACAACTAATCCAGGAATGTTTTTAATTTCTTTAAGAATTTACTTGCTGATTCTGTCATAATTTACTCCGTTTTAATGTTTTTATTTATTTTCTATCACATCCTGAATATCTTTCTTGATTCCATTCAGGAAATCATATCCTGTGCTGGATTCAATCTGTCTTACGGTTGTTTTATACTTATCCCAGGGATCCTTCCTCGCTCCTGAGATATTCAATACAAAAATAAATATATTATCTTTCAATAACAAAAGATTTCAATTCATAATGCGATGGTACCGAAAAATTGTCATCGTCTGTAATCTCGGCCCTTATAAAATAAACACCTTGAGCTAAGTTATTTGTTAATATCTCTGTAGTTTCACCGGCTTTGAATGTTTTAGTCATTAATTGAAATCCAGAAGTATTGAAGATAACAAGCCTGATATTGGAATTCCCGTCTTTTATCTGCGATGCCGTAACATATAGTTTTTCATCTGCAGGATTGGGATAGATAGTCTGTAAAATACTTTGACACTTTTCATCGCTGTATTCACCAAGATTTATAATTGTTTCCTGAAAATCTCGAAATTGCCTCGGGAATCTTTCACTATTAAAATCATCATAATTTTCAAACAAATCGCTTAGACCTCCTATCATTAGAATTTGAAATGGTATTGAGCTTCTGTCTGTCTTTCTGAAAGCAAATCTATAGCTCTCATTCCCACCATTTAGTAGTCTTATTCGATTATAGATAAATTCTGATGGGTTAGATAATAGGGATAAATTAACTGTTCTTGTATCTCTTCTTCTTTGTAATATTAGCTCTGAAGAGTTAGCTCTGTTAATAAGAGAAAAAAATCTAATTTCTTCATTGATGCCAATATTGAACCAATCCGAGTAAATTGTATCTGCCAAATTATTTTTCATGTTTAACTTTAACTTTTTAAAGGCAGAGATACCTTGCCTTTGATAAAAAGGGGTTATTAAACATTCAAAGTCTCCATTTTTGTATCCCTTTAAAAGATGGTTCATAGTTTCTAATTCAGAACCTCTGTAAAAATAGTCAAGTGAGGATAAAATTTTAGGAGGAACACCAAAACCATTTTCGAAAATTCTTCTGCCTAAGAACCAATCATTATTCAAGTAAACATAAGGCATGGCTGCCATATTCGGATATATTCCTCGACCTGTAATTCGTTTGGGATTGGTTAAATTTTCTATATTTATCTCGTCAAATGTTTGTTGCAATGGGTTATAACTATGATGTAATTGCCAGATAACAGCATTTCTTCTTTCATCAATTAGCCTTGTTAGATTCAATGAATCTTTATGATATTCAATAAAGTTGACCACACAGATGCTATCGCCTAAATTTGCATCAAACCTATAACTTCTATTTACATTTCTTATGGCTCCCTGAACAGCATTCGGATGATGAAGGTCTGAATTATTCTTTTTTACTCTAACTAAGGTGTTAACAATACATGTGTCAGGAGTGTTTATATCAATATGGTCGATAACGTCAATATTTCTGAAATCAATTGTATATCGCGATCCCCTTGATTGCCAATATACTCTATCTTTACGATTCTCCGTTAGATAAATAGAATCGCGAAGATACTCTGGCATTGTGTTCCTAAATGGATAATCTTCTATTCCTCTGTAAATAACAGGATAATAATTATTCACACTCCCCTCGTATTGCGATGCGTGTAAAATCGTGTTGTCAGAATTTAATTCAACTGGAAAACCCAAGGTATCAATGATAATATCTGCGATAAAATTTTTCAATGTGTCGTTGATTATGCCTAATCTGGTATAATATATTCTAAAGTAACTTTGATTTTGCTCCTGCCAAACAAGAGCTGCGTCTCTTTCGCCAAGCCTTATTCTGGAATATGAATTTAATGAAGGTGCAAAAGCTGTTTGATAAGAATCTGTGTACCAATGAATATTTCTTTTATGATGATCAAGAAAATAAATATCGTTCGGCTCCTTGTAGCCTGCAACTATACCCCTCAAACTATCTGCGTATGCATAATAATTACCTTGAGAAGATGCATTAATTACCGGAGCCCCCCACATTCCCCATCTCATTCCTGATATTGTATCAATTACATATCCTCTATCAGCATTTATAAACAAGGAATCATCAAAAACACTTTCAACTATATATATTGGAAATGTAACTCCAATTGGCTTCCCATGTGCATGACAGGAATATACCACGTAATTTTTTGCTCTCGGAAACGTTGGGTCATGTCTTCTGACAATTGCTGGGTAACGGCAATCATAACAAGTATCAAATATCTGGGTAGTGAAATAAGTTTTATAAGATAACTTTTTTTCCCATGGCTCCCATTGAATTTGATGATTTGAAAAGTTCTTGTTCATAGGCAGGCTTCGCTTGTAATACACCCGGTCATGTATTGAAAGGATTGTGTCAATTCGAAAATTAGGGTAAAACAATGTATCATATCTGACAATATTAGTATCAGGTCGATAGTAAACCGCATGATATCTTACAAACTCGCCCCCGAAATGATTTTGATTATAGTGAGTATCAGGATAAGCAATTATTTTTCTTTGGCTGGAGAAATCAAGGAATCCATTAAACCGGGGTGTTTGAACAAGTTGTACCTTCAATATCTTTCCTTCTCCCGGTAAAAGTCTGACCACGAGCGAGCTGTCTCGACCTAAAAGTGTATCTATTTTATGATAATATTTCGGCTGACGGTACCAAACTGTATCAAGGTAAGAATCTCCAACTCCCAGCTCTGTAATTTTTAAAAGGGTGTAATTGTCGGCATTCGAGTTTTGGCTATATTTAAAAGGGATTCGCAACTCACGGCAACCGAGCCGTTTCCAGAAATAAGATTGAAACTTGGCTGTATCCCTGTTGACTGCTCTGCAGCTATCCTCAAACTCGGCAGTGGAAAGAAAACGCATCTCTTTTCTTCCCCCGCCGTAGTCCCAGAAAACAAGCGGGTCTGTTCTGCGATTCTGAACCCCGATGTAGAATGTTGAAGATGTTAAGTTATGGTCGCTGCTGTCACGAAGGAGTGTGATATCGAAGAATGACGAATCCCAGCTCTCCTTTTGGATTTGCCAGTTGCTGGTTTCAGCATTCCAGATTCTTTTTGTGAACAAACTGTCCGGATTTAATGAAATGAACTTCTTCAATATTGTATCCTGCCCGAATCTGGCTGTATCCTGATTATACCATACCCTAAATCCCTTGCCATACCAGCAGGCAAGGCGGAGCCGCATTAGGAGTGAATCGTTTGATCTTATCCATTTATGAATTTTTGCTATTTCCCCTCTTACTGATCTCTTTCCTATATATAATCTATTAGGTAAAACATCCAGATATTTTGATACTGTGTCGAAATTTAAGTAATTATGAAATAAATTTGAATCGTTTGTCTGTTTGATAAAATCACAACCGATTCTCTCGTTATCAAAGAATATATTCTGGGAAGAATCAATAGCTTCACCGTTACCAAATCCTAAAAATTGGTATGGTAACTTTTGATTTCCATCTCTATCATAATATAGTCCTTTTGCTCCCATAATTATTCCATTAAATAATTGCAACCTGGTTTCCTCGCCTGTTTTTGGACGAAGATTTTTACATAGTATACTTCTATTTCTTGGTGTTAAATTGGGAGTAACTACACTGTCCCAGTTACTCCCAAGGAAAAAATTTAAATACCATGGTTTATCCGAATAGAGAAATTCTTGACTCTTTGGTTTATCAGGCAATAAGTAAATTCTATTTAACATTTGTTCCCATCTCGGCTGAAACCCATCTTGTGAAAGTCTTAAAAAATATCTATACTTGTTAAAATCATTACTTTTATTTACGACTGAATCATAATAATGAAAAGAATTCCAGTAGTATTGAGTTTCAAAATGAGATTTGAGTGTATCACCATATATATCGATATTATTAATTGTTTCAACAGGATGACCTTTGAAACCCCATTTAAACCCTAAAAATTTATAGCTATTATCTCCATTCATTCTATAACTTGGGTTTGCAAGCTGATGTTCACTTTCATCCAGTTTTATTCCCAGATATCTATTCCCTGACCTTGTATAATACTCATAATGCTTGCTGAGGTATGGGTTGTCCCTTGTTACTGCCATTCCATTTGTCAGAAGGTTGTAATACCTCAGTTGCCACCACCAGATTGGATTCTCCG
>Ga0209381_1000438_pt1 | contig 102153 bp, 90 predicted proteins | sample DewCreD2012metaG_FD_184111 | JGI IMG/M metagenome (GOLD analysis project Ga0209381, IMG submission 184111) | Hot spring sediment bacterial and archeal communities from British Columbia, Canada, to study Microbial Dark Matter (Phase II) - Dewar... ... | reverse complement strand
GCTCTCCCCCGCCGCAAGCCGATACAACAGCTCACGGTAGGAGAGTATGCGCTTGAGGTAGTAGTGGGTGGAGAATGTCTGCGTGGAAAAACTCTTGCCGCAGCAGCTGCAGCGATAGCGCCGCACCTTCCCAAAGGCCTTGGTAGCATACCAGCCTGTGGCCCAGGCCCAGGGCCTGTCCGGCGCTGCCTTGTGGTAGGCACAGCCAGGATTGGGACAGAAGGCAAACCAGTGCACAGCATACCTCCCTGACCGCAGAAGCGGTCATAGAGTGTATCGCACTGGCTGGCCTCTTTCCTTCAAATTTTTACACAAGGTTGAGAACACTACTAAGAATCTCGCATGCGCTCCGGTTTTGCATTATTATTAAGGGAAGAAAACAAAGAAGGGGGAGCCATGGACGACCTGACCGCTGCAATCAAGAACGCGATGAAAGCCGAAATCGACAGCGTGACGATCTATTCGGAAGCGGCACTGCGGGCAGACGGCGATGTCGCCGAGTTTTTTGCCCTCCGTGCGGAAGAAGAAAAGCGTCACTACAACTGGCTGCTCAGTTATTACAGGGAACTTCTGGGGGGACGCGCTCCCGCTGTCAACCTGGCGGCCGAACTGCAGGCCAGCCATCACCAAAGCCCCATCTTCAGCCAGGATTTTCTGAAGCGCGTCGCGTCCGACAGACATGTGAGCGCAGCTGTTTCGAGCGCGGTACTGCTTGAGCTCAATGCCACGGAACACTACCGGAACCTTGCGATGGCCGCAAAGGAACCCCATCTCAAGGCATTCTTCAACTCAATGTCCGAATGGGAATCGCGGCATTACAGCGAACTGCTGAAAATTCAGGATGAATCGCGGGAATACTGGTTCGAAACACAGAATTTTGAGCCATTCTGAGCATGTGATTCAGCTCAGAGAGCGCACCGTTCCCCGTTCGATGATGGTCGTCGAGAGCCGCGCCGTGCGCTCCTGTTTCTGCCCTCGCGCAATCCATTCGCATACGAGGTCGGCGCTCATCTTGCCCATTTCGAAAATTGGCTGGCGCACTGTAGTAAGGCCCGGGATAGTATAGGCCGAGATATCGATATCGTCGAATCCAACAATGCTGATATCGCCTGGAACCTGGACGTTTGATTCGTGCAGTGCTTTCATCGCGCCGATTGCCAGCTCGTCGGTAACCGCGAATACTGCTGTAAATGGTTTTTTACGCTTGAGCAGGGCGAGCATGCCCGCGCGGCCCGCTTCCGGATTGTAGGAGGGAACGCGCACCACAAGCTCCGGCTCGACAGAAATGCCGTGCTCCCCCAATGCCTGCAGGTAGCCTTTCTCGCGCTGGCGGCCGAAACTGAAATGTTCGCCGGTGATGAGCGCGATGCGGGTATGGCCTTTCTGGATGAGATAGGAGACTGCCATGTGTGCTGAACGCTCTTCTTCGACATGGACTGCCGGAAAGCCGAATTCCTCTTTTTCGAAGGTACAGAGGGCAACCGGCAGGCCCCGCTCCAGCAAATACCGGTATATTGAAGGATTATCCAGCTCGTGGATAAAAATCAGACCATCGAGCGTTTCGGCCTTGAGGCGGCGCAGGAACGACTGCTCGCTCGCTTCTGTCCAGCGGAGAAAGAAAAACTGGGTTTTGTATCCATGCTGTTCCAGGAAAAACTCCATCGAAGCGAACAACTGGCGCTGGAACATGTTGAAGAGATAGGGCACCACAACGCCGATCGTGAAACTGCGCCTTAGGACCATCGAGCGGGCAACATGATTCTGGACGTAGCCTTTTTCCTTGACTATCGCCAGAACACGCTGACGCACTTCCTCGCGCACATATTCGCGCTCGTTGAGAACGCGGGATACGGTGGAGGCGGAAACGCCCGCAAGGCGCGCAATATCCTTGATGCTGGTCATGCGCTACCATCATAGCGCGCATAGAGAATTTCTTCCATAGTATGTGCATGCGATTATTAATGCATCTGCCGCAGGAATCCACCTTCCACAGAGCCGCATCTGTTGACGCAGTACGCCGGCAACACCACAATAGGCATCATGCTGGTCGAAAAACGATTCCGCCTTCTGTATGCAGCCATGTTTTCAGTCTTTACCCTCTTCGGTGCTTCGATGACTGTCATCGGCGCCACTCTGCCAAAGATTTTTACCGATTTTCGCTGGTCATATGCCATTGCGGGTACGGTCATGGCAGCAGGCTCCATCGGTTATTTCCTTTCAACCTACCTTGCCGGAATCCTGCTGGCAGCCTGGGGCATCAGGCTTACCCTCAGCGCCGGCCTGATGCTGATAAGTTTCGGTCTTGCGCTGTTTGCGGCTTCTCCAAGGCCTGTGCTCAACATTCTGCTCTATTTCCTGGTCGGCGTTGGGCAGGGTTCGATCGAGCTGGCGGTCGACTGGTCTACCCTCAGGATGGAGGGGCCAGGCGGCGGCCGTGCGATGAACATGATGCATGGAGCCTTTTCCGTCGGCGCATTTGCCGGCCCCCTGATCATCGCTCTGCTCATGAGCACTTCTCTCCCCTGGACGTTCATCTATCGAGGAGTAAGCCTTCTGTTCTTTTTTGTGCTGGTGATTGTCCAGTTTCTCCCTCTCAGGGAGCTGGGAAAAGACCGGGGCCACGCTCCCGGACAGCGGAGAAGGGACTTGTTTCGCCATCCCGCATACTGGCTCGGCTTTCTGGCGCTGTTCGTCTATGTCGGAGTGGAGCTCGGGGTCTCAAACTGGATTGCGGAATATTTCGTCACGGTGTTCGGCACCTCGGTGCCGACGGGATCCTTCATGGTTTCGCTGTTCTGGGCTGGCCTGCTGGCAGGCCGCTTCGGGGTTCCTTTGTTCCTGCGCGCTCCTGCAAGAGGGAAGATTCTGGTTTCGATGTCCATTCTAATGGCCGCTTCGATCATTCTTCTTGCGTTTTCGGGCTTCTGGGGACAGAGCTCTGTGGTCGTCATTGCCGGAATCCTGGTGATTCTGGCGGGATTCGGCTGTTCCATCGTTTACCCTACAGTCATGAGCATTGTTGGCGATATTTTCCCCCACACGCAGAGCGAAGCGGTGGGTTTTGCTGCCATGGGAGGAGGTATTGGTGCCTTCGCATTTCCATATCTCATGTCCGGTCTTTCGACAGCATGGGGAATCCGAACTGGTTTCCTGACCTATGCAGTATTCTCCGTAGCGGTCGTGGCAGCGAACATGGCTCTGGTTCGAGCGGAAAGCCGGCACCATATGCAACATTCCTGAAAAAATCGTTTGACAAATCCGAAAAGCTGTTCCATAATACTTTTCGCAATGTGCAAACGTTTTCAGAAAACGTTTGCACCAATGCCCCATAAAGCCAAAAGGGACGGCTTATGAAAAAGGTGAAGATCGGCATTGTCGGCCTGGGACGGCTCGGCAAACGCCATGCATACAATCTCTCCCGCCTTGTGCCCGGCGCAGAACTTGTTGCTGCCTGTTCGCCTGTTTCCTCGGAATGCGAGTGGGCACGCATCACCCTCGAAGTTCCCCACACCTACGCTTCCTACGACGAAATGCTGTCCAGGGAATCGCTGGATGCGGTATGGATTGCCAGCTCATCGGTTCATCATGCCGCCCAGGTACTATATGCGCTCGAACTCGGTCTCCATGTCTTTGTCGAAAAGCCAATGGGCGTCACGCTCGAGGAGTGTGCTGCCATAGAGAAGGCTGCAGCTGCTCATCTCGGCCAGGTGTTTCTGATTGGATTCGTACGCCGATTCGATCCATCCTACCGCCACGCACGAGCCCTCATCGATGCCGGTACGATCGGAACACCCTTTCTCGTGCGCTCCCAGACCTGCGATCTCGATGAGTATGCCGAATTCCAGCTTGAGTTCGTGAAAACCGGCGGCGGCATTTTCCTCGACATGAATGTTCACGATATCGATCTTGCCCGCTGGTTCCTCGGCAGCGAAATCGTGGAAGTGCACGCCATGGGTGGCAGTTATGTCCATCCCGGCTTCGCTGCCCTGGGCGATGCAGACAACACGGTCTGTATCGCCAAATGCGCCAACGGTGCCATGGCTGTCCTCTCAGCAAGCAGAACCGCCTTCCACGGTCACGACACCCACACGGAAATCACTGGCAGCAGGGGAATTCTGAAAATCGGCCTTACCCCGAGCAAAAACCGCGTCGAAATCTTTGACTCCCATGGTGCGCGCAGGGAGTGCGTGCGCGATTTCTATGAGCGCTTCGAGGAAGGCTTCCTCGCCGAAGCCCGCGAATTCGTTTCCTGCATTCTCGAAGGGCGCAAGCCCGATGTCCGCCCGCAGGACGGTACCGCAGCTACCCGCGTCGGCATGGCCATGACCGAATCCTTCCGCACCGGTGCCCCGGTCCGGATCCCAATTGATACCTGAGCAAAACGGCAGGCGTCGCCTGCTGAAAATATTGTAATGTGAGGAGGCATCATGAGTATCGGGAAAAAACTGGTTCTCGTTGCTGTCGCACTGGCAATGGTCGCAGGAACCGCATTCGCCCAGAAAACGTTCCGCATCGGCGTAACGCTGTATGACCGCGACCAGTTCATCTCTTCGCTCGAGCAGGCCATTCTCGAAGCGGCGAAGAAGTATCCCAACGTCGTCGTCGACTCGCAGGATGCGAAGCAGGACGTCAACCAGCAGATGGCTCAGGTAGACGTGTTCGCAACCAAGAAGTATGACGCCATCATCGTCAACCTGATCAACACCGACACGGTCGAAACCATCATCCAGCGCGCCAGGGGCATCCCCGTTATCTTCGTCAACCGCCGCCCCCGCGATGCGGTTATCGATGGCGTAAAGACCGCCTATGTCGGCTCGCAGGAATTTGACGCCGGCCGCATGCAGGGCGAATTCCTTGCCCAGTTCTTCAAGGGCAAGACCGAGCTCCGCTATGTGCTTTTCATGGGCCAGCTCGGACTCGAGAACACCAACGAGCGCACCCGCGGCGTGAAGGAAACCCTTCAGAAGGCAGGCTTCAAGCTTACCAAAGTCTATGAAGACACTGCTGAATGGGACCGCTGGAAAGCCATGAACCAGATGCAGCAGCTGCTCGGCACTGGCAAGCAGTTCGATGTTGTTATCTGCAACAACGACGAAATGGCGCTTGGTGCTATCGAAGCGATGAAGGCTCTCAAGATGGATCTCAAGAAGATCCCGGTGGTCGGCATCGACGCCACTCCTCCGGCCAAGGAAGCCGTAAAGAAGGGCGAAATGGCGATGACCGTGTTCCAGAACGCCAAAGCTCAGGGTGCAGTAGCGCTCGAGTTTGCGCTCAAGGCAGCACAGGGCCAGAAGATCGAGAAATTCGGCTGGGTACCGTTCGAGCCCGTCACGATCGAGAACGTGTCGAAGTACTGAGCGGTTCTTGTTCTTCGGGTGGCTTCCCGACAAGGGGAGCCACCCTTTTATCCATCCGGAGCATCCATGGAAGAGTACATTCTTGAAATGAAAGGTATCGTGCGGACTTTCCCGGGTGTCCGCGCGCTGAATGGTGTCGATTTCCGTGTCCGTCCCGGTTCCGTGCATGCGCTGATGGGCGAAAACGGTGCCGGCAAATCGACGCTGATGAAATGCCTGGTTGGCATCAATCCTCCCGATTCCGGAGAAATCTGGCTCAAGGGGAAGAAAGTAACCATTCCGAATCCCCATACTGCGCTCAAGCTGGGCATTGCCATGATCTACCAGGAGCTGAATCCCGTGCTCGAGCGCAGCGTCATGGAGAACATCTGGCTGGGCAGAGAGCCCATGCTGGCTTCGGCAAAATTCCTTGTCGACCACAAGGCGATGCATGCACAGACAAAGGCGCTCCTGAAAGAACTCGAAATCGACATCGATCCGAAAACGAAGGTAAAAGAGCTGTCAGTCGCGCGTATGCAGATGATCGAAATCGCCAAGGCGATTTCCTACAATGCCGACATCGTCATCATGGACGAGCCCACTTCCGCCCTTACCCCCAACGAAGTTGAGCACCTCTTCGCGATGATCCGCAAATTAAGGGATCGCAATGTCGCCGTCATCTACATCACTCATAAAATGGAAGAAATATTCCGGATCGCGGATGAGGTTACCGTGCTCCGCGACGGAAATCACATAATTACCAAACCAATATCCGAGATGAACATCGATTCGCTGATCACTGCCATGGTCGGCCGCCGCCTGACAGAGATGTTCCCCAAGATGGAAAGCCAGATCGGCGGAGTAAAAATGGAAGTCCGCCACCTGGAAGTCCCAGGCCTCTTGCACGACATTTCCTTCGAGCTGAGAAAAGGCGAAATACTCGGCGTTGCAGGCCTGGTAGGAGCAGGACGGACCGAACTCATGGAAACTATTTTCGGACTGCGCAAGCGCAGTGCGGGAGACATATTCATTGACGGGAAAAAGGTGAATATTCAGAGCCCTGCCGATGCGATCAGGGCAGGAATCGGCTTCCTGACGGAAGACCGCAGGCTCAACGGCATCATTCCGGTGCTTTCGGTCAGGATAAACACTATCGTTGCCAATCTCGGGCAGTATCTTAAATACGGCATTTTCCTGAACCACCGCAAAATCCGCCAGGATTGCGAAGAGTATAAGGAAAGACTCAAAATTCGAACCCCGTCTCTCGATGCTCTCATCCAGAATCTTTCGGGCGGCAACCAGCAGAAAGTCCTGGTAGCGCGCTGGCTGCTCACCAACCCGGATATCCTGATCCTCGACGAGCCGACCCGCGGCATCGACGTAGGCGCCAAGGCAGAAATCCATACGATAATCACCAAGCTGGCATGTGAAGGAAAATCGATCATCATGGTGAGTTCAGAAATGCCCGAAATCCTGGGCATGAGCGATCGCATTCTCGTCATGAGCAGGGGAGAAATCACGGCCGTACTCGACCGCAGGGAAGCGGACCAGGAAACCATCATGCGGTATGCCGCCGCCAAGGCGAACAACAATCATCAGGTAGCATAAAGGAGGAACCGATGGCCCAGCAGAGTGAAGTCGGAAAATTCATCAATAAATACGCCATATTCATCGTGCTCATCGTCATGATAGTGGTGCTTTCGTTTCTTTCTCCTGCATTTCTCACGCCGCAGAACCTGATCAACGTGCTCATCACCGAATCGGGACGCGGCATTCTGGCTATCGGTGTAGCCTTTGCGATTATCTCAAGGGGTATCGATCTGTCTGTCGGTTCGATCGTTTCGCTTACCTCGGTCATTGCAGCCAGCCTTGTGCAGGAGCCAACCTATTCTGCGCGCATTTTCCCCAATCTGCCCCTCTTGCCACCCGTAGTAGCGGTGATCGCTGGCCTCATGGCGGGAATTATCGTTGGGCTGACCAATGGCGCGCTCATCGCGTATACCGCAATACCGCCGTTCATCGCAACCCTCGGTTCGATGATCATTGCGCGAGGTATCGCGCTCATTTTGACGAATGCCTATCCGGTTCCCATGCTCAGAGCGGAATTCAAGGTCATCGGTCAGGGGCTTCTTGGACCGATTCCCTATGTGGTCATCGTGTTTGTCGTCATCGCGCTGGTTGCCTATGTCATTCTGAACCATACGCGGTTCGGGAAGAACGTGTACGCCATAGGCGGCAATGTCAATGCAGCGCGGACCTCTGGTATCAGCGTAGAGAAGAACCTGCTGGCGATCTATGCGTTTTCGGGCTTCTGCGCTTCGGTAGCAGGCATCCTGATTACGGCACGCGCGGCTTCGGGCATCGCGACGCTCGGCAACAACTATGAGCTGGATGCAATTGCTGCAGCTACCATCGGAGGAACAAGCCATGCAGGCGGTATCGGAACCGTTCCCGGCATCATTGCCGGCATTCTCATCCTGGGAATTCTGAATAATGGTCTGCTTCTGCTCGGCATTTCGCCCTACCTCCAGCAGGTCATCAAAGGCGTCATTATTGTCGGCGCCGTCGTATTCGACATGCGCAAGAATGCACGCAAAAAATAGGCTCAAAGCCTGAAAGAAGGAATTGGTATGATAAAAGCTGATCGATTCGCTCTCAACAGGATCGCGGCTCCAGCGCTCGGTCTGGCGGAATTCTTCGAATTGGCGGCCGGGCTTGGCTTCGGAGCGGTAGAATTGCGCAATGACATCCGGGACGGCGCAGTCACCGATGGGCTCTCCGGGGCCGATGTCCGGCATCTAGCCGAAAGCGCCGGCGTGCGGATTGTGACCATCAACGCCCTTCAGCAATTCAACCTGCCGGCCGCACGGAGCAGGGCCCTCGCCGAGCTTGACCAACTGCTTGGCCTCTGTCAGGAACTCGCATGCCCAGCCCTGGTACTCTGCCCGAACAACCGGCCGGACGACCTTCGCACTCCAGAACGGAAGTACCACGACACCGTCGAGGCTTTGAATACCTATGCGCCGCTGTTCACCTCTGCCGGCGTGCTTGGGTATGTAGAGCCGCTCGGGTTCGGAATTTCCTCGCTCGCCTCGGCTTCTGTGGCGCTGAAGGCAATACGCGAATCCGGAGCTTCATGCTACCGCGTATTGATCGACACGTTCCACAGCTATCTGGGACCCGACGACCCTGCAATGTTCGACTATCCTGCGGTCATCGGCTCTATCGGACTGGTACACATCTCGGGCGTCGAAGCCTCCATCCCCAAGGCCCAGTTTTCCGATGCGCACCGACTGCTTGTCGGGCCGGGCGATGTAATGCACAGCGCAGGGCTCGTCGCACGCCTGGAGCGCTCAGGCTACAAAGGCCTGTACTCCTTTGAGCCATTTTCGGAAGAAGTTCAGCGCATGAAGCCTGAGGCTCTGCGCGCTGCGCTCGCCTCGAGTCTCGCATATCTATCCAAAGAATCATTGTAAAGAGGAGGCCATACATGGCAGACAAGATTACCGTTGGAGTGATTGGCGCCGGTCGTATCGGCAAGATCCATGCCGCAAACATCGTCTATTTCATGCCGGAAGCCCGGCTCAAAACCATTGCCGATGCCAACCTGAGCCCGGAAATCGAAACCTGGGCAAAGGGGCTCGGGATACCCCGCGCAACCAGGGATGCTGAGGAGATTTTCCGCGATCCGGACATTTCCGTCGTGCTCATCTGCTCTTCGACCGATACCCACGCCGACTACATCATCCGCGCCGCCCGCGCCGGCAAACACATCTTCTGCGAAAAGCCGGTCGACCTCACCATCGAAAAAGTCAAGGCCGCCCTTGCCGCCGTGAAGGAAGCGGGCGTCCGTCTGCAGATTGGCTTCAACAGAAGGTTCGACCACAACTTCGCCCACATCCATGAACTGGCGAAATCGGGGGCTCTCGGCCAGGTCCATTTGGTCAAAATAACCTCCCGCGATCCTGCCCCGCCCCCGCTCGCCTACGTCAAGGTCTCCGGCGGCATCTTCCTCGACATGACCATTCACGATTTCGACATGGCCCGTTTCCAGGCCGGCAGTGAAGTGGAAGAGGTATACGCAGCAGGAGCAGTCCTCGTCGATCCGGAAATCGGCAAGGCTGGCGACGTAGACACCGCAGTCATCACCCTGAAGTTCGCCAATGGCGCGCTCGGCATCATCGACAACTCGCGCAAGGCTGTCTACGGTTATGACCAGCGCGTCGAAGTGTTCGGCTCTGGCGGCTGTGCCGCAACCGAGAACGACACCCCCTCCCAGGTCAGGCTCAGTGACGGAACGGGAGTGCATGGCGACAAGCCGCTCTATTTCTTCCTTGAGCGCTATCGCGATGCTTTCGTTGCAGAAATGAAAGCCTTCTTCAAGGCTATCTCTGAGGGAACCGAAACGCCCGTAACCGGCCAGGACGGGCTCATGGACCTTGTGGTCGGCCTTGCTGCCAAAAAATCGCTCGCCGAGCACCGCCCCGTGAAGATTTCGGAACTGCTGTGAGTACTGCCATGGTAATCACGCATCCAGACGACTACCGCGACGGCTACGAAATCCTTGTTTTGCGCTCGGGCTGCGGTGCCGAAATGCTGATGGATTTTGCCTCGCTCAGTCTCCGAAAGGGGATGTCTGCGTGGCGTTCAGCGGCAGAGGACGAGAGGGCCTTTCTGCTTGCGGAAGGTGAAGTCGAATTGACTGTGCACGGCCAGGTAGAATGTCCCGCAGGCCTGTCCGGGGGGTCGGCAGTAGTGGTAAAGGCGGAAGAAACCCACAATGGCCGATGGACCCACATCATAGCCCGCCGCACGAGCCTGCTCGACGAAAACCCGACGGTCCTGCATCTGCCTGCGGGGACAGAGCTCGAAATCTGCGCACGTTCCGAACGGGCTCTCCTCTATGTGTCTTCGACGGCAAACCCGGCCCGCTTTACGCCGCGTCTCTATCTGCCGGAAGAGTGCCATGTGGAAATCCGCAACCGGGGCACGCTCGACGAAACCTGCACGCGCATTGTCCGCACCGTGTTCAACAAGAACAATGCGCCCTGGTCCAACCTCGTTCTCGGCGAGGATGTGAATCTGCACGGGCGATGGTCCAGCTATCCTCCGCATCACCATCCACAGCCAGAAATCTATCACTACAGGTTTTTCCCATCGCAGGGGTTCGGCATGACCGCGCTGGGGACAGAGGCGTACCAACTGCACAACCGCGACTCCCTTCTCATTACCGACAACAGGGACCATCCGCAGGTAGCCGCGCCGGGGTACACCATGTGGTATCTATGGGTAATCCGCCATCTGGAAGGGAACCCTTATATCGCGCCTGAATTTACCCCCGAGCACGTCTGGACGGACCGGCCTGGGGCGACCTTCTATTCGACCGTCCAGCTCTGACGGAAAGATCTGAAAGGAAGCTAAAAGAGGCACATCATGGAAACGATTCGATTGACCGTCGGCCAGGCAATTGTGAAATTCCTGGACAATCAGTATGTGGAATATGACGGTGTCGTCGACAAGTTTGTCGGCGGCGTCATCGGTATCTTCGGACATGGCGTGGTGGTCGGGCTGGGAGAAGCTCTCGCCGCACCCGGACACGGTCTGCGCTTCATACAGGCAAAGAACGAACAAGGCGCCGGCCATGTCGCCATCGGCTATGCAAAACAGCATAACCGCCGCAAGATCATGGTGGTCACCAGTTCGATCGGGCCGGGAGCTCTGAACATGGTCACTGCCGCCGGTACTGCAACCGTCAACCATATACCGGTGCTCTTCATGCCCGGAGATGTGTTTGCAGACCGCCAGCCGGACCCCGTACTCCAGCAACTGGAAGTACCGCACGACTACACCATCAGCGCAAACGACGCCTTCCGCCCGGTAAGCCGCTACTTCGACCGCATTACGAGACCTGAACAGATAATGACCTCTCTTATCCAGGCCATGCGTACGCTGACCGACCCCGCCACAGGCGGCGCGGTCACCATAGCGCTGCCCCAGGATGTCCAGGGAGAGGCTTACGACTACCCCGTGGAATTCTTCCAGAAACGCATTCACCACATCGAACGCAGACCTCCCACCGCCGCCCAGGTCAAACGGATTGTCGATCTGCTCACAGCCTCCCGCAAACCCCTCGTCATCTGCGGCGGCGGCGTGCGCTATTCCGAAGCGGGCCGCACCCTTGCCGATTTCTGCAAGCGCTTTGGCATCCCCTTCGCCGAAACCCAGGCAGGGAAAGGCTGCATCCCCTGGGACCATCCCTGCAACCTGTCCGGCATCGGCGTCACCGGAAGCCTCGCGGCAAACCGCCTCGCAAAGCAGGCCGACCTGGTAATCGGCATCGGCACACGCTTCGGCGACTTCACCACCTGCTCAAAGTGGCTTTTCCAGAACCCTGCAGTCCGCTTTCTCGCCGTCAACACCTCAGGCTTCGATGCAGTAAAGATGAATGCCGAACCCATCATCGCTGACGCCAGGAGTACCCTGCAGGCCCTCATGCGCTCCTTGCGCGGTAGCAGCTGGCACGCCGGCTGGGGCGACTCCATCGACCGTGCCCGCCAGGAGTGGAACGCCGAAGTTGACGCGCTCTACACCCAGGAAGACCCCATGGGACTTTCGCAGATTCGTGTCATCGGCGAACTCAACGATGTTCTTCTGCCGAAAAACGCCATTGTCGTTTCAGGCTCGGGCTCCATTCCGAGCGACATGCAGCGCACCTGGCGCACCCGCGTGCCTGGTACCTACCATATGGAATACGGCTTCTCCTGCATGGGCTATGAAATCGCGGCGACCCTGGGATGCAGGCTTGCCCAGCCAGATCGGGAATGCGTCGCCATTGTGGGAGACGGTGCCTACACTATGCTCCATACCGAACTGCTCACCGCCGTTCAGGAAGGGCAGAAGATCATCGTGGTAGTATGCGACAATTCCGGCTTCCAGTGCATCGACAACCTCCAGTACAGTCAGGGCATTGCCCACTTCGGCAACGAATGGAGGCGGCGCGACCCGCAGACCGGTCTTCTCGCTGGCGAACAGGTTGCTGTCGATTTTGCGAAGAATGCCGAAAGCTGGGGAGCCCTGGGCCTGCGCGCCCATACCGTCGAAGAATTCCGCAGAGCGGTGCGCAGAGCTTTACGCGCCAAAGGCCCGGTCGTGATTCATGCTCGCGTGTCTCCCAAATCGATGACACACGGATACGAATCCTGGTGGAGAGTGGGAACTGCCGAAGTCTCGGACAATCCCGAAGTCGCGGCATCAGCAGAGCTCATGAAAAAAGAGCTCGCAAAGGCACGCAAATATTGAGCAATAGCGATTGCAGACAGGAGGAACCATACATGGAAAAGAATATCAGACTGGCCATAGCCCCCATAGGATGGACCAACGACGACATGCCGGAACTCGGCGGCGAAATTCCCTTCGAGCAGTGCGTTTCGGAAATGGCACTCGCAGGCTTCGAAGGCAGCGAAATCGGCAACAAGTACCCCCGCGACCCCGAAGTACTCAATCGCGCCTTGAAACTCCGCGGACTTACGATCTGCAACGCCTGGTTTTCCTCGTTTCTGACGACAAGGCCGCTCAAGGACGTCGAACGCGATTTCATCGCCCAGTGCGATTTTCTGTACGCAGTTGGCGCGCGGGTCATCGGTGCCGCAGAGCAGGGCAATTCCATTCAGGGCAAGCCCTTGCCCGTGTTCGATGCCAAGCCGCGCTTCACCGAAGAAGAATGGAAGCGCGTGGCTGAAGGGCTCAATCATCTTGGACGCGTGGCGCAAGACAGGGGCATGCAGCTTGTCTACCACCACCACATGGGAACCGGCGTTCAGACAACCGAAGAAATCGACCGCCTGATGGAAATGACCGACCCCTCCCTGGTCGGACTTTTATACGACACCGGACACCTCGTGTTTTCGGGCGAAGACTACATGGCCGTATTGAAAAAGCATATGGGCCGAATCCGCCATGTGCACCTCAAGAGCGTACGCCTCGATGTCGTTGACCGCGTAAAGCGGGAAAAATGGAGCTTCCTCCAGGCAGTTCGCAATGGTGCATTCACGGTGCCGGGAGATGGAGATGTAGACTTCGTGCCGGTATTCGACATGCTGAAACAGGCAGGCTACAAGGGCTGGTGGGTCGTGGAAGCTGAACAGGATCCTGCGATCGCCAATCCGCTGGAATATGCGCTCAGGGCGCGCCGGTACATCAAAGAAAAAGCAGGAATCTGAGAGGAGGTTCAAAATGGCAAAAGTCAAAGTCGGAGTAGCAGGATACGGTGTTATCGGTCAGAGACTGGCAGATGGAGTGGCGCTCCAGGAAGACATGGAGCTGGTGGGTGTAGCGGACGTTGCGGTAACGCTGTCGGTGCGTGCGCTTCGCGAGAAGGGCATGCCCTACAAGTTCTTTCTGGCAGCTCCCGACAAGCGCGAGGAATTCGACAAGGCAGGGGTTCCCGTTTCCGGCACACTCGAAGACCTCGTTCAGCAAGTCGATGTCATGCTCGACGCCACGAGCGCGGGAGTGGGCGCCAAAAACCGCCTGCTCTACGAGAAATACGGCAAGAAGGGCATCTTCCAGGGCGGCGAGAAAAACTCCGTGGCCGATGTGTTCTTCCATGGCTATGCAAACTACGAAAAAGGCCTCGGCGCGCAGTTTCTGAAGCTTACGAGCTGTAACACCACCGGCCTCATCCGTGCAGTCGACTGCCTGGATCGCAAAGTCGGTGTGGAGAAAGTCGCGATCACCATCATTCGCCGCGTGGCCGACCCCGGAGATTACCACCGCGGGCTCACCAATGCCCTCCAGATCGACCATGCCCCAAGCCACCAGGCCCTGGATCTCATGACCATCATGCCCCATGTAGAAGCGACAGGCATTCTCGTCCATACACCGGTTACCCACGGTCACATCATCACAGTTGTGGCCACTCCCAAGAAGTCGGTAACCCCGGAAAATGTCATCGAATTCTTCCGCGAGCACCCGCGCATCCGCGTCGTTTCGATTGCCGAAGGCTTTTTAGGCAACGCGAGCCTCTTCAGATATGCTCGCGACCTCGGCAATCCGCGCGGCGACATGTACGAAATCGCCGCATGGGAAGACTCGGTCGTCATGAGCGGGCGCGATGTGATGTTCGCAATCAATGTGCCGCAGGAAGCAGTAGTCATCCCCGAAAACATGGATGCTGTACGCGCCTGCATGCGCATGCAGCTCGACCGCATCGAAGCGACCGATACCACCAACCGGTACCTTGGTATCGGTAAATGGCGCACTATCTGAGGAGCATGAACCATGGAAGGCCCTACACTGAAAATCCGTCCTCTCACCTCGGTTTCCGTTGAGGGGAAGACGGTCATTTTCCGGCCGGACATCAATTCTCCCATCGACCCGGTCACCAAGCGCATAACGAACACCAACAGAATCGAGAAGACCATCCCCACCCTGAACTGGATGCTCGAACATGGCGCAAAAGTTGCGCTTATCGCACACCAGGGCGACACGCTCGACTACCAGAACCTCATCCCCCTGGCGGAACATGCCGAAATACTGTCGCGGCTTTCCGGCAGAAAGGTACACTACATCGACGATGTCTGCGGCCCGGCAGCACAGCAGGCCGTCCGGACACTGCAGGCCGGCGAAGCGATCATCCTTGGCAATCTGCGCTATCTGGCGGAGGAAATCAGCACCTTCGAAACCGTGGTGAAGCTCACTCCGCAGGAAATGACCAAAACCTGGCTCGTACGGAGCCTTGCTCCTCTAGTGGATCTCTATGTGAACGATGCCTTTGCCGCGGCACACCGCAGTGCCCCTTCCATGGTCGCCTTCCAGGAACTCCTGCCGACGGCGGGGGGCTTCCAGCTCATGGAAGAGTACACTGCCCTCAAGTCGGTAATGGACAATCCGAAGCGCCCCTGCGTGTATGTGCTGGGCGGCGCCAAGATTTCCGATGCCTTCGACATGATGCGCAAGGTGCTGAGCGAGGGATCTGCGGATTACATTCTGACAGCGGGAGTTACGGGGATTGTCATGCATCTGGCGCGCGGGATGGATTTCGGACCGGCAGTGGAAAAGTTCCTGAAAGACCGCTCGCTGGATGTCTTTATTCCGGAGGCGAAGTCCCTTCTTGCGGAATTCGGACCGAAGTATGTACTGCCGATCGATTTCGCCTTCAATGCCGCGGCCGCAGAGCGGCAGGGGCAGGCCAGTCCCGTGCGCGCTGAAGCGCCGGTGGACCAGCTCCCCAGGGACAGACTCTTTCCGGATGTGGGCCATCAGACCATCGAACTCTTCAAGAACTACATCGCAAGCGCAGGCTCGATCTTCGTAAACGGCCCGGCGGGCATGTACGAACATGAGCCCTGGTCCGACGGTACAAGGGAAATCTGGCAGGCAATCGCCGATGCGCCCGGCTACACGGTCATTGGAGGCGGCGACACGATCAGCGCTGCCGCGCGCTTTACCGACATGTCCAAGTATGGCTATGTATGCACCGGCGGCGGAGCCATGGTACGCTTCCTGGCCGGAAAGCGCCTGCCGCTCATCGAGGCGATGGAGCGGGCATTCGAGCGCAACCTGCAGGCTCCAGTGCGCTGAGTTCGAGATTGGCTGAGGAACTCTTGCTGAAAGGCGCGCCCAGACCGTTGCGGCGCGCCCTTCTTTTTGACCAGACAATCTTTTCGTGCTATACTGAAATGCTATGTCCAGAAACCCCGAGCTGATGCGCGAAAGCATCGCAGAAATGGCCAAAGCCCTCGAAGGCGCCGATGCCGCTCTCATCGAAGACTTTTTCTATTCGCTGTTCACCTCCGCCGAAGCCGACGAAATGGCCAAGCGCTGGGCGCTTGTCAAGGAACTGGCCCGCGGCACCCCCCAGCGAAAAATTGCCGAACAGTTCAATCTTTCCCTGTGCAAGATAACCCGCGGTTCTCGCGAGCTCAAAAAACCCGGTTCTCCATTCCGCAGGCTTCTGGACAGATTGAGCGAAACAAAGGAAGGCTGAACCATGGAATTGCCGCTGCGGCTGTCATCGCGCCCAGATGGTTCTCTGTTTTTCGGCATTCCCCCCTATGTCAGAATCGTCATGGGAGCAATGTTCCTTCTGCTGGGCAGCGCAATTGTCGCAGCGGGCTTTCAAGGCGGTCTTTTCGGCTGGTTTGCCCTCGCCCTTCTGCTCATGGGCCTTCTGTACCGAGAAGACTGGTTTTTCAACGCAGCAACGCGCAATGCCCATTCCGCAATCGGCTTCACTCCCCTGGTAAGAACACAGACTATCGCATTCGAAGAAATAGAATCGCTTCAGCTGGCCGCCTTCTCCAAGGGGACGGTCCCCGGCAGTGCAGAAGAGAAACGATCGGATCAGGAAGCCTTCGACACCATGGATGGCCGCCCTGGCCGCGAAGATGCCAGGATATGGTCCGAGTTATTCAAGCGCCGCAAGCTCTATATCTCACTTCTGCTGATTACCAGGGATGGCGAACGCTATCTCCTTGACATGACCCCAGCCCGCAAGGCAGCCCAGCTCGCCCAGGCAGGGCGGGCCATCGCCGCTCTTGTTGGATGTCACTTTATCGACACGCTTCCAGAGCATAGCTGATGCGGCTAATCGATTGAATTCGTTCATCGATTATAGGGCAGAGAAAAGGCGCGCCCCCGAAGGGGGCGCGCCTTTCTTTCTCCAATCACTATTACTGCTTATTCCGGCTTGTGATACAGGAAGCACGAGACCTCGTGTCCGGGGCTCGCTTCCCTGAGCTGAGGTTTGCATTCCCTGCATGCATCCATGCGTTTCCAGCATCGATCGTAGAAATTGCAGCCAGGTCTCTGCTTGTCCGGCGAAGGCACGTCGCCCGTCAGGATGATGCGCTGGCGCTTCGCTTCGACCTTGGGGTCAGGTATCGGCGCCGCCGAAAGCAGGGCCTGGGTATAGGGGTGCAGGGGGTTCTTGTACAGCTCGGCGGCATCGGCGATTTCCACGATTTTGCCTAGGTACATGACCGCTACTCTCGTAGAAATATATCTGATGACCGAAAGATCATGCGCAATAAAGAGATAGGTGAGACCAAACTCGTCCTGAAGGTCCTTGAAGAGGTTGAGGATCTGCGACTGGATGGACACATCGAGCGCCGATACCGGCTCGTCGCAGAGGATCAGCTCCGGATTGAGAGCAAGGGCTCGTGCGATACCGATACGCTGGCGCTGGCCGCCTGAAAACTCATGGGGATAGCGGTTCTTGAAAAAGCGCGAAAGCCCGACCTTTTCCATCAGATGTTCAACGCGGTCGTTGCGCTCTTCGGTTGTCATGTCGATAAGCCCGCGCTTCTGGAAGATCTTTATCGGCTCGGCAATGATTTCGCCCGCCGTCATGCGGGGGTTGAGCGAGGCATAGGGGTCCTGGAACACCATCTGCATGTTCTTGCGCGCCTCGATCATCTCCTGCGGGGGCAGTTTGGTGAGGTCCTTGCCGTTCAGGATGACCTCACCGGCGGTTGGCTTGTACAGCTGTGCCACCGCGCGCGCTGTGGTTGACTTGCCACATCCCGATTCACCGACCAGGCCCAGCGTCTCCCCTTTGCGAACCGCAAAATCGACGCCGTCCACGGCATAGATATAGTTCTTCGCGCGCGAGAACAGGCTCGTCTTGATGGGGAAATGCATCTTGAGGCCGCGCACGTCGAGCAGAATCTTGTGGTCAGCCATTCTGAGCCTCCTTCGTGTACAGCCAGCACGACGCGCTCTGTCCGTTTTCGAACGCCACGCTGGGCGGATATTTCTTCTTGCAGATATCCATCGCCTTGTCACAGCGCGGATAGAAGGGGCAGCAGTCGGGCAGGTCGATCACGTTGGGCGGCTGGCCCGGAATGGAATACAGGCGCTCTGCGGTGTCCCGGTCGAGACGGGGCACCGATCGGATGAGCCCGCGCGTGTACGGATGCTTCGGCGATTCGAAAATCTCCTCGGTCCGGCCGCGCTCTACAATTCGTCCTGCATACATGACGCAGATGGTATCGCACATGCCGGCAACGACCCCCAGGGAGTGGGTAATCATGATAACCGCCGTTCCCAGCTTGTGGGTCAGTTCCTGAATCAGCTCGAGTATCTGAGCCTGGATGGTAACATCGAGCGCGCTGGTTGGCTCGTCGGCAATGAGTATCTCGGGATTGCACGAAAGCCCCATGGCGATCATGACGCGCTGGCGCATGCCGCCCGAGAACTGGTGCGGATACTGATCGATACGCTTTTCCGGTGCAGGAATCCCCGCCAGTTTGAGCATCTCAATCGCCTTTTCCTTGGCAGCTTTCTGGTCCAGGCCCTGGTGCAGCTGGATCGTTTCGATCATCTGCGTGGAAATGCGCAGAAATGGATTGAGCGAAGTCATGGGATCCTGGAAGATCATGGAGATCTTGTTGCCGCGGATCTGGCGGATTTCATTGGGAGGCATGCTGAGGAGGTCCTTGCCATGGAACAGCACCTGGCCGCCCGCAATTTTCCCTGGAGGTGTGGGAATGAGATTGATGATGGAAAGGTTCGTGACGCTCTTGCCGGAACCCGATTCCCCCACAATGCCGAGCGTTTCGCCGCGGTGGAGATCGAAGCTCACTCCGTCGACAGCCTTCACTATTCCCTCGTCGACGGTAAAATAGGTTTTGAGGTCCCGCACCTGCAGAATTACTTCGTCAGTCATGTCGGCTCCTTATCAGGTTCGGTTCTTGCTCTGCGGATCGAGGGCATCACGCAGGCCGTCGCCGAGGAAGTTCATGCAGAACAGGAAAATCGTCATTGCAATGCCCGGGCCGAGCAGCTGCCATGCATAGGATTCCATTGCCCTGACCCCTTCGGACACCAGCGTTCCCCAGGAGGCATCGGGTGCCGAAACACCGAGCCCCAGAAACGAGAGAAAAGACTCGTTCATGATAAAGCTGGGCATCATGAGGGTTGAAAATACGATGATGACGCCGAGTGTGTTGGGCAGAAGATGGCGGAAGATGATGCGCGGAGTGCTGGCGCCCATCGAGCGCGCAGCTTCCACGAACTCCGAGTTCTTGAGGCTGATGATCTGGCCCCGCACCACGCGCGAAATGGTCAGCCAGGAGACAAGGGCGATCGCGACAAAGAGCACCACAAAGGATCCACGCGCCTTTTCGCCGATCATCGCCATTATGATAATGACGATGAGCATGTAGGGCAGACCATACATGATATCGACAACGCGCATGATGAGATTATCCAGCCAGCCGCCGACGTACCCGGAAATAGAACCGATCAGGATGCCCACCAGGGCTGCTGTCAGGGTTCCCACCAGACCGATCGCGATGGAGATGCGCCCGCCGTAAATGATGCGCGCCAGCATGTCGCGGCCGAGGTCGTCGGTGCCGAGCAGGTATACCAGCTTGTAGTCAGGATTTGTATCAAGCTCTGCCTTTACGTGCTCCAGGGTTTCCTTCTGGCTTATCAGCTCGCGGATGACCGGGTCGGTCGTATTGCCTGAGAAGCCTGCACCTTCATAGGTGAAGGAAAAGGCCCCGGTTTCACCCTGGTCGCCCATTTCTCCACCCTCCGCAGGCTGTTCCGCCGCGCCAAAATTGAAGAAGGAAAAGGCATCCTGCTGCTGTTCTTTCTCCTTCGCGCGTTCCTCGAGGCTTGCGATCCGCGCTTCGATCTTTTTCACGACCAGTTCGCCTGCCGGCCTGAACGAAGGCGGAAGGCTTGCGTTGTTGATGACCTGTTTGCGGTAGTCGATCAAAATTCCCATGCTAGTGAGGACGGGCGCAAACAAGCTAATGATTATATAAAAACTTACTACATACAGGCTGATGAGCGCCATCTTGTTCTTTCTCAGGCGCTTCCAGGCATCCGCCCAGAGCGAAACGGGCTTCATGACCTGGTTGAATTCATTGACTGCATGCTGCGCTTTCTTGTTGGCCATGCGTCACCTTCCTATTTGTAAGAGATCCTCGGGTCGAGCAAGCCATATACCAGGTCTACCACGAGGTTCGCAATGATGAGGATCACCGAATAGACCACGACTTCCGCCATGATCAGCGTATAGTCGCGGTTGAGTGCGGACTGCACGAATGGCCGGCCAATTCCTGGCACGAGGAATACCGATTCAACGACGACCGAGCCGACGACAATACCGGAAAATGCGGGTCCGAGGTAGGTGACGACGGGCAGCATTGCGCCTTTCAGCACATGCTTCCAGACGACGACCGACTCCTTGAGTCCCTTGGCACGTGCGGTGCGGATATAGTCGGAACGCAGGACTTCGAGAATGCTTGCTCGCGAAAGTCTGGCAATGTAGGCAAAGTAGGGGAAGGAAAGCGTCACGGCAGGCAGGATCATGGCCTTGATGCCATGCGTTGAAATCCACTGCCCGATAGGCAAGATCTTCAGCTTCATGCCGAATATGAGCTGAAGCACAGGCCCCATGACGAACAGGGGCACCGATATGCCTATGACCGCCACTGCAACGGCGATATAGTCAGGCCACCGGTTCTGTTTGAGTGCTGAGACAATACCAACCGACACGCCTGCGATAACAGCCATCAACAGTGAGGTGACACCAAGCGACATGGACACTGGCAGTCCCTTGTCGATGATTTCGTTGACGGTAAGGTCCCGGTAGCGGTAGGAAGGGCCGAAATCCCATCGAACCACATCGCCCATGTAGCGCAGATACTGCTTGAAGAGCGGCTCATCCATATGGTAGCGCTTCAAGAGATTCTGCAGAATGGCTTCCGGAACATCGCGCTCCCGGGCGAACGGACCACCTGGCGCGAGACGGATCAGAAAGAAGCTCAGCGTAATGACGATAAAAAGCGTCGGGATAAGGCTCAACGCTCTCCGAATGAAATACCGTGCCATTCGGAATCACTCCTTTTCTGGTCGCGGAAATTCCCCAGACAATCACTGATGCGGGAATTTGTGCGTGACCGGAATTTCAATTTCCGAGAAGATAATTCTCAGGAATGAAAAGTATACACCAAAAAATGGACTTTATCCAGTAAGTATGTTTATTCGGAGCATCCGGCATGTTCTTGCACCAAACCCCCATGCCTCAAACTCCATGCTTCGGTCTGCCTGGTATGCGAACAAAAAAGGGCTGCCCCTGCAGGGACAGCCCCGAATCTGACGTATCTACCCGTTCAGCTTATTTCTTGGGGCGAACGAATTTCCAGGGGTGTATGTTGAGCGGGTTCGGATACCAGCCATCCCACTTGTCGAGATCGATGAGGTTCTGCGTGACATAGAAGTACAGCGGCAGAACAGCCATATCCTCATCGATCAACACCTTTTCGGCCTCCTGCATGATCTTCATGCGCTCGGCACCGGTGGTGAGGCGGGACTGCTGGAGAAGATCATCATACTTCTTGTTGGAGTACAGACCGTCGTTCTGGGTTCCGCCAGTTACCCACATGTCGAGGAAGGTGGAGGGATCGAGGTAGTCGGCAATCCAGCCGGCGCGCGCGATATCGAAGTTGTGCGACTGCGAGCGCGTATCGAGGTAGGTGCCCCATTCCTGGTTCATCAGGTTGACAGAGATGCCCAGATTTTCTTTCCACTGCGCCTGGATGAATTCGGCGATTCTCTTGTGGTTCGAGCTGGTGTTGTACAGAATGGTGAGCGTGGGGAATCCCTTGCCGTTCGGGAAGCCTGCTTCGGCAAGAAGCTTGCGGGCCTGCTCGGGATTGTAGCCGAGTCCCTTGGTCGGGGTGTAGCCAGCGCTGGGCGGCACGAAGGAATCCGCTGGAATCTGACCGCCGCGGGTGACCTTGTTGACCAGGTCGTTCTTGTTGATCGACATAGCAAGGGCCTTGCGGACGCGGACATCGTCGAGCGGCTTGCGGGTTACATTGAAGATGTAGTAGTAGGTGCCGTATTCGGGAGCGACATGGAAGTCCTTGCGGAGCTTGACTTCATCCATGAGCTCGGAAGGAACGGTTTCAACCCAGTCCGCTGCACCGGTCTTGTAGAGATTGTACCCGACATTGACATCGTCGTTCGCGATAAAGGTGATAGTCTTCAGTGCGACATTCTTGGCATCCCAGTATTTGGGGTTCTTCTCGACGACGACCTTTTCCTGCGGTTTCCACTCCTTCAGCACAAAGGGACCGTTGGAGACGATCTTGCCCGGCTTGATCCAATCGGCACCATATTTCTCGATCGCGTGTATCGGGACGATGGCGAAAGCATAGTGTGTGGTCATGTCGGCAAAGAAGGGGCAGGGGCCGACCATCTGTACCTCAAAGGTGTATTTGTCGACTGCGCGGATCTTAACATTTTCAGGGCCGGCTTTGCCTTCCAGGTACTCCATGGCGCCGGCGATGTACATTGCCGGGAGATCCGCATACTGGAATGCGTTCTTCGGATCCATCTTGCGGAGCCATGACTTGACGACCGTGTCGGCAGTGATTTCTACGCCATCGGACCACACGACGCCCTTGCGAAGCTTGAAGGTGATGGTCTTGAAGTCCTTGCTGAACGACCAGCTCTCGGCGATGCCGGGGATGGCGCGGTTGGTGCGCGGATCGGAAACTGTCAGACCTTCGAAAAGCGCCATGTAGATGCGGTGCTCCGGAACACCCTCTACTGCATGCGGATCCAGCGATACCGGTTCGGTGCCGTTCACGATTGTGAAGCTCTGCGCGCTAAGACCGAATACCGCCAGGAGCGCAAACACTGCAAAAAGACCCTTTTTCATAGTACCTCCTGTTTGAGAATTGCTCAGGCCTATTATAATATACTCATACGGAACGCAATGCAAGAAAAAATGCTTTTTATTTTCGAAATAGCCCAGACAGGCCAGGAGTAAGCGAAATTGAGCACAGGAGCGCATCCAGAAAGAGCCCGCCAGAAAATGCATCTCTATCTGGCCTCAATGCTAACCGGCATACTCTCCGGTCTTGTGGTCGTCGCATACCGTTCAGCAATTGGATTAGCTGAACATTTCAAGACCTGCCTGTCGAATGCGGCGCTCGCGTCTCTTCCCATGCTCATGGCATGGATCGCTTCGGTCTTGCTGGCAGGCGGAGTAACCAGCCTTCTTGTCCGTCGCTCGCCGCTTATCAAAGGTTCAGGTATTCCGCAGGTAAAAGCCCTGCTCCTGCGCCGCATCACCTTCAACTGGAAACGGGAGTTGCCTGCAAAGTTTATCGGTGGAACGCTTGCGCTTGGCGCAGGACTTTCGCTTGGCCGCGAAGGGCCTTCGATTCAGCTTGGAGCCCTTGTTGGCAATGCGCTGGAAGAGCTTACCCGTCGCCACGACTATCGCCGATATCTGGTAACTGCAGGAGCTGCCGCTGGCATTTCCGCTGCATTCAATGCCCCGCTTGCTGGCGTGCTGTTCTGTGTTGAAGAGCTGCACAGATCTTTTTCTCCGCTCATGCTGACTTCGACCATGATCGCATCGTTTGCAGCCAACGCGGTCATGTGGCTTTTGTTTGGTACCGAGCCAATATTCGAAATAAACATCACGCAGGTAATTCCTCTCAATTATTATTTTACCGTACTGCTGGTCACTGGAGTGGCTGCAGGCATTGCTGGAAGTCTTTTCAATCGCGGACTACTGGCGATGCAGAAGAGTTACCGGCAGCTTGTAGTCAGCGAGTCGGTTCGTCTGATGATCGCATTCGCGGTCGCGGCGCTTGCAAGCATGTTCATTCCCGATATCACAGGAGGCGGCCATCATCTGGTATCCGCTTCACTGCTTGCGGGGAAAACTGGCATGACGCTCGGTCTGCTGTTTGCCGGGAAATTGCTATTTACGCTCTTCTGTTATGCATCAGGGGCCCCGGGAGGCATCTTTCTTCCCATGCTTGCGATTGGCGCGCTGCTCGGCGGGATTATAAACGCAGTCATTGTTTCATTCGGCTCCCCCTTTCCCTATCTATCGAATCTCATGCTTCTGGGGATGACAGGTTTTTTCGTAGCGGTGGTAAGGGCGCCCATCACTGGTGCGGTATTGATAACGGAAATGGCTGGGAACTTTGCCCACTTCCCTGCATTTATCTTCATTTCTATTATCGCATCGATCGTGGCGGGCATCCTGAAAACCAAGCCGATCTACGATTCCCTCCTGGCTCAAATTGCGCCTTTGGCATGCGAAGATGAACTGCAGGCAGTATCGCTCCACATACCCTGGTTCGAAGGTGCGGAATACAGAAAGGTAAGCGAAATCGAACCCTATCTTCCAGCCAATTGCGTTCTGACAGGAGTGCTTCGCGAAGAAACGCACCTTTTCCCCGACAAAGATCTGGAATTGTGCGCGGGCGATGAACTTCTGGTGGAAACGACGCTGGATCGAGCAAACAAAACCAAGGAGCATCTGCTCAGGCTCTGCAGGGGAAAAGAGCACGATCTCTAGCATTCCCTGCTTTCCAGACGGTATCGATTAGGAGAATGGCATATGTACGAATTTCATTCGCCGACGAGAGTTATATTCGGTGAAGGTGCAGCTCGGCAGGCAGGGGCGCGGGCCAGAGAGCTGGGAATGACGAAGGTTCTTCTCGTTACCGGTTCGTCCCGCACTGCGCAGGCATGTTCGTGGCTGAGCGAAGTCCTTGCCCGCGAGGGAATTGCGCTGGCGGTATTTTCCGAAGTTACTGCAGATCCCGATACCGGCACGGTAGACCGTGGCGCTGAGCTGTATCGGCGCGAAGCCTGTGACGGTATCATCGCGTTTGGCGGCGGCAGTCCCATCGACTGCGCCAAAGGAATCGCGGCGAGCGTGGCCGAAGGCAGATCCATCCGCGACTTCGTAGGAACATCTCTTGCCTTCACCAAGCCGGTTCCGCCTCTCATCGCCATACCTACCACTGCTGGTACGGGGACGGAGGTGACCAACGCTGCCGTCTTTACAGTCATCGGCGATGACGGACGGCGCTCTAAAAAAGGTACTTCCAGCATCTACTATTTCCCCCGCATTGCCCTGGTCGATCCCGAAGTCCACAAGAGCATGCCGCCTTCATTGACTGCAGCCACCGGGATGGATGCCCTCACCCATGCCATAGAAGCCTATGTCAGCCGGTTCCATACCCCGATGAGCGACATGTACTGTCTGGAGGCGATTCGGCTGATCGGGCTCAGCTTGCGTACTGCCTGCCGCGATGGAAGCGATATGAAAGCCCGCAGTGATATGGCGCTGGCGGCTGCCCTTGGGGGGGTGGGGCTTTCGCAGGCGGGGCTTGGCATGGTGCACGGTTTTGCCCATCCGGTGGGTGCTTTGGCAGGACTTGCCCACGGGCTGGCAAACGCCATTCTTCTTCCATTTGTCATGGATGCGCTCAAGGAGGATGCGGGCGATCGGCTGATCGCGGTTGGCTCTGCTCTGTCCGGACACAGTGTGCAGAATCCGGACGAGGCTGTCGCCGCCATCGCAGGGCTTGGCAAAGATATCGGCATTCCCAGAAACCTGGAGGAAGCGGGTGTCTCCGAATCCTGGTTCGAGGCGATACTCTCGGATGCGCTTACCTACCGGCGGCGCAAGGCAAGCCCCCGCGCCTTTACCGACGATGAGCTCCGCGCCCTGCTGGAAAGGATGTATAAGGAAAGAATTTCCGGGTAAGACCCGGGGCCAGTCATGCGGCTCAACCTGGTCACACTAATGGATTTATTGCTTATTGCTAATCCCGCTCGATACTGATGGAAGACCCCTGCGCGCCCTTTTCCACGACAATGCGTGAAGGAATGCGGTTTGCCAGCTCCTCGACATGCGACACGATGGCAACCATGCGGTCTCCGCGCAGGGCATCGAGCACCGATATCGCCATGGAAAGGGATTCGGCATCGAGACTGCCGAATCCTTCATCGATAAAGAGCGACTCAAGGCGCCCGGCTCCAGCCCGCTCATGGAGCGAATCGGCAAGCCCCAGGGCAAGGCTGATGGCGAGCATGAACTTTTCGCCGCCCGAAAGCGTACCGACGGGGCGCTTCGCACCATTCCATGCATCCAATACTGCCAGTTCGAGCCCGATTTTCTGGTTGCCCGAAAGCCCCTGGATTTGAGGCTCGACCAGATATCGTCCCGCGCTCATGCGATACAGCCGCTCCGAAGCGCGGGCGGTAATCTCGCGGAACACTGTCTGCAGGATGAAATTCTTGAAAGGCAAGCGGCGCCCCCGAACCAGTTCTCCGTTGAGAAGCCGGGCCAGACGGTCGGCCCTGCGGAATTCCTGATCAACAGCTTCATATTCCTTCTGCTGGGCTGCCCGCTGGACGGCAAGATCGCGGATTCTGGTCTCGAGGGCCCGCTTTTGTGCAATGCTATCCTGAAGGAGGCGGTATTCCTGCTCGAGCGCAGTCTTTTCCGACGCAAGGCGCTGTAAGGTTTCTGCCAGGGCTCTGCCCATCTGGGCTTCGGGGAGGGATAAAGCCGAAAGATCGGCCGCATCGCTTGCGCGGAGCGAGGCATGGAAATCTTCGCGAAGGGTTTCGTAGCGTGTCTGTGCATCGCGCAGAGCGGTCTTGGTCTGGTCGAGCTCCAGCTCGGCCTGCTGGATCTTTTCCCGCGGCCAAAAGGAGGCGGCGGCATGTTCAAGGAATTCGAGCGCGCGCGGCTCATCCAGGCCGAAATCTTCGAGAATGTGTGCCCACTGGCTGGCAGCCCTGGCCAAGTTTTCGCGGGCTTTCCCTGTCTGCTGGTTGTTTGTGTCCGCCTTTTCCATGCCTGCTGGCCAGCACTGCTGAAGCTTTTCAAGCAGGGTGCCGAGCTCCTGGCGAGCGCTGCAAGCGCCTGTCAGTGAGGGACCAGCATCGAGCTGGCGCATCAGGGCTGGTGCATCGATGGCCGAAGCTTTTTTAAAGCATTTCTCAGCGCTCTGGATCATCTGCGGCAGGCTTTTCGAAAGCACGGACATTTGGGCCGTACAATGCGCTTCCGATTCTGCCCTTGCCGTTTCCCATTCGCGGCAGGCCTGTTCCAGCAACTGTATGGTTTCGGCGGTTTCGTGCAGTGTTCGTTCCAGCGCTTTCTTTTCGGGTTCCGGATCCCGGTCTCCTGCCTGCAGCGCAATTTCTGAAAGCGAGGCCTTGAGCGCCTCGAGTCGAGCCGAGCATGCACGATAGCCAGCTCGTGCCTCCTCAAGAGCGCTCTGTTCGCGCTCCTGCCGTGCGCGCAGGGATGCAAGCAGACTGCGCTGTCTGGCATATTCGTCCAAGGCAGCCTGAACTCGTTCGATCTCCCGCACGCATGCTTCGGCCTGGAGCTGGCAGACCGCACTGTCGGGAATCTGCCGGCCACCGAATACGCGCTCAAGGCTGGGATGCTCAATGCGCCAGACTGCGATGCGCTGTTCAAGCTCGGCTCGCTCGGCATCGAGAGTCTCTTTCTGCAGGGACAGAGCTTTTAGTTTTTCCTGGACCACCGAAAGCCGGGCGTGCGTTTCCTCAACATGACGCTGTGCCTGCTCGAGTGCGGAGCCGTCGGGGATATCCTGTGGCAAGGGTGCAGGCTGAGGATGATGTACCGAACCGCAGACGGGACAGGGCTCTCCTTCTTTCAGGGAAGCAGCAAGGTACCCTGCCTGTGCCTGTCGGACTGCCGTCTGGAGACGGGTCCGGGTTTCGAGCGCATGAGCGCAGGCTGTCCGGGCTTCCTGCTCAAGCTTCGCCAGCTCTTCGTCTTCTCTTGTGAGTGCTCTGAACCTTGTGCAAAGCTTTTCCCATGCATCGATCATGTTCTGAAGCTGATCCAGCGCCTGCAATTCTGCGCTGAGCCTGCGGAACCGCATCTGCGCTTCCGGCTCATTGGCAAGTTCTGCCTCGAGCGAGGCGATGTGTTCTTTAGTTGCGGCAAGCGCCGATTCTGCGTCGGTACAGAGGTCCGCAGACTGTGCGCACCGGGCTTCTGCCTCCGCCAGCTGTGCTTCCGTACTTGTCTTTCTCTGCCATGCTTCTGCGGCAAGTTTCAGCACCGCAAGGCGCTGGTTAAGCTCAGCCTGCTGTTGGCGCAGAAGAGAAATCCGCTTCTGCCGTTCGAAGTGGCCGGGGCGGCCTGCCTCGATTTCGCGGATACGCTCAGCATGCTGGAGGGCCTTTTCAACCTGCTCGAGCGCCTCCGCGTGCCGCTGTGCCGCTTCTCTGACAAGGGGCTCGAGCTCGGAAAGGGTCCTGGCTGAAACGAGCGCCCGCTCGCCGGCCATTTTTTCTGCATGAACCTGCTCTGCACGCTGAAGCTCTTGTTCAGACTGACGGAGCGCTTCCCATCTGCGCTGCAACTCGGCAAGCCCGGCCATGCTGGCAGACAATGCCTGAATCCTGCGGGCACGCGCTTCAGCCTCCGCATCTGCAGCAAGCAGTTCCCGGCGGATCTCGGCCATTCGCTGTTCAGGTTCAGCTCCGAGCTCTTCATCGAGCCGGGCAAGGCTTTCGGTTTTTCCGGCAAGCGAGAGACGGACACGCTCTGCCCACTGCCGCGCGGACTCGGCCAGCCTGTCATAGGCTGAAACATCGAAGAGCTTTTCGAGAATTTCAACTCTCTCACTGCTCTTCATCTCGAGAAAACGCTGGAATTCGCCCTGCGGTAGGAGCACAATCCGCGAAAACTCATCGGCTCCGAGCATCAGAAGGCTCGAAATGCGCTCATTTACCGTCGACACCTTCGATTCGACCGCAACGAAGACTCCTTCGGGACTCTGCTGGAGCAAGGTCGCCTCGGGTGCGCTGACGCGCTCGGCCCCGTTTCGGCCCCGAGTGCGGTAGGGCAGAACTCTCTGGACTTTCCATACCGAACCGCCTGCAGAAAAAGTCAGCTCGACCCACGGTCTGCTCCCCTCCGGAGAAAAGCGCGACGGGAGCTCCCGTTCCAGATTGCTCCGTCCCCCGACAGTTTCTCCGAACAGTGCATAGGTGATGGCGTCGAAAATGGTCGTCTTGCCTGAACCTGTCCGGCCGCAGACGAGGAAAAAATCGTCAAGCGCGGCAAAATCGATATCCTGGCGTTCGCGGAACGGCCCGAAGTGCTCAAGTGAGAGAAAAAGAGGCCTCATGGCTGGTCCTCCGACCGTATGCAGAGGGCATCGAAATCGTCCATGAGGTCTTCGGGGACCTTGCCATCGAAAATATAGGAGGCGAATGAGAAAAAATCGTCTCGGATCGAACGCGCCTGGCGGGAAGCCGGCCCGGCAGTTTCATCCGGATCGCTCCCTGCTTCTTTCAAAAACCCCTGAACATTCTCGAAGGCCTCGTACCTGATGCCCAGCATGTTCGGATAGACGGTTCGCAGGCGTTCCATGGCATTTGGAATCATCATTACGTCGGTGAGCAGAGCCTCGATATAGTCCTGAACCGGCGGAGATTCCTCTATTCCGCGGGCCATGAGCTCATCGAAACTGCCCCTGATTCTGCGGAACCTGCGCAGAGGCTCAAGAAAAAGGGGATGTACCTGTCTTTCGTTCTCTTCGCCATCCACCCCGAGCTCCACCAGCAGGACCCCCTTCTTATCCCCATCCCCAAACGACATCGGCAACGGCGCTCCCGAATACCACATCCCCGGCGACAGCTCCTGCATGCGGTGCAGATGTCCCATCGCCACATAATCAAAGGAAGAAAACAGGTCCGACGGCACTGCCTCGGTCCCCCCGATAAAGGCGCTGTCCGACTCCGTCAGTGCCGCCCCATGCACATAGCAATGCGCCACTCCAATATTGAGGTCATACGCCTCGACGCGGCCATCGATGTGGCCCAGCACCTCTGCCATGCGAGCAGGAAGCGCACTGCCCGCCCCTGCCTCGGCTTGTGCAAGTCCCACGATCCTCCGGAACTCGTGATACGCACCAAAGGTCAGAAAAGGAATCGCCCATATCGCTGCGCGCCGCTCTTCCTTCTCCAGAACCAGGGCTGGTTCCAGACCAATCTTGCTCACCAGATGGATGCCAACCGATTCGAAGAGCTCTGACGCATAAGCCACCCTCCTCGCCGAGTCGTGGTTGCCCGGAATGACGAGAATATGCGCTTGCCGGGGTAGTGCCCGACGCAGATCTGCCATGAAGCGCCCGAAGAGGGTCTGGGCTCCTTCCGTCGGAATGCTGCGGTCGAAAATGTCGCCGCATATCAGCACAAGATCCGGCTGAACCCTCTCTGCTGAGAGGACAATCTGCGCCAATACATGCGCATGGTCCTCGTCCAGATCGTGCGACTTGAGGCTCTTCCCCAGATGCAGGTCCGACATATGGAGTATTTTGAATAGTGCAGGCTTGTTTGTTCGTGTTTTTCTTTCCATTGCGGCTTCGAGTGTAGTATGTTTGAGAAAGCCATGTAATGCAACATGTGCACACATGCCCGAAGGAGGTACATGCATGCTGTACAGAAGACTCGGTTCGGCCGGCATAAAGGTTTCGGTTCTTTCGCTTGGTTCCTGGGTCACCTACGGCTCCCAGGTTGACATCGATGCAGCTGCCGACATGATCAAATATGCCTGGGAGCATGGGGTCAATTTCTTCGACAATGCCGAAGTCTATGCCCGCGGCGAATCCGAAAGGATCATGGGGGCGGCATTCCGCAAGCTCGGGTTCCGCCGGGGGTCCTACCTCGTCTCGACCAAGCTCTACTGGGGCATTCATGACGGACCGAATGAAAAGAATACACTTAACCGGAAATACCTGCTGGAAGGCATCGAGGGAAGCCTCGAGCGCCTCGGCATGCCTTATGTCGATTTTGTGTTCTGCCACAGGCCGGATCCCGAAACTCCCATGGAAGAAACAGTCTGGGCCATGCACGACATTGTTTCGTCCGGCAAAGCTCTGTACTGGGGAACCAGCGAATGGTCCGCCGAGCAGATCCGCGAAGCCTGGGACATTGCCGACCGCCGCAACCTGCGCAAGCCGCAGATGGAACAGCCGCAGTACAATCTGCTTTCGCGGCGCAAGGTGGAAAAGGAATATGCACGGCTGTACGAAGGCATCGGACTGGGGCTCACCACCTTCAGTCCTCTGGCTTCGGGCCTGCTGAGCGGCAAATACAAAGACGGCATCCCGGAGGGTACGCGCTTTGCCCTGCCGGGCTACGAATGGCTCAAACAGCGCTGGTACCGGGACACCGTGATTTCCGCCGTGGAGGGCCTGCGGCCAATTGCCGAACGCCTTGGCTGCACCATGAGCCAGCTTGCCATTGCATGGGCTGCGCGCAACCCGCACGTCAGTACCGTCATCACCGGAGCGAGCAGGCTTTGCCAGCTCGAGGAAAACCTCGGTGCTGTCGACGTAATTCCAGCCCTGACCCCAGCGATTCTCGAAGAAATCGACCGGGCCCTCAAGCCTGTGCTTGATTCACAGGCATGATTGAGGGGTTGGTAGCGCGGCGGCGCCAGCTGGCCGGCATGCCGTACAGTCCGGCTGCAACCCAGCCTCCGCCTGGCTCCGAGACCGAAGAGCGGCCATAGCTACAAGCTGGCGCCGCCGCGCCCCAGCCGTACCTCAATGGCAGAAGGAGTCCCGAGTCCCACCCGCTCGCAGAAAGCGCGGGCGAAGATCCGAACCCCTTCTGCCATGGCCTCTCTTACCGCTGGATCCTGCAGGCTTGCCTGCGCCTTGCCCATGAGGTCTGATGAAAGCTCGTCCCGCATGCGGGCGGCCTCTTCTTTCAGCCTGAAGATGGTGTTGGTAAGCAGATTGCCGTGTTCGCAGACTATCTCGATGGTATCGGTATGAACTGCCGGCATCAGGCACTCGGGCTCCGGGGTCGCAATGACAAGTCGCTTTTCTCTGGGATACCAGGCAATATCCCATTCTTCGGGTTTGTCGGCAGGTAGCACATAGGTCAGGTCAGCCATTGCGCTCAGCCTGATGGAAGCCCGAATGTCGAACAGCGCCAGCAGTCTCGCCGTAAACTCCTTCGAGGCTCGGTATTGCTGGGTAGCCGTCGCTGCGATCAGCTTCGACTGGGGGGCGAGCTGTTCCACATAGAGTTTGAATTGGGTGCGTATATCGGGGCGGGCGTGGTTCATCACGGACACGGTGATAATTGCAGCCACAGCGCACAGGACCGTCAGGACAAAGAGCCAGAGCACCGGCCCGGCGATTCGGGTCTGGGAGCGTTTCTCTTTCATGGGCGGGTTCAATGAATCCAGCGTGCTTCCCACTCGCTCACCAGAGCAGCGATTTCTCCTGCATACATGGGAGAAAGCCTGCCCTGCGGGCTTAGGCCGTCTGCAACCGATTCATGTGCTTTGGCTGCAATGAGCCCGATAGAACGCTGCACATCATCTCTGGATGCTGCAAAGTCGGGAGAGCTGGCTTTCTTCAGCCCGCCAGCATGAGCCCACTGCCGCCACCGGTTCCAATACGCATAGACCGATTCTCCATCCGATTCTCCAGGAATGGGCTTCCAGAGCGAATGGAATACTCCGCGGTACAGCAATACGGGTTTGAAGATCGAAATGCAGGGATAGGAAGTACCGGGATACCATATCAGTGCCCCTTCGGGCAGATATTCCACAATCATGGATGCAGTGGTAGCGCTTCTGGGGAAGAGCCCTGGATGAACGCAGAGATTCTTCATGTGACCGAGGATGGGCCCGGGTTCCGCAGCTCCATCGTGAGAACCGAGGAGCTTCATCATGCCGGTACGCATGGATACCGCATCCATGGTACTGCGTGCCGCCGCAAGCCGCATGAGGCCTGAAAGCGATTGAGATCGCCTCATTTCTCCTTTTGTAAAAAAGAGATATTTTCTATCCTCCACATGCGCCTTCCATGAGTTGCGCGAGCCCTTTCTTCCAGGGTCCGCTTCGTCCGAACAGGCTGCACGCTCATTGACCGGAGCGATTTCCTTGCGTGTCTGCATGTCGAGGCGCTTGTAGTCGTCTTCGATGCAGTAGGCGTTCGATATGGCATCTGCCGCCATGGCAGGCCGCCAGGCCCATCGATTGCCTGCCGTTTCGACAATATAGGCTTCATGGGCATCCACGCAGAGAAAGCTGTTGTTGTAAACCATACTGCCTTTGAATGCCCCATTGCCGCCCTGAGGGCAGGTCTCGACCAGCGAAGTAAGAAAATCCACCGCCTCCCTGGCTGTGCTGCATGCACCGAGCACAGCTCTGAGCATATCCATCCCAAGTACACCATCCGGCGCCGGCTTGAAACGCGAAAATACCGCCTCGTTGCCGATCGCGAGTCCGTGGCTGTTGATGCCCATCTCACCGCCTTTCATCCATGAAGGTTTGGAGAGCAGAAAGGCAAGACCCTTGTCAGGGACATGAACTCCTTCTCTGAGACGCACCGTGCCAGGCTCTCTGGCTGGAACCAGCACCAATGCCTGGGGTTCATCGGGGTGCCTGTCCGAATTTTTGCCGAAAAAGGCCGTCGACCCGGAATTGCCGAAAAGCACGACAGTATCGCACACGACTATGCCTCCATTGTCCGCTTTCATGCTACGACATCGGGAAGGCCGTTGTCAAATCTTCACGACTGCGCAAAAAGCTGGTATTCTGGAAAGGAAAGGTGGAGAAATGCATCGCAAGCCTCTTGTTCTCATTATAGCCTCTGGTATCCTGTGCGCCTTTGCTGCGGCAAGTGCTTCGTCACCTCAGGGAAGCCCCCTTCCTCCATCAAATCCGAAGGGATTGGAACAGATCCGATTCACATCCTCCGGAATTCTCTCCCCACGCTCCGAAATCATGCCCGGACTGGCCTTTCCGCCGCAGTTCAGCCAGGAAATCAAAACGCTTTTTTTCGATCTGCGCGATGCTGTCTACAACAGCGCTCCGCCTGAAAAGATCGAACAGATGGCGTCCCGCCTCATGGGAGAATTGAAGCAGGTTTCGGGAAATCCGGCAGGTGTTGCACTTCTGGAAGCCCGCATCGGCTACCTTGCCGGGCGGGCCTGGAAGGAACATGAGGGGAAAAAGCAGGCCATCTCATGGTTCGAGCGGGGCATGGATGCAGGTACCATCCTGGCAAGCCTTGAAGGGGAGACCCCCGCCGCAATTCTCGCCTACACCGAACCTCTTGCGGAGCTGTGCCTGCTCAAGGATCTTGGGTTTCTCATGACCAACGGCCCTAAAATCGGGAAGAACGCCGATCGGATTCTCTCCATGGAACCGCACAACATCAAAGGCCTCATCCTCAAGGCAAGCGCTCTCGCCTATCCGCCGCCGATATGGGGCGGTAACTACGGCAAAGCGCTCGAGCTCTATGCCAGGATCATCGAACTTGGATCATCCGGGCTCCCCCGCGAGATTCTTTTCGATATTAGGGCTGGTATTGCCACCGCGTATGCAAACCTCAAGATGAAAACACATGGCGGATGGTGGTTCCGCTCTGCTCTCGAACTGTATCCGAACAATGCCTATGCAAGAGAACAAATGGAGAAACTTGCAGAATGAACATGCACATCCTCCTTCTTGCCTACGGAGTGGCTGCCATGGCCGCCTCCGTGTTTTCTCTGCTGGTAACGGTCGCCAATATTGTCTATATGGCATATGGAAGCGCGGTGGAACCTCTTGCCAGCGGCCCAAAGGTTTGCGTGCTCGTACCGGCCCGGAATGAGGAGCGCCGCATCAAGCCATGCCTCGACTCGCTTCTGGTGCAGGATTATTCGAATTATCAGATCTATGTCATCGACGACAATTCCGTCGACAGAACCTGGGAGATTCTGAAGGACTATGCTCAGCGCTATCCTCGAAAAGTGAAGGCATTCAAAGCTTCTCCCCTGCCCGAAGACTGGTATGGCAAACCGCATGCGCTCCAGGAACTTTCTGCCCATGCCGATGGCGAATATCTGCTCTGTACAGATGCCGACACCGTGCATCATAGAAAGGCCATCGGAAAAGCAGTTGCTCTTGCAAAAGCCTCGAAGGCCGACCTTGTGAGCGGCTATGTGCATCATCTCATGCCCACCTTCGGCGAAACAGCCATAGAGCCTTCCATTTATCTATTGACCATGCTCGGCCTGCCGCTCTTTCTCATTCCCGCGACCAAGAGCCCCCTTCTCTCCCATGCGATCGGCCAATTCATGCTGTTCCGAAGATCCTTTTTTGCAAAGATGGGCGGCTACGAGACGGTCCGCCACCAGGCGACGGAAGACGTGCGCATGTCGCGACAGGTGAAAGCATTCGGCGGGAAGGTCATTTTCGTCGATTTGAAAGACTGTGTGGAATGCCGCATGTACGAGGATTTCCCCTCAGCCAAGAAAGGCATTGCCAAGAACGCCTACGACTACCTGGGCAAGAGCAATCTCGCACTGATCGGGGCAACAGCAGGCGTGCCTCTGATCTATTTCATTCCCTTTGCATTGCTGTTTGTGAATATTCCCTGGTTCGGTCCGGCACTGCCCTTTCTGAAGGCATCTGCCGTTCTGACGATGTATACATGGGTGCTGACAACGATCGACCGGAGACTGCCAGTCTATGTGCCCTTCATCTATCCGCTCATTCTGATCAATACGCTGTCGGCATTGTGGAGGGGCTTCAGGGCGGTTCGCAGGGAAGGCGGCGTGGAGTGGAAGGGAAGAAAGGTCCAGTAAGATGAGATACCGAAAGGGCGATCCGCTGGTGATCCAGAGCAGGCTTGTGCTTCTGCTGGGGGACATTGGTCATGCACTGATATGGATGATTGGGCTTCCGCTCAGCAAAGCGCTCTATGGTCTCAGGATTTGCCGCCCTGCAAAGCGCCTGCCTTCCCGTGCCGTACTGGTCAGCAACCATTGCATGCCGCTCGACCCGCTTTTCCATGGAATTGCCATTTTCCCGCGCCGCACCTTCTTCACCCTTCTCGAAGAAACCTGCGAAGCGCCGGTACTCGGTACCTTTGTCAGAACCATGGGAGGGATTCCGCTTCCAAGAGACCAATCCCGCCTGGCAGACATTCGAAACGCGGTAGACTTCGCTCTGCGCACCCGCGGTTTTGTTCATTTCTATCCCGAAGGCGAATGCTTTCTCGGCAACCAGAATATATTCCCTTTCAAAGCAGGCGCGTTCTACTTTGCCATCGAGGCAGGGGTTCCCGTCATACCTGTAGTGTCGATCTTGAAGCGCAGGGGCACTATTCTGCAGGCTGGCGCCACGCTTCGGGCAATCACGGGTAATCCACACTTCGGTCAAGAGCAGGTTTCGGTACATGTGCTCGAGCCGATACAGCCCCCGACGCGCGGACCAAACGACCGCGCCAACCTTGTTGCAGCCATTCGATTTGCCCGCCAGGTACAGAGCCTCATGCAGGCCGAAATCGACCGGCACGGAGGCGACAGAAGCCTCTATCGCGGCCCAATGCCCCGCATCAAGGGAGTAAATGATTGAAGCAAAGGCCGAACCGCTCGCTTCATGTCCCACTCACATGAACAGGCGGCAGGAAACCGACAGGACCTGCTTCCATACCGGCGCATTCACCGCCCGCCCCAGACCAAGACCATCTTCCCACCAGGTATAGGAAAGCCCGAAGGCCGCACTCAGCTCGAAGGGCACCGAAAGCCCGAGAACCTGCGGTGCGGCAGGCCTCCACGCCACCTCGATTCGCCCGATGTGGTTGTAGTCGTAGATGCCATCGTGGAGAAAGTCTTTGTTGTATTGCATGAGCTTCCCATAATCCATGTATTTGAGAGGGTCGCCGTAGATGCGTGGAAGCCCGGCATTCCAATCAGCCTGAGGATTGTCCCCATGCCGCACGAACGCGTACCTGAGCCCGATACGCCACCCGTCCGCCGGCATGGCATCGAGCCTCAGCAGGAATTCGTCCGAGTTCGGAGGAAGATAGTAGCCCAGGTTTTCGCCGTCCTGGGTATATGAGGTATCGACCTTCAACCTGTAATCGGGATACCAGGTCGGGTAGTGCGAATAGACAAAGGGCTCGATTTTCGTGTACTGGGCAGTGAGCATACCGAAGGGAAGACCCGGCACCCGCGCCTTGAGCCCGCCCTGCAGGGCAAACATGTTGCGTGCCTTGGTGAAGAGCTCGGAAAGATTCGTAATCTCCATTTCGTCGGTAAAGAATGATCCATATACCGTAGCGATACCCGGCAAGACTGCCTTCCCATCGATCTGCACACCAAGATTGTCGATGTCCGCAAGCTGATTCTGGTACATCACCGAGAACAGAAGCGGCGCCATGTAGCCCAGCTCGAGGCGCTTTGCCCCCACCAGAGTACTGGTTGCCGAAATCGTCAGCCAGTCGAAGGGGAAAAGCTCCATGCGCTGGAGGCCGAGCATTTTCTGCCAGGAAATGGCCGTCGAAGAGGTGCTCTTCTCCTGCTCACCTTTCTGCCAGTTCGAAAGCGAGCCGATAAGACTCGTTACGGCAAAATACTTCGAAGGCTTGAACTGGACCTCCGCCCCGACAAAGGGCCGCGCCGTCCCCGACAGCGAAAATGAGCCCGAACCAACACCCCAGTCGCGCCTGAATCTCGAAAATCGCACCATGAGCGAACCCGAGTCCGTTTCGGCAGCAATGTCCTGGCGGATGTCGTAACTGGCCGTCGGATAGTCGAGATCTCCATCTGAATTTCTTGGTTCTCCAAACCAGATATGGGTCGCATCCCATTCCTTGGTGAACTCGTAGGGAAGATAGAGCCCCTTCGTCAGGTCGGCACTGTTGTATTCGATCTTGTCGAACGTAAAGCCGGCCTCGCCCTTGAGCGAAAGCCATGATACCGGATCCCCGGCGAGATAGGGCACAAAGCGGGAATTCACTGCCCACAGGTCCTTGAACGCCTCCGTACCGGATCCATCGAGAAGATCGATTAGGCCCCCCACCCCCAGCCGCGCGGTCGATTCGAACCTGATCCCCACCTTCCCGCCGGTAGTCGCATCCTTCAGTGCTGAATCTTCGACCCCCGTGCCAGCCCTGAAGGCATCGAACCAGCGCTGGATCATCGCCTGTTCCGCGGGCGAAAAGGCTTCCATGCGGCCCATCATCGCCGCAAGAAGCTCCGCAGTCTGCCGGCTCGTATACGGCTTGACCGACGAAAGCCTCGCCACCACGCCCCGCATCTCCGCAGTATCGATAATGGCATAGACCGGATGCCCCAGCTCCACCGCCAGGTGCCCCTGGGCAAACATCGGCGCGCCTGCAAGAAGAATCATCAAAGAAAGACAGAAAACCACATTCTTTTTTTTCATTGTACCATCCTCACCCTCGTCATGATGACTGCTTCAGGACATTTGAACCAGCATCCAGCGCAGCGCCGAAAGCCAGGGCATGCCTGCACAAAAAACCCCCGTGCAGAGTCGGCACCGGGGGGTAGGGTTGGCCGCTGGGGTTGGGGGGAAAGCGGCTCAAGGGGCCGACACCGAACTCTGCACGAGGGCATCCTCAATTATACTTATCCAATGCCGTTAATGCAAGGCGCTCCATTTCTCTTGAAGTTCATTCTGAAGCATTAGGAGCGCATAAAGATCATGAACGCCGCTTCAGCAAGTCCGCAAAGGGATTATAGGTCGTCCCGTCATCATTGCGCGGAGAACGACCCGCATTTTCTCTCCCCCGAGGCGTACTGGATCGGGGCATCTGGTCACTCCGCGGCCGCACAGGACTCGGCCGGTCGGAAGCCTTTCTGCCTTCATTTTGAGCTGCCCCTGAAGCAGCGCCTTCTCCTCCACTCAACCCCGCGCCCTGCAGTACCGGCGCAGTCTTGAGCGAAAGCCCGATGCGCCGCCGCACCGGATCCACACTGATGACCGTGAATTCCAGAAGATCCCCAACCTTCACCACCTCCATCGGATCCCGCACGAAGCGATCAGACAGTTCTGACACGTGAATCAGTGCGCTTTCCTTGATCCCGATGTCCACGAAGGCGCCAAAATCCACCACATTCTTGACCTTGCCCTTCACTTTCATCCCCGGCACCAGGTCCTCAAAGGATAGCGCCCCCTCCTGGAGAAGCGGAGGCGGCAAGTCGTCACGCGGGTCCCGGTTCGGTTTCTTGAGCTCGGCGATGATATCGTCAAGCGTGATGTCGCCGATGCCGTATTTCTCTTTGAGGGCGGTACGCTCGTCCCGGGTGGGTTCGCGGCCTGACTTTACTATCGGAAGAATTTCTGCCGCGAGCGCATAGTTTTCGGGATGTACCCATGTATTGTCGAGCGGATTCGGGCTTTCGGGAATCTTGAGGAAGCCTGCACACTGTTCGAAGGTCTTTTCGCCGAGCCCGGGAATCTCACGTAAGATTTCGCGGCTGCGAATAACCCCGCTCGCATCCCTGAATTTCACGATTTTCTTCGCCAGGCTCGCATTGATCCCTGACACATATTTCAACAGCGCATAGCTGGCCGTGTTGAGGTTCACGCCTACCCTGTTCACTACCGAGCCGACGACCTCGTCGAGCCGTTCCGCCAGCTGTTTCTGGTTCACATCGTGCTGATAGAGCCCCACGCCGATACTCTTTGGGTCGATCTTCACCAATTCCGCCAAAGGGTCCTGGAGCCTTCGGCCGATGGAAATAGCGCCGCGGATGGTCAAATCCAGATCCGGAAATTCCTCGCGCGCCAGATCGCTTGCCGAATAGACCGAAGCGCCATCTTCATCCACAACCGCAAACCTGCAGGGCAGATGATTCTCGGCGATCGCTTCAGCTACCAGGCGCTGTACATCCTGACTTCCCGTTCCGTTCCCGATCGCGATTACCGAAAGCTGATGGGTGGTCACCGCCTTTGCGATATCCTTTTTCCCAGCCTCTGGCTTCGTTTCCTGATTGATCACGAAATAATCGAGGAACTTCCCCGTCTCGTCGAGCGCAGCGCATTTGGTACCGGTACGAATTCCCGGATCGATGCCAAGCACTCGAGTCCCCCGCAGAGGTGGCTGCATCAAAAGGTTCCTCAGGTTGGTGCTGAACACATCGATGGCGTGCATCTCGGCATGTTCGGTCAGGTCCGAGCGGATTTCGCGCCGCACTGCAGGCAGAAGCAGACGGGCAAGGCCGTCTGCCAGCGCCTCCCTGTGCTGAGCATTTGCAGGATGCACACGCTCGAGCAGGCGCTCTTCCACCAGCATGTCGTCTATGTCGATCGATACATCGAGCTCGCCTTCGCGCTCGCCGCGGTTGATTGCCAGTACCCGGTGAGGTTTTACGCTCGAAAGCGGTTCCTTGTAATCCCAATACATCTGATAGGTAGACTGAGCGCGCTTTCCCTCATCGCCGATGCCTTTTACGGCGAATTGCCCCATCTGCATGACCACCTGCTTTACCCATGCACGCATCTGCATGTCCTGCGACAGGCGTTCCGCAAGGATATCGCGCGCACCCGCAAGCGCTTCTTCCGCACTCGCTACCGAGAGCTCGGGATTCTCCGGGTCCTCATGTACGAACGAGGGCGCTGCAGACAGCACTTCTTCCAGAGAGCCTTGGGCCATGAGTTCCGCAAGTGGTGTGAGTCCCCGTTCCTGGGCGATCATGCCGCGCGTTTTTTTCTTCTTTTTGAAGGGTGCCCAGAGATCTTCGAGCTCAGCGAGAGTCTGCGCCTTTCGGATGTTGTCGTACAGAAAGGCGTCGAGCTTGCCCAGACTGGCAATACCTTTGATGATCTCGATGCGGCGTTCTTCGAGATTTTTGAGACTTTGGTACTTCTGAATACAATCGCGTACCTGTACCTCGTCGAGGTTTCCGGTACGTTCTTTGCGATATCGGCTGATGAAAGGAATGGTACAGCCTTCGGCGGTGAGGCTGAGCACAGCCTGAACCTGCGAAAGGCGGATCGATAGATCTGCAGCCACTTTCTGGGCTATTTCAAGTTCATCCACTGCGAGGATTTCGATTTGGTCCTGATTTGGAATCACTGTGTCGGTCATGATTCGCATACGGTACGGGAAGCCGGCAAAAATTGCAAGAACCGGCAGCGAGAACCAGCAGCAGGAATTTTTGTGTACAGGCATATACCTTAGATATGCAGTTTGTGTATATAATGCATTATCATGGGCAAACTGGAGCACAAGGTTCGAACTTTTTCGGCGCTCGAGGTCGCCAAGCTCTGCGGTGTGGTCAACCAGACTGCCATCAACTGGATCCGATCGGGGCATCTTAAAGCCTTTACCACCCCTGGCGGCCAGTATCGCGTCTATGCCGAAGACCTCGTTGCCTTTCTCAAGTCGCGCGACATGCGCATTCCGGATGAATTGCGCGATGATCTGACCATGCCGGTCGATACCGGCCTTGCACTCATCGTCGATGACGACAAGGACCTCAACACGATCCTCAAGCGGCTTCTGGAACGAAAAATTGAAGACCTGCGGGTCGCGCAGGCTTTCGATGGCTTCGAAGCCGGGCGCATTCTTGCGGAGCGCCATCCCGCCATAGTGCTTCTCGACATCAATCTGCCGGGGGTCGATGGCATTTCACTGTGCAAGAAAATCCGTTCGGACGAATCGCTGGGCCAGCCGGCGGTGATTGCGATGACAGGTGTCGCTCAGGAAGAAGCCGAGCCCCAGATGATGCAGGCGGGAGCCGATGCCTTTTTTGCAAAGCCTCTCAATTTCGAAGCCCTTATCGCCAAGACAAAAGATCTTCTCGAACAGCGGAAAAGCAAGGAAGAGTCCAGCGAGGAGTGAACCATGCAGGAGCTGTTCCGCTCTCAGGACGGGCGCTGCCTTGTAGCGGTTGGCGATATCACCACGCTTTCCTGCGATGCTATCGTCAATGCAGCAAACTCGAGCCTGCTGGGAGGAGGGGGTGTCGACGGGGCCATACACCGGGCTGGCGGTCCGGCGATTCTGGATGAATGCAGAGCATTGAGGGCAGGCTCTTTGAAAGAGGGGCTTCCTGCAGGCAAGGCGGTTGCGACTACGGCAGGGCGTCTTCCTGCCCGTCGGGTTATTCATACGGTTGGGCCGGTGTGGCATGGAGGTTCTCACGGTGAAGATGACACGCTGGCTTCATGCTATCGTGCATGCCTTTCCATTGCTGCCAGAGAGGCACTGGCGTGTATCGCATTCCCGGCAATTTCGACCGGCGTGTATGGCTTTCCGAAGGAGCGGGCAGCTCCCATTGCATGGAGGACGGTGCGCGATTTTCTGGGGACATCCGAATTGCCGCATCTTGTGTGGTTCGTCTTTTTCACTCATGAGGATGCACGCATATTCATGAAGGCGAATGGCTTGCTCTCATAAGCCCGCGCCCGCCTTTCGCACATTGCGCCTTATTGACAGGGCCGGCGCCCGCTGGCTATATTTTACATCGCCGCGAGAAGCGGCCATTGTAAAACGCGACCGTCGTACCGCGACGGCGCGCCGCCAGAGGCCCGGAATGCTTCCAAACCGGCTACAGCCGGAGCAGCACGACGGTTACCTCTCGAACACGCCGCGAGAAGCGGCCATTGTAAAACGCGACCGTCGTACCGCGACGGCGCGCCGCCAGAGGCCCGGAATGCTTCCAAACCGGCTACAGCCGGAGCAGCACGACGGTTACCTCTCGGACACGCCGCGAGAAGCGGCCATTTCAAAACGCGACCGTCGTACCGCGACGGCGCGCCGCCAGAGGCTCGGAATGCTTCCAAACCGGCTATAGCCGGAGCAGCACGACGGTTACCTCTCGGACACGCCGCGAGAAGCGGCCATTTCAAAACGCGACCGTCGTACCGCGACGGCGCGCCGCCAGAGGCCCGGAATGCTTCCAAACCGGCTATAGCCGGAGCAGCACGACGGTTACCTCTCGGACACGCCGCGAGAAGCGGCCATTTCAAAACGCGACCGTCGTACCGCGACGGCGCGCCGTCAGAGGCCCGGAGCGCTTCCAAACCGGCTATAGCCGGAGCAGCACGACGGTTACCTCTCGGACACGCCGCGAGAAGCGGCCATTTCAAAACGCGACCGTCGTATACCGGTATTACCCGAGCTTCCCAAGCTCGTGAAGCGGGTTCGACTCCCGTCGGTCGCTCAACAAAAAAGGCCTGCATCACGCAGGCCTTTTATCATATGCATCACAGACCTTTCAGCATTCCTCCCCGTTCCCCAGCATCACACGTATAATATGGGCATCGGTCGGACGCATCCCCTGCGAGCCCACAATCCCCACATTGCGGATGGTCGCATCGACATCGGGCCCCACCAGACCCTCGCCATCCGAAAAATGCCGACCCTCTTTCAGCGCCAGCTCTTCACCCAGAATCGCCGCTTCCAGCGCCGTAGCAATCTTTGCCGCGCAGGACGATTTTGCGCCATCGCACAGAATGCCACCCGCCGTGGCAATTGCATTTGACACTGCCGCGCCGATTATCTCCAACGAACCGCCCTCCAGCCACGCGATCCCTGCCGCCGCTCCCGCCGCCGCACTCACCGCGCCGCAATATGCAGAAAGCTTTCCGATATACTCTTTCTGTTCGAGCGCTATCAGATTGCTGATTACCAGCGCCCGAATGATGCGCTCCTCGTCGGCTCCAAGCTCACGCGCATACTCCACGACCGGCAGAGACACCGTCAGGCCCTGATTTCCAGATCCCGAATTGATTACCACCGGCATCGAACAGCCTGCCATTCGGGCATCGCTGCCCGCCGCAGCCAGCGCCCGTGCCCGAACCCGTACATCCCGCCTGTCCCGCTGACCCAGCAGCGTCTTTCCCACCGAAACCCCGTACTCTCCCTTAAGCCCTTCCTCCGCAATCGCCTCATTCATCGCAATCTGGCGGCGGATGACCGGCGCCACATCTTCGAGCTTCACGCTCTCCGCAAAGGCAACAATATCTCGAACATTGAGCAGCGCATATTCATGACGATCTGAACTGACTTTGGACGCCCGAACCAGCGATAGCGCCTTGCCCGCGGGGTACAGCTCCACCCCATCCTTTTCAATGAGCCGAATTCCTGTATGCGTATCCTTCACTACAACCCGGGCGCTCCGTTCCGCAGAGCCCTCGCGCGCAAAGAGCCGGACATCGATATGGAGCCCCTCAATCCCCTCAGCCAGCTCGACCCGGCAGAAACCCTGCTCCTTCAAAAGGCCAATTCCAGCCCGATCTTCGGGCTTGAGCGCCTCGAGCACTTCCAGTTCCCGGTCAGCCGCATTCGCCAGCACTCCAGCAATAACCGCCACGTCGATGCCACGCATGCCGCCTGTATTGGGAACTTTTACGCTCTTCACGTTCTTCACGATGTTCGCACTGCAGTACACTTCGGCCCGTTCCGGCATCTCTCCCAGCACCTGCCGTGCCTTCGCTGCCGCAAACGCTACTGCGATGGGCTCCGTACAGCCCATCGCAGGAACCAGCTCCTCTTCCAGAATCGCACAGAATGCGCGGTATGTTGTTGTATCCAGCATGGGTAATCCTTTAATGGGCAGCCATTTGGGCCAGCGCCTCGAAAATCAGTCTACCGGCTGCAGATCCTCCGTCGAGCAAGCCAAGACTCTTTTCGCCATAATACGCGGCTCTCCCATGTACCGACCTCATGGACCTCGTTAACTCGCTCCCTTCCGCTGCAGCCTTCGCTGCTTCTGCCAGAGCCTGCGCCGCTCCCTGGCTCAGATTCGCCCGCAGAGCCCGAGCTGCGGGTTCCAGACTGTCGAGAATCGTCTTTTCGCCAGGTTTGGAATGGGCTTTTTCCATCATGAGCGCCAGTCCCGCTTCGTAGGCAGCGACCATGTCCTCCAGTCCTGCCTCTGTCTTCCCCTTCAGCGCCCTGGCCATTCCCATAAGAATGAAGGAAGTAATCGTGCCCAGGGTTGAAGGCGCTGCTTCGTTGAACATTGTAGCGCATTTCATGAACAGCCTGCCGAGGTCCTGCTCGCTTTCCTGTTCAAGCATCTGCGCCAGCGCCGTATAGCCCTGAACCATCGTGATGCCTAGATCTCCATCGCCATTCTGCTGATCCAGAGCAGTCAAGTAGTCTTTGTTTTTCACCATTATGTCACGGACAGCTGCTGCTGCATTTCGAAGTATCAATGCATTCATGGGTATCCGCCTCACTTGTTCTCGCTGGTATAGAAAGGAGTACTGGCCGGCGCCCGCAGAAAGCGTTTCAACTCTTCATCGAGCTTGAACAGGGTCACCGAAAGCCCTGCCATCTCCATGGAGGTCGCAAACTCGCCGACATGCGGCATGAACACCTTTACTCCGCGCTCAGCAAGCAGTTTTGCCACCGCCCGATACATAATGAGCAGCTCTTCGAGAGGTGTAGCGCCCAGGCCATTTACCATGACCGAGACTTCGGAACCTTCCGACAGGTCAAGCTCTTCGGCAATTTTACCGAATATCAGACCTGCCACCGCATCGGCAGTCATCATTTCTCTGACTTCGATACCGGGCTCTCCGTGAATACCCATTCCAATCTCGATTTCATTCTCGCGGATGCTGAAGGTAGGTTTCCCCACCTGGGGAACTACACAGGGGCTCAGCGCAACACCCATGGTTCTGATATTGTCGAGAGCCTTCTGGGCCAAAGCCGTTACCTGGTCGAGATCGAGTCCTTCCTCCGCCGCTGCACCGGCTACCTTGAATGCATAGACCATGCCGGCAACGCCCCGCCGTTTTTCCGCCTGTTCCGGTGGACTGGAAGCGACATCGTCGCGGACCCGTACCGTCCGGGTCTTGATGTCTTCAAAATCGGCCATTTCGCAGGCCATATCGAAATTGAGGTTGTCTCCACCATAATTGCCATACAGGCAGAGCACACCCGCCCCGCTGTTCACCGCCTTGATCATCTCATACATTTTCTGAGCTGAAGGTGAAGCAAAAACATTGCCCACCGCGCAGCCATCGAGCATACCCTTGCCCACATAACCCAGAAAGACCGGCAGATGCCCCGAACCACCTCCGGTAACAATGGCGACCTTTCCGGGCCGCGCAGGCGGATTTCTCAGTACGATGCGGCTGTCTCCATTATGAAGCCTCAGGCGGTCTCCATAAGCCATCATGATGCCTTCGATCACTTCTTCGACGAAGTCCTCGGGTTTATTGATGAGTTTTCTCATACAGGTCCTCCTCTCGCATTCGTTATAGATACCATTCGTGATATTGAGCGGGCGGTTGGACGGCCGTACTGCCTATCGCAGCCAGATTGCAGGATTGCACCTGCAGTTCCGATATGCGCCCGCTTTTTCATTCTCCCAGATACGCCTTGCGTACCTCATCATCATGAAGAAGATCCACGCCCTTCCCCTGCCGGGTTATGCGCCCATTTACGAGCACATACCCTCGGTCCGCAACCTGCAGAGCCATGGCCGCATTCTGCTCGATGAGCAGGATGGTCTTGCCTGCCTTCTTGATCTTGAGAATGAGATCGAAGATCTCTTCCACAATGATGGGAGCCAGCCCAAGCGAAGGTTCGTCGAGCATCATCAAATCGGGAGCCATCATCAGGCCGCGCGCAATGGCGAGCATCTGCTGTTCGCCGCCTGAAAGCGAGCCTCCGCCCTGATTGATGCGTTCCCTTAGCCGCGGAAACAGCTCAAAAACCTCGTCCATGCGCCGGGCTATTTCCTGACGTGAAAGCTTTGTTTCCCTGACCGTACCGGCGATAAGATTTTCCCTGACCGTGAGAGCCGGGAAAATATGCCTGCCTTCAGGAACATGGCAGATGCCCTGCCGCGCGATGGCATGGGGTTGCCAGTTCGCTATGTCCGTACCCTTGAAACGTATCATTCCGTCCGATTTCTCGACCAGGCCGGAAATTGCCATGAGCGTGCTGGTCTTGCCTGCACCATTGGAACCGATAAGGGTGACGATTTCCCCCTGTGCCACAGTAAGCGACACGCCCGACAGCGCTGCGACATGTCCGTAGTTGACAGAAAGGTTTTCGACTTCCAGTATCATGCGACACCCCCCACCACCAGCCCCTTGCCGAAATATGCCTCGTTAACCGCCTTGTTTCTCCGTACCTCGGCCGGATTGCCTTCACAAATCTTCTGACCGAAATTGAGCACCAGAATATGGTGGCAGGTGTTCATGACAAATTTCATGTCATGTTCGATGACCACAATGGTGTAGCCTTCGGCGTTCAGCCTGATGATGAATTCCGAAAGCTCCCTCGTTTCCAGCGGATTCATGCCGGCAACAGGCTCGTCAAGCAGAAGCATTCTGGGTTTGAGCGCAAGCGCACGGGCAATTTCCACTTTTCGCTGGAGACCGTACGGAAGATTGCTCGCCAATGTGTCTGCATAGGAAGAAAGGCCGACCTTTTCGATGACGGCACGTGCCTCATCTTCGATGAAGCACTCTTCCTGGCGGTACCTGCGGTCGTGAGCCAGCGCATTCCAGAATCCGCTTCTGGTTCGAATATGAAAACCGATCTTGACATTTTCGAGGACCGTCATGTAGCGGAAGAGCTGAATGTTCTGAAAAGTCCGCGCAATGCCCAGTCTGGCGATGGATTCCGGCGGCAAGCCCGTGATGTCTTTCCCCTGGAACAGTATCTTGCCGGCTGTCGGACGATACATGCCTGAACAGATATTGAAGAAGGTTGTCTTGCCGGCACCGTTTGGGCCTATGATGCCAAAAATACTCCCTTCCTCAATCTTCATGTCCACTTTTTCGACCGCCTTGAGGCCTCCGAAATATTTGCAGACACCCTGAGCTTCGAGAATGCAGGCCATGTTCACCTCCGATGCGTACGCCGGCCGCGGCCGAATTTGCGTTCGGCCAGGACAGATTTCGAGACACCGACCAAGCCCTGAGGTCTCAGCCACATCATGACAATGATGAGAATCGCATAGACCACCAGTCGGTACTGCGAAATGGGCCTGAGGAATTCAGTGAGAAAATTCACTATGACCGCACCGACAATCGGACCGGCAAGCGTTCCCTGACCTCCGATAATGACCATGGAAAGGATGTTGAAGCCTTCATCGAGCGAGAACATGTCCGAAGAGATGAACTTGAAATAGGGAGAGAAGGCTCCGCCTGCAATGCCAGCCCAGAAGGCGCCGTACATGAAGTTCATTGCCTTGAAGCGCATGGTCTCGACGCCCAGCGAACGTGCTGCAGTCTCGTCTTCGCGAATGGAAATCCAGGCACGGCCTATGCGCGATTGGATGATCCGCCTGGTCATGAAGTAGAAGATGAGACTCAGTACCAGGAAAATGTAGTAGTATTGCTGCGAACGGGAAAACTTCAGACCAAAGAGCACGGGCGCAGGGATCCCGCGCAGTCCGTTTGGACCGCCCGTCAGGCTCATCCAGTTGAGCGCAATAAGCCGGATGATTTCCGAAGCGCCAAGCGTAACGATGGCGAGATAGATCCCCTTGAGCCGGAGCGTAGGCAGGGCGACGATCAGCCCTACGCACATGGCCAGAAGACCTGAAACCGGCAGTGCAAGCAAGAAAGGCATCTTGAGCTGGAGAGACAGAATGGCGGAGGTGTAGGCGCCTATTCCGAAGAATCCAGCATGTCCGATATTGAATTGACCACTATATCCATTGATGACATTGAGCGAGCCGGCAAGGATGGTATAAAGCAGGATCCGGCACAGAACGCCCATGTAATAGGATTTCAGATTGAGCTGGGGAATGGCGGCAAGCAGGGCAATTCCCAGAATGGCGAGCGATATCCTTATGGCCTTTTTCTGAAGCAGAACGGCCAGGCGGGGTGGCAGAGTCATGGGCGTACTCCGGTTTTCCTCGCAAATCCTTCCGGTTTGACGATAAGGACCAGCAGGAGGAAGATAAATGCGAAAATATCGCGGAAACTTGCCGAGGATATGGTAATGCCAAGGTTTTCCACGATGCCGAGACAGAGGCCGCCGGCCGCTGCGCTCGGGATATTGGTAAGCCCGCCCAGAACGGCGGAAGAAAAGGCCTTCATGCCTGCCGATCCACCCATGGTCGCCACAAGCGTCTGGTAATAGATGGCAAGCAGCATGCCCGCAACGCCGCCCAGGCCACAGCCGATCGAGTTGCCCAGAAGTGAGGTCATCCGCACATTGATGCCCATCATCGCCGCTGCGGTCTTGTCCTGACTCACCGCCCGGAGCATGATGCCCCACCGCGTCCGGTTGAAAAATAGAAAAAGAAGAAAAGACAGCGATATGACCGTTGCGATTACAATGATCTGCACCAGGGTGAGTCCCACAACCCCTTTCCCGAAAAACCGGTTCGGCACGACTTCCAGAAGCGGTTTGTTGTTCGGCCCGAAAATGATCTGCGCCAGATTGCGCAGCAGCATGCTTGTGCCGATTGTGCAGATGAGAGAAATATGCCGTGGAGCATTAAAAAAACGCTCGTAGCAGATCTTGAAGACAAAGACGCCGATGAAAGCCGATGCAAGAAAGCTGGCGATCACCCCTATGATCAGGTTGTTGCCGACAAGCTGGAATGTATAGAAAGCGGCAAAGGCACCCAGCATGATGACTTCGCCATGAGTGAATGTAACCAGACCCACGACGCCGACCACGACCGAATAGCCGATCGCCATCAGCGCATAGATGGAGCCCTGGCAGATGCCGTTGATAGCCTGCGAAAGGTAATAATCCATCGGTTCTGTTCCTTACGATCGTACGCTGCAAGGCTCTGCAGTCGGAGGGCGGAGCCCCAGGGGGACTCCGCCTCCGATGTTGCAGCTGTCCCTGAGCGTACTTATTTTGCGTAGTCGTAATCAGTCTTGCGCACGAACTTGCCGTTCTCGACCGCCACGATAAGGTATTTGCGGAAGATGTCGCCAGCCGGGTTGAACTGGATGGGGCCGGTCAGACCGACAAAGCCCTTGAGGTTCTGCAGATTTTCGCGAATGCTTTCCCTGGTGACCTTGTCACCCGAATTCCTGATGGCAGCAGCGATGAGGTACACGGTGTCGTAGGCACAGGCGGGGTGGACTGTGGGGAAGAAGCCCGCAATCTGGGCAAAGCGGTCTGCCCAGGCTTTGGCGGTCTTGTTGTTGTCATCGATGAAGAAGGGGGTCGTCAGAAGAAGGCCTTCCGCATTTTTCTTGGAGAGGTTGAGAATCTGTTCCGAGGTGCCGGGGCCAAGCGTGGTGATCCGCACATCGGTCCAGCCTGCCTGAGCTATCTGGTTGATGATGGTCGGTACCAGGCCCTGGTCCATGATGACGATGTGATCGGGTTTTTCCCTGCGCAGTTTAGCGATCGCGGAGCTGAAATCCTTCTCGTCCGCGAGATAGTTCACGTCGGCGACGATGTTGAGCCCTTCTTTCTTTGCCTGGGCTACAAGGTTGTCATGGGCCGATTTTCCCCAGTCGCTGTTGACCCAGATAAGACCGACATTCTTTGCTCCTGCATACTTCTTGAGCAGATAGGTCGCAAAGAAGGGAGCTTCTCCGTCCTGCCGTCCCATGATGGAGAAGGCGTACTTGCTCATGCCTGCATAGTTAGGGTTCGACGCCGTCGGGGAGAGAAGCACAAGGCCTGCCTCATCGACAATGGGAGCCGCAGCCATACAGCTGGAGCTGGTAAAATCGCCCAGAATCGCCATTATCGAGGGGTCGTCCGCATACTGACGTGCAATATCGGCGCTTTCCTTCGGATCGCCCTTCGAATCCTTGAAAATGAGCTCGAGCTTGATGTCGCCTTTGGCATTGATTTCGTCAGCCGCCATCTTCATGGCGATCTGGAAGCCCTTGCCATACTCGGCATTGGTTCCGGTAATGGGAGCCATTACGCCAATGCGGTAGGTCTTCGGCGCCGCAAACGCGGACACACCGGCACATGCGATCATGGCTGCAAGCAGAGCCATTCCGATCAGTTTTCGTTTCATATCTGCCTCCTGTCAATTTCAAGGCGCCCGGATTATTCCGGGCTGCCCCGGGAAATTCCTGCTATTTGTGAAAATGCAGTTTACATGTACTGCATCCCCTGGCGATGGTATCGCCCAGCTCGAGGGTATAGCCCATCGATTCGGCAATTCCGCGATCTCCATCCATGGCGATATCGCACAGCAGAGCGATGGTATCCTCGTCCAGCCCAAGCTTCTGCCATGCGCTGACGAGTGCGCAGTAGTGGAACTCGGCTTTGAGGTGATCGCGATCGACTTCCACGATGTCTATCTCGAAATTCTTGCGCCCATCCTCATTGAGGAAGGCAGTGGAGAAATCGCTCATGTTCTGCGGGTCCGCGGTTTTCTCCCGGATTCGGCCGCCATGGATATGGCCAGTCTGCCGTACCGCGGCACGGGTAATCCCTTCGGCATCCAGACCCCGTTTTTTCATCTCCAGAAAGGTCAGTGCCATCCAAGTGGCCCGGTGCTCGATGCAGGCTCGAGCCAGGTCAATCTTGTCTTCATGGATGCTCGGCGTGTTGACTATGCTCATGCAATCCACTCCTTTGCTGTCCGCAGGCCCGTCGGGCTTTCGGGACGATTATTGTTTCCAGATCAAATCTTGCAGGATCTGGCAGTCTTTGGTTACCAAGTCGAGCGCTTCGCGCTCATCTCCCCGTCGCACGGCTTCCAGAAGCCGCATGTGGTAGTGAATCTCCAGCGGCTTGTCTACGCCGCCAAGCAGCAGTTGAATGCTGGCACGCCGCAGAAGGTCAATCAGCGAAACGATGGTCCTCACGAGAATCATGTTGCCGCTGAGTTCCGCTATGGTTCGATGGACTAGATCGCCTTGGAGAATCCATGAATGGATGCTGGTTTCGTCTTCTTCGATTTTCTTCTGCTGTCGGATGAGCGCATCGAGCTTTGCTATCGCTTCGGGAGATCGGTTGTGGCAGGCAAGACGCACACTTTCCTGTTCCAGAAGCAGCCTCACATGGATGGCATCCAGCGTTTCGCGGATACTGATGGGCACTACGCGGTAACCCATGCGCGGCACGTTCTCGAGAATGCGCTCGGAGCACAGCATCTGAAGGGCTTCTCTGACCGGTGCCCGGCTCATGCCGAACTGTTCGGCAAGAGGCTGTTCGTTGAGAAATTCGTTGTTTCCCAGAGAGCCGCTGAGCACGATCTCGAGAATGCGGCGATAGGCTTCTTCCTTGCGGGAACGGGGCGCATGCAAGGCGCTGGCGGAAGTCGTGTAATCGAAGATGCTGAAGGAGCGGCGGTTCATGACATCGACTCCTTTCTTGCCATATCCAGGGCAGCGCGGCGGAGCGCATGCATGTTTTCGGGCGGTGTATGTTCGAGAAAGGTACAGCCGGGAGCAAGAATGAAGCCCCTGCCGCCAGTTTCAGCGATGGCATCGCATGCCTGTGCATAGATTTCGTCTGGGCTGGACGTTCGCTGTGCTGTTACATGATCGACGCCGCCGACAAGACATTTCGCGGTAAGGCTTCGCATCTCGGCCAGCGAAGGACCGGCGAGGCGATCTTCCCAGCTTATCGCATGGCAGGGATAGCGGCGGAACAGATCGGTATAGGATCCCTGCTCGCCATGCGCATGCACGATGACGAATGGCATGCCGCTCATAGCCTCGAGCAGCATGAGATCGAGGGGCTGTTCGAACATTTCGTATTCCTGGCGCGAAAGCCATGCAGGCTCCGCACCGAAGGCACCAAGGAAGAACCCATCGATACCGGCTTCACTGCGTGCAGCATGGATAAAGGCGACCAGGTTCTCGGCGATGGTACGAAGGCCGGATCGGGTGCGTACAGGATCGGTTCGCAGATCATCAACAAGGCGGTGCCATGCCAGTCTGATGGCGATATGCAGAGGCGTAAAGACTGTGGCAATGACGGGAGTATCTTCCGGGACGCTGTCGCGGACAATCTTCAGCGATTCCAGACAGCGGCCGAAAGCGGCCTTATGGGGGTCAAGTGGTTCAAGGAGCTCCCAGACTTCCGGACCTGTCGCGAACTGATAGTTGACGGGTGTGTCATAGAGCTCATCGTACATGACTTTTACGTAGTCGGGGTCGTAGGTTTTGTGGAATTGCAAGGTCCACTCGGCAAACTCGCGCGCGCCGCGCTGATGTACCGTTGAATGCTGATAGATCGAAACCGGCACACGGTCGGGCTTTCCCCCATTGATCGCTGTCTCGAGTCGCTGTCGTTTATTCATGAGCGCTGCCTCCAGCGGAGTTTGCTGATATGATTAATGATATGATCAGGTTTGCGGATTTGTCAAGGAATATTTTAAGCGAATGCCGCTCCCCCACCTGACTCTGAATGAGCTCTGGGCACACCTGGGCACCCTGCATTCCGGTGCAGGGTGCATGAAGCGTCATGTAAGCTCTATCTGTTTTTCTCTTCTCCGCGGAGGTACTTGTCTACCAAATGCCGGAAACGCTCCTCGACATACCGGCGCTTGACCTTCAGAGTCTGGGTAAGTTCTTTTCCCACAGAGAAATCGTTGAGAATGGGAATGATTCTGGTTATGCGCTCGAAGGGCTTGAACCCCTGTTCCTTGCTGATGCGCGAATTCACCTCTTCCAGAAGAATCCGGTAGACCTGATCGTTTTCGATGGAGTTGGTTCCTTCAGTGATAACCTCGTTGCGGGAGAGCTTGAGCTCCGCGGCCAGCTTCATGAGCTCTTCCTCGTTGACGGCGACAATGGCTGAAATCTGCTTCTGGTCCTGGCCCAGCACGACCGCATGATCAATATACACACTCTCCTTGAGCTTGTCCTCGATGGGTTCGGGTTCGACATTCTCGCCGCCCATGAGCACGATGGTATCCTTGGCCCTGCCGACAATTATGTATTCGCCGTTTTCGGAACGGACGGCAAGGTCTCCGGTATTGAGCCAGCCGTCGGGAGAGAGTACCGCCTTCGTCGCATCGGGATTCTTGTAATAGCCGGCCATCACCTGGGGACCGCGCACAAACAGAACGCCTTTTTCCCCCACATCGGCAGGCGAGCCGTCCTCACGGCGAATTTCCACTTCGGTATTGTCGAACGGCACTCCGGTCGAACCGAAGGTATTGCGATCGAGCTGTCGCGACAGGATACCCGGAGCGCATTCGGTCATGCCATAGGCGTTGACCAGGGGAATGCCGATTGCGTTGAACAGTTCATCGAGGTATTTGGGAAGTGATCCTGCGCCGCAGGTCGCAAGTCTGAGCCTGCCGCCGACCTTTTCGCGGAAAGGCTTGAACAGAAGGCCGGCCACCGCATGCCCTGGAAACAGCAGGACAAAACGCAGGGCATGCCAGAGCCACGTGAGCGTTTTCTCAGCCGTGCTCCGTTTGTGCAGGGAGATGTAACAGCCCTTAAGATACTGTGCCGAGGTCATCCATGCCTGATTGTTCTTTATGAGCCCCATTACAAGCCTGCGCTTTGCGCCAGGCATTTCGCTGATGGCCTTGATGAGTTTCTGGTAGATCGATTCCCATATTCTGGGAACCGATATGAGGAGATGCGGTTTTTCGCTCAGCAGGTCGGCCGCGAACCTTCCCGCCGAGGAATACACGAAAGTGAGCCCCGATGCCAGTCCGCTGTATTCGAATGCCCGTTCGTACACATGCCATGAAGGCAGCATCACCACGGTCACTTCGGGCTTGTCCATGTTGATCTGGAGGCGGGGTGTGTTGGCCACCAGGTTCTGGATGAAGTTGCGGTGCGTCAGCATGACCCCTTTCGGGTTGCCGGTAGTGCCCGAAGTATACACAATGGTAAGCAGGTCGGTATCGCGTATCTGGGCATCGAGCTTTTCGACAAGATCCGGCTCTTTCTCGAGGACGCGCTCGCCCTCGACAATGAGTGCATCATAGAAGATTGTTCTGTCTGCGATGGCTGGCGGAATGACCTGAGCCTCATTTGGCCTGTCGACGACGAACACATTCGCACAGCGCGCCCAATCTTCATCGGTGAATTCTCCGTCAAGCTCGGCCAGCTGGGATACACTTTCCACAATAAGATGGCGGGAATCCGAGTGGCGGAAAATGAAGGCCATTTCCTTTACTGGCGTATCCGAACCGCGCGGCACGCTCACCGCGCCAAGCGCCATGAGCGCTAAATCGGTCGCAATCCACTCGTAGCGATTGTTGACAAAAAATCCGACATGGTCGCCGCGGGATACGCCGAAGGCTGAAAACCCGCCTGCCAAAACCCGGATCATGCGCGCAAACTGGGCATAGGTCCTGGTTTCGACACCTTCTTTGGTGCGCCATTTGTGGGAAATCCGCTCGGGAAAGCGGCGTGCGGTCTCGAATGGAACCGCGAGCAAGGTACTCTTCATGATAACTCCTCCGTACTTCGCTTCGCGATGAAATGATCCAGATGAGCCCGCGAAAAATACGTACTTCAAATATACGCAATTTATGACAAATTTCAAAGTAGTGTCATTACAAATGCTGAGAAAGGGCCTCTTTTGCCTTTCGCATTTGCATTTGCAGGCATTATGCGCTATGCTTGTGCGTGGGGGTATGGACAGCTAGCGCTTTGCCGGCAAAGAGTGTCAATATATGAGCAATCACGATAAAGACCGCTATATCTCATCTCTGCAAAACAAGGTCGATTTTTTAGAAAATCAAAGCCGGCAGAACAGCGAAGCGCATGCAGAACACATTGAAAAGATAACGACTTACTTCAACCAGCTTTTCGAGATGATTCCTGAAGCCATCGTCATTACGGACAAGGATGGCATTGTCCTCAGAATAAATGGCGAATTCACCCGCCTTTTTGGCTACACTGCTGAAGAGATAATCGGCAGACAGCTCGATCCGCTCATCGTGCCTCCAGATCTCATAGAAGAAGGGTCTTCCCTAACCAGTCATCTCGCGCAGGGCGGCGCGCCGGCAGCTTTAGAGACACGCAGACTAAGAAAGGACGGGACGCTGATCGATGTCGCCATCAAAGGAAAGGCTATCCACATCCAGGGCCGCGAAGAAGCGGTTTTCGGTATCTATCGTGACATAACGGAGCAAAACAGGATCAGAAACGAAATTCTGCGCCTCAACGAGACTCTCGAAAAGCGGGTTCAACAGCGCACTTCCGATCTCGAATCGGCCCTGAAAGAGCTCGAAGCCTTCAACTATTCGGTTTCACATGACCTCAAAGCCCCCCTCCGCAGTATCGAGGGTTTCAGCCAAATCCTCATCAATGACTATGCAAACCTTTTGCCGGAACAGGGCCGCGACTACCTCTCGCGCATTCAGCGCAATGCCGTCCGAATGGGGAACCTGATCGACAGCCTGCTTCAGCTTTCGCGCCTCAGCAGCAACACCATGCACCTCAAGCCTGTGAATGTGACCCAGATGGCCAGAGAAATATCAGATGAACTTCAGACAGCGAATCCCGGGCGAACGGTATCGATTGCAATCAAAGAGCGCATGAAGGCGGAAGCCGACCCGGAATTGCTTCATGTTATTCTTTTCAATCTCCTTCATAATGCCTGGAAATTCACTTCCCTGAACGAACAGGCAAGCATTCAGGTCGGTACATGCAAGAATTCCCTTCCTATCACGACCTTTTTCGTGAGGGACAACGGCGTAGGTTTCAATCAAGCCAGGAGCGAGCGGCTGTTCGGCGCATTTCAGCGTCTGCATTCTGAACAGGAGTTCCCCGGCACAGGAATCGGATTGGCGAACGTGCTTCGGGCCGTCCGGCGCCATGGCGGAAAGGTCTGGGCGGAAAGCGAAGAAGGCAGGGGAGCCACCTTCTACTTTACCCTTTCAGCGGCTCCCGCCTGAACATCTCAGCAAATTGCCTTCAGAAGAGCCTCAACCTTGTCGGTTTTTTCCCAATTGAAATGGTCGCGTCCGAAATGGCCGTATGCGGCAGTCTGCCGGTAAATCGGGTTCTTAAGCTTGAGCGTATCTATAATGCCGCGCGGAGTCAGATCGAACACTTTCAGGATGGCGCGTTCGATCGCCTCTTCATCGACCTTGGCGGTGCCGAAGGTCTCGATGAGGACCGAGATTGGTTCCGGCACGCCGATTGCGTAGGCTACTTCGAGCTCACATCGCTCGGCAAGTCCTGCCGCCACCACATTCTTGGCAATGTACCTTGCCATGTAGGCTGCCGAACGGTCAACTTTGGTGGGGTCTTTGCCAGAGAAGGCACCACCGCCATGCCGTCCCATGCCGCCATAGGTGTCGACGATGATCTTGCGCCCTGTAAGGCCTGTATCGCCCGCAGGTCCGCCGATGACAAAGCGGCCTGTCGGGTTGATGAAGTACTTTGTGTTCGCATCGAGCAGGCCTGTCGGCTCCAGCACCGGTTTGATCACCTTTTCGATGAGTGTTTCGCGGATTTCCTCATACTGCAATTGATGGCCGTTTACATGGTCGTCATGCTGCTGGGACAGAACTACCGCCGAAATGCGTACTGGCCGGTATCCATCGTATTCCACGGTCACCTGGCTCTTCCCGTCGGGGCGCATCCATGGGACTTCTTTTGCCTTTCGAACGCGTGAAGCGTACTGAAGGATCTTATGGGCAAGGATAATGGGTGTCGGCATGAGTTCGGGGGTTTCGTTGCAGGCAAAACCGAACATCATGCCCTGGTCGCCGGCACCCTGTTTGCCTTCGTATTCCTTGAGGCCGTGGCCTTCGACTCCCTGAGCTATGTCGGGCGACTGGTTGTGGATGGTATTCATTACCGCCATCGACTCCCAATCGAGTCCATAGTCGGGGTTATTGTAGCCGATTTCCCGCACGATGGAACGGGCGACCTCCTGGATATCGACATAGGTATGGGTGGTGATTTCGCCGCCTACCAGAACCATGCCGGTAGTGGCGAAACATTCGCAGGCGACGCGGCTGTGCCGGTCCTTTTCGAGGCAGGCATCGAGAACGGCATCGGAAATCTGATCGCAGATCTTGTCGGGATGTCCTTCGGACACGGATTCGGACGTAAAGGGACGAAGAGGTTTTGCCATGGGGTTCCCTCTTTAGCATGAATTTCTTACCCGCCCGCAATTCGGAGAAATCGGCGGGACCGGCGTGCCCGGAAAACTTCCACACGACGGCTTTAATCGATGCAACTCTATCGAAAAATGAGCCCTCTGGTCAAGCGAATTGCAGGCAATACAAGGCAGGCTGAGGGGCAGACTGAAGCACAGGGCAAAGGTCGGGCCGCTATTATGTTATTATCCCAAAATTACATTCCGATAATGAGAATATGGGAGTCTGCCGCCGCCTTTCCTTGTGGCTCATCGTGTCGGTCCTCGCTGCGGGTGCTGTCCTGCCCCTTTCTGCCGCCGATACTCCGCCTCTGGCAGAAAAGGCTTCCGTGCATGCGCGCAGCCTTGTGGTCCGCTCAGCAGAGCGCTATCTTGGTACGCCCTATCTGTATGGAGGGGAGAGCGCCAGGGGCATGGACTGCTCGGGACTTGTCTACACTGCCTATCTTGAAGCCACGGGCTTGAGGGTGCCGCGCACGGTTGCAGCGCTTTCGTCCTGGGTCCAGAAAATCTCGCTTGCCGATCTCCAGCCTGGAGATCTCGTGTTCTTCAGCCTTCAGCCAGGCGGTACGCAGGCCAACCACATGGGTATTGCGGCCGGAGAGCGCAGTTTCATCCATTCCACCAGCCAGGGAGCCCGCACCGGCGTCATCAGAAGCAGTCTTTCGGACCCTGCATGGGCTTCGCGCGCTCTGTATGGAGGACGCGCCCTCCCCTCTTCGACCCTGCCCGGCAGTTTTGTTCATTTCGGCCTTATGGCCATCATCCCGGAAGAAGACATTCTCAACCTCGCAGGCAAGGGCACATGGGGATTTGCCTTCTCGGCGGGAGCCGCACTGTCCCTTCCCTTCGGGCTGGCTGCAGGAATAGAAACAGGCTTCCGCACAGATCCTGCGAGCGGCATTTTCCGCGTACCGCTCGAGCTTGCCATTGGCCGCCCTGTCGGACTTGCGCTCTTTGCCGGCCCAGTCCTTACCCTTTCGGCGCAGACCTTCCAGCCTCTCGATTCTGGAGATACCTTCGTCCGCTATGGCCGCACCTACCTGCCTTCCAGCTCGCTGTTCGGAACCTTTGGCATCCGCCATGGATCACGGCTCTTCGCCTCCGGCTCGTACCGGGGCGATTTCATTGCAGAGCTGCGCTACGACAACTATCTGCGCGCTCCCGGCCAGCCGGCCGACATGACCGCCGACCTTCAGGCCTGTGTAAGTCTTTCGTTCGGCCTGAGGCTGAGAATCCTGCAATTCTGAGCCTGCTGAACAGCCTGCTGAGCGCCGCTGTCCCCTGCGATGCTCCCCTGCTGGCGCGCGCCTGTGCTGATGCATGAAAAAACCGCCCGCAAACCTGCGGGCGGTCCCTCCTGTTTCCCCAACCTCTTGGTCAGAATTCGGTGCTGCGGAAGCGCTTACGCCTCCTGCATCACCGGCACTGCCTTTTTCGTACCGAATACATCCGTTTCGAGCATCTTGTAACACTTGGTCGGGCACTTCTGCACGCAGATGCCGCAGGATGTGCACTTCGCATAATCCGTAACTGGAATGCCGTTCACCATTGTAATGGCGCCTTCCGGACAATTCTTGACACAGAGCTCGCATTTGATACAGCCGACCTTGCAGGTTTTCAGCACATTCTGCTTGAGCACATTGCGGTTCGAGCAGAGAACAATGGACCCCACCCTGTCTCGCGGTACCAGTGTGAGAATTTTCTGGGGGCATTCCTCCACGCACATGCCGCAGCCCGTGCAGTTGTCGTAATTCACGTGCGGCAGGCCGTCTTCGCCCATTGACAGTGCATCGAACTTGCAGACCGCCACGCAGTCGCCAAATCCCTGGCACCCCCAGGTGCATGCCTTCACACTGCCGGTCGAAAGCTTAGCAGCGCGGCAAGTTTCGATGCCCACATAGTTGCCCTTCTGGACAGCCTTTTCCCTGGTACCCTGGCAAAGCAGAACAGCCACCTTGTCTTCGACCGTCGCTTCCAGCCCCATGATCTTTGCAAGCGCCTCTGCGGTCGCCGATCCTCCGGCAGTGCACTTTGTGGGCGATGCCCGTCCAGTAGCGACCGCCTCCGCATACCCATCACAGCCGGGGAATCCGCAGCCACCGCAGTTTGCGCCGGGCAGAGCCTCCCGCACCTCATCGATCTTGGGATCGCGCTCGACCTTGAACTTCTCGCGGAAAAACGCCAGTGCAATACCCAGCACAAAGGCCAGGACTGCAGAAAATCCGACAGTAATCAGAATCATTCCAACCATGATTTCGGTCCTCTTATTTGATGAGCCCGGAGAAGCCCATGAAGGCCACGCCGATCAGCGCAGTCGCAATGAACAGAATGGGCGTTCCCTGCAGGAATTTCGGCACTGGACTGGTTTTCATCCTGTCACGGATGCCCGCAAGCAGTACCATCGCGAGCAGATAGCCGAGCGAACCGCCCACCGAATAGGAAATCGACTGGATGAAGTTGTACTTGAACGAAATATTTTCGAAGGTGATGGCGAGAATCGCGCAGTTCGTGGTGATAAGCGGCAGGTAGATACCCATTGCCGAATACAGCCCGGGCACATTCTTCTTCAGATAGAATTCCACCAGCTGAACCAGGCTTGCGATAACCAGAATGAAAATCAGTATCTGGAGAAAGCTCAGATTGAGCGGCACCAGGATGAAATGGTAAATCGGCCAGGTCGCTGCAGTCGCCAGCACGGTAACGAAAATGACCGCAAAGCCCATGCCGATCGACTGCCCTACATCGCTGGTCATGCCCACATAGGAGCAGAGCGCAAGGAAGCGCATGACGACGACATTGTTCACCAGCAGGGCAAGCAGGAAGATTTTTGTCAGATCCATCACGCAGCCTCCTTCCTGAGCGCAAGCTCCTTACGTGCGGCAGACGCTTCCATCCTCTTCTTGAGCCAGATGTTGAACGATATGAACAGGCCGAACACGAAGAATCCCCCAGGCGGCAGAATGAAGAACAGAATCGGCTGGAAGGTCGCCGGCATGACCTGCACCCCCGCCAGCGTACCGTTACCCAACAGCTCGCGCAGGGCCGCAATGCCAATCAGAACCCAGGTATATCCCAGCCCCATGCCGAGCGAATCCGCAACGACCGCCAGGAACTTCTGCTTCGAAGCAAAGGCTTCCACTCGGCCCATGATGATGCAGTTGACAACGATAAGAGGTATGAAGACACCCATGCTCTTGGACAGATCGGGAAAATAGGCCTTCATTACCAGGTCGACCATGGTCGTGAAGGCTGCAATGACTATGATGAATACCGGAATGCGCACCGCATTCGGAATCACTTTCCTGAACAGGGAGATGATGATCTCGGAGAAGAGCAGAACGAAGGTCATGGCCAGCCCCATGCCGATGCCGTTCGAGACATTCGTCGTGACGGCAATCGCGGAGCAGAGGCCGATCATGAGCATCAGCAGGGGGTTCTCGAAAATAATGCCCTGCTTGAAAATGGAATAGAGCTTTTTCATGGTCACTTGCCTCCCGCTGACTGGCCGGCCGCATCCGCTGATTGGGGCGTGCCAGCTGCCGCAGCATCCATCCAGGCCACCGCCGCGTTACCGGCGGTCTTGATGATGTTGGTCAGCGACTTCGATGTGATCGTCGATGCCGTGATGGCCACGACATCCTTCTTCACTTCAAAGGCGTCGGTCAGATACTTGCCGGCAAACTGGCCGGGAAATGTAGTCTTTTTCGCCTTGTCGACATAGTAGGTCGGGCTGGAAGCATTTGCCCCGAGTCCCGGCGTATCCTTCAACTCAATGACCCGCACTCCTACAATGCTCCGCCTCAGGTCTACCGCCACCAGCAGGGTCGCCGGTCCACCATAGCTCGGTCCGGTCGCCTTGATTGCAATACCGAGCGGCGCCTGCTCGCTTTTGACTTCAAAGGCCGATTCGAATTTGATGTTAGGATCGGGACTCTTGAGCCCCTCGATCGGTTCGAACGAAGCCGCTTCGGGAAAGAGCTCCTTGAGCGATGCATTAAGCTGGATTTCGCTCTGCTTTTCGATATTTTCCCTGGTAAAGCCGTACACGACGGCAAGGCTGGCACATGCGAGTGATGCGAAGAGAGCCAGCGTGATGCCCAGTTTCATCATGTCCTTTTTCATTTTGTGCCTCCCTTCGCGGTTTTCGCGGGTTTGGGAGGAGGTACGAAGCCGTACTTCTTCACTCTCAGCTTGTTGAGGAATGGAGTAAGCGCATTCATGATGAGAATGGCATAGGTGACGCCCTCGGGGAATCCGCCATATTTTCTGATCAATACGGTAATGAGCCCTATGCCGATACCGAATATCGCCTGGCCCAGCGGCGTAAGCGGGCGTGTTGCATAGTCGGTCGCCATGAAGAATGCGCCGAACACGATACCGCCAGTCAGAAGGCTGAGCACAGGGTCCATGCCAAGCAGCCAGGAGAACACGAATGTCGAAGCCAGTACGGAGACCGGCACCACCCACTGGATCACGCCGATCCCGAGCAGGAAAAGCCCGCCCAGAAGCACCAGCAGAATCGAGCTCTCACCGATACAGCCGGAGCGGTAGCCCATGAAGAGCTGGCGGTAGAAGGCGCCTGTATCGCCGGCTCCGAAATATTTCGCAACATCGGCAAGCGCGTTGCCCTGCTTGAGCAGATTGAGCGGCGTTGCCGTGCTGAGCGCATCAGCCGGCAGGGCAAGCCCCTTGGGCATGCTCCAGCTGGTGATGGCCGCTGGAAAACTCATGAGCAGGAAGGCTCGCCCGATGAGCGCCGGATTGAAGGGATTGGCTCCAAGGCCGCCGAAGAATTCCTTGGCTACCACGATCGAAAAAACCGCGCCCAGGGCAACCATCCAGAGCGGTGTCGAGGGCGGAAGTATGAGCGCCAGCAGAAGGCCGGTCACCATTGCGGAAAAATTGCCTATGGTAAAGCTTTCTCCAAGCAGTTTGCGGAACAGGAACTCCGACAGAACCGCAAAGAATACCGAAGTGACTACGACGCCGAGCGCAGCAACGCCATAGAGGTATATGCCGTATGCCGTCGCCGGTATCAAGGCGATGATCACCGACAGCATGATGCGCGGCGTATCGACCGGCGAGAACGCGTGCGGGCTCGAGCCGAGGAGAAGTTTCTTATCGGACATTCTGGGCCTCCTTCTGCTTCAGCGCGCGCAAAACCTGCTTGCCGACTCTGAAACGCTGCACAAGGTGGCGGTGTGCGGGACACACGAAGGAACAGGTGCCGCACTCGATGCAATCGAGAAGGCCGATCTTTTCGGCATCCGCATAATCCCCTCCCTCGGTCGCGATGGCGAGAAGGGCAGGGGAGAGCGCCATGGGACAGGCGCGCATGCAGCGACCGCAGCGGATGCAGGTATCTTCTTCATATGCCTTGGCTTCTTCTTCGTTCAGGAAAAGGACGCCGGAGGTGTTTTTCTGAATGGGAATGTCGTAGCCTGGAACGGCGACGCCCATCATCGGGCCGCCAAAGATCACTTTGGTGAGCGATGCTTCGTCGATTTCGATAGTTCCCGCACGCACGAGGTCGCCCACCACCGTACCGATCGGCGCGATAATGTTCTTCGGCGTCTTGCACGAGCCGCCCGTCACGGTAAAACCGCGCTCGATGAGAGGCTTGCCCTCGCGGAACGCATCTACGATGGCGCACAGGGTTCCGACATTCTGCACCACGCAGGCGACATCCATCGGCAGGCCGCCGGAAGGCACCTGCTTCCCCGTTATCGCCGTGATGAGCATCTTTTCGCCGCCCTGCGGGTATTTGGTCTTCAGCTCCTGAATGCGGATCTTCATCCCCGCCCTTACCTGCGGATTCTCTTCGATTGCCTTCTGGACATGGGGTATCGCGTGCTTCTTGTTCTCCTCGATGGCAATGACGCCTTCTTTCGCACCGACCAGTTTCATGACAATGGCTACGCCGTCGACCACCTTTTGCGGCATCTCGATCAGCGTACGCTCGTCGATGGTGAGGTAGGGCTCGCATTCCGCAGCATTGGCGATAACCCAGGTAATCGGCTTGGTGGGCGCAAGCTTTACATGTGCCGGGAAGCCCGCACCGCCCATTCCGACGATACCCGCGGCTCGAATCCGGGCCAGGCCTTCTTCTCTGGTACAGCTGAAAGGATCGAGCGGAGGCATGAACTCGGTCGCAGATTCGCCTTCCGGGGCCTCCTTCGGCTCGATGACAATGCACAGCCCTTCGGAATTGTTCGACTGCAGGCGCGGTTCGATTTTCTTCACTATGCCGGCGACCGATGCATGGACAGGGACGGTCATTCTGCCGTCTGCATCCGCAATTTTCTGACCTGCTCTCACAAATTCACCGATCTTGACGAGAGGCTGGATCGGGGCGCCGAAATGCTGATTGACCGGTATCACTACTTGCGACACAGCCGTCAGCCGTTCAATCGGCGAATTCCCGGAGCGCTCCTTTCTCTCGGGCGGATGAGCACCGCCTCTGAATGTCCTGATTGACATGGTGGAAAGGTCTCCTTTAATGATTGGCTCCAATATGGCGAAAAAGACGCGCTTTTCCGCACTTGCTGCAAAATGCCGGGAAATGTAGCAAAATCGCCATATACTATCACCTGTTTTCAAGAATGGTCAAGGCAAAAGAGGATAAGTAATTGCCATATCATTATTAGATATTTTTTTATAGAGTCTGGGGCTGCACTGAATCTCCATCAGGGCGGAATTGGGCAGTGCAGCCTGAAACAGGGCATGCAGACCAGAACAAAAGACAAGGCGCCGCGGGCTTTCCGCCGCGGCGCCTTGTTCGACCCAGTCCCTCGTATTCGGGCTGGAAGAGGCTACTTTCTTCCCTTGAGGAGCACGCGCACCCTTTTCATCAGGCCTTCGCCCTCGCTCTTGGTCTCGATATCGACGATATCGTTCAGAGCGGTGTGGATAATGCGGCGCTCGAAGGGATTCATGGGCTCGAGGAGAATCGAACGCCCGGTCCGGCGCACCTGCTCCGCTGTTTCATACGCAAGCCTTACCAGCGATTCCTCCCGGCGCAGGCGATAGTTCTCGGAATCGAGCACGATTTTGATGTCCCCGCGGCCCAGCATACCGGCGTACACATTGGCAAGCAGCTGCAAGGCATCAATATTGCGCCCCTTCTTGCCGATAAGGATCGACGCCGATTCCGTATCGATGCGCACCCCGAGCTTTTTCGGCTCCCTGAAGGCGATGCTTACCTCGGCCTTGTACCCCATACGCTCGATCACGTTTTTCGTCCAATCGAGCATGTGCTGTTCGAAATCGTCCATGGGAACCGGGGCAGGCTGCGGCCTTGCTGAGCGCTCTTCGCTGTCTTCCTGCAGTTGTACATTCGACGAAGATGCGGCACCAGGCACGCCATCTCTGGTATGCACCCGGATCCTCACCCTTCCCTTCTTGAACAGCCCGCCGCTCTGGCTTTCGATGATCTCCACATCGAAAGAGCTGGTATCCAGGCCAAGCTCCTGAGCAGCGCGTTCAATAGCTTCCCGCTCGGTCTTTCCTTCGAATTCGTATATCATTTCGGATCGCTCCTGAAGAAAGATTCATTGCTTTTTCGTGTCCTTGGGGCGCGGCTTGCCGGAGCCCTTCTTGTCATTCTGGCCTTTTTCGGCCTCTTTCGCCTTCGACTCGAGCCAGCGCGTCACTTTCTCGCTGAAACCCTCGCCGCTCTGTGAGCGGCCTGCCGGCCGCGCCCTGGTTTCGACAGCCGAATTTCTGCCGCCGGCAAGGCGGGATGAAACGCCGGTACCTGCCGAAGCGCCGCCAGCTGCTCCGGCTCCTGCCGCTGCTGCCGCGATCTTGTGCTTCTTCATGAGGTCGTTGATGACCATCTGCTGGGCAATCGTGAGAATGTTGTTGGTGATCCAGTAGATCAGCAGGCCCGACGGCACATCGTACAGGATAAAGAAGAACATGATCGGCATGCCGTACATCATGAATTTCATCTGGCTGGCCGACTGACTGCCTCCCTGGGCACTCTGCGGGGCCTGAGTGAACTTGCCATACAGAAGCTGGCTAACTAGGTATATGATGGGCAATGCCCTCAAGTCGCTCCATCCGAGAAGCGGCAGGCGGAAATCGCCGAAATTCACGATGCTTTCTGGCAGAGAGAGGTCGGAGATCCATCCTGGAATGAACATGGCACCGCGCAGGTCGAAATGGTTGTTGAACAGGTTGTACATCGCGATGAAGAGCGGGAACTGGATGAGCAGGGGCAGACATCCCGACATCGGATTGTAATTCTCGCGCTTGTAGAGCTCGGCCATTTCCTGGTTGAGCTTCTGCGGATTACCCTTGTATTTTGCCTGGAGCTCCTGAATCTTGGGCTGGAGCTCCGCCATGCGCGCTGTCGACATCGAGCTCTTCTTGGTAAGTGGATAGAAGAGCACCTTGATGAGTACCGTCACCAGAATGATGGCGATACCGTAGTTGGGTATGATCGAATAGAAGAAATTGAGGAAGAACTTGAGGATTTTTTCGAGCCAGCCCAGCATGCCCGAACCTTCCATTGCATCTTCGAGCCTAAGTCCAGACTGGCCGAACGCGTTTTTGTCGGCATATTCGTATTTGCCGAGTTCCGCTGCCGTCTTGGGACCGAAATAGAAATAATAGGTGTCGGTCTGCGAAGAAGCCGAAAGTGTCGAGCGCAGGAGCCCGATGGAATTGGTCTGCTTTATGTCCGGATCCTGGCCGGTATACGCTTCGTAGCCGGAAAGCGGTGCCTGCGGGATGCTTATGAAAGTAAAATATTTGCCGGAGAGCGCAACCCAGGATGCATTCGGCGCCAGGATCGTGGGGGTATTGGGTTTGGGCGACTCGAGTTTTTTCTTGCCGGCGATCTCGGCAATGAATTTGCGGTAATCGGCGTTCTTTGGCAGATGATCGAAGCGCGGGCCGATCTGCGGTCCCAGATCGATGCGGTAGGCAACGCCGTTGCTGCCCAGCGCAAGCATTTTGCCTTCGGGCTGTTCGATGGTCACCGCAAAGCCGAACATGTACTCTCCCTTGCGGAAGGAGTAGATCTTCTTCAATACGAAGGGGACCTTCTGATCGCTGCCTGCCACGGCCGCTTCGAACATGCCGGAAAATTCTATGGTCGATTTCGATTCGTCGAGCCAGCGTGCGCTCATGAGGGTGCGGACCGGCGCCAGGGTATTGCCAAAAGAAAGCGAAAGTCCATACGCTCCGCTGCTTCCGGGCACCAGCAGGTCGACCGACCCATAGCGGTCCTTGTGGTTTTTCAACAGCAGAGAAGTAATTTCGCCTCCCTTGTTCGAAAAGGTGGCGCGCACGACATCGGTTTCGATCACATAGGTCTGCTCTGCAGTGGGGGCAGGACCGACAGGAACAGCCGCTGACGCAGCTGCCGGCACGATCGAAGCTGGCGCCGAGGTCTGGCTGGATGCCTGGCCGGTGCCGGACGGAGAAGCTGTCTGCTGTGCTGTTGTCTGGGGAGCAGGTTCGGCGGGTGGAAAGAGGGTGTTCTGCACATAAAAGCCGACACTGACGATGACTGTGGAAAGCACAACCGCCAGTATGGTGCGGCGGCGTTCGTCTGGGGTGGTGGATTGAGTTTCAAATAAGCTCATGGTACTGGATCATAGCCTCCCGGATTGCCTGGATGACAGCGGATAATCCGCTTGAATGCGAGTATGAGGCCGCGGAATGGCCCGTACTTTCGGATTGCCTGGTGCGAATAGGTCGAACATGTCGGATAGAAGCGGCAGGATGGCGGAAACAGGGGCGAAATGACGAGTTGATACAGGCGGATCAGCACGAGAAGAGGAAAGGAAAGCATCTTGTGCACAATGTTCATCGCAGCACATCCGCCTTGCGAAGCAGATACTGCATTGCGCTGCGGCACTCGGACATTGCCGCAAACCCGCCGGGATACAGCACGAAGGCAACATCGAATCCGGGCTTCACTTCGCTGCGCAGAAGGCGCCACGATTCGCGAGCCAGGCGTTTCGCCCTGTTCCTTTCCACTGCCCCGGCAAAAGAACGCACCGCAATAAATGCCGCCCGGCTCTCCTGCAAACCATTGCTCAGTACATGCATCCGCATGCCCCTGCAGGAAAACCGGGCTCCTTTTCTGAATATGAGATCGATCTCGCTTCGCTTCCTTACGCGCGCGCTCTTTGGAAACGAACGATCGACCGACTCACCCTGCGCTTCAGTATCCGCGATCTCAGTACTTCTTCTTCTCATCAGAGACAGTGAGCTTTATCCGCCCCTTGGCTCTCCTCCGTTTCAGAACAAGGCGGCCGCCTTTGGTCTTCATGCGGGCGCGGAAACCGAATTTTCTGTTCCGCTTGACCCTGCTCGGCTGATAGGTGCGCTTCATGGTTCATTCTCCTTCGAAACGGCCGCAGTCGAATGCAGCCGGAAAATTGCAGTATCGGGCGGTCGAGTATAGAATGAGGTGGCGGATTTGGTCAATTGCCCTGATCGCCGCGCATGCGGCAGAATATGTCCATAAGCGGTGTGGGAAGGGGAGGGCTGGAAGGCTTCTGTTCAGCCGCCTGCTCTAAAGACGCGCGCTTTTCGGAAGGATTCGCGGGGGCTTCCGCGGATGGAGCAGCTACACTGGCCGGGGTTTCCGTCTTGATTTCCGCCTCCTTCAGTATCGTAAAAGCAAGGCTGGTGATCTTCAGCTCGGGATAGGCTTTCGCGATGCGCTCCAGGATGCGCTCCTGCTGCATCTGCAAGAGCTGTATCCAGCCCGAATGGTCCGCCGCAACCACCAGCGTATGCCTCACCACGCTCAGCGGTTTTGAATGGTCAGCCATGCGCTCGCCCACCAGCTGTTTCCACGAACTGCGGAACGACTGAAACTGCGAAATTTCGTTCTGCAGTTTCTCGTCGAAGAAGCGGGTGAGAATATCAGATGCCTTTTTCGCGTGTGAATTGTCCATTGGATACCCTGTAGACTATTGTATGCGCATCGGCATATTCATGCCATGGCTCGCCCGGCAGAAAAGTGAATACCGCCTGCGCTCCCTCGCGATTTCCCGGCAGAAGCGAGAAAAAGCGCCTTCTCTTGGGCACATCGAGCTCGAGCAGGACATCATCGAGGAGCATAACGGGATAGCGCGCACTTCTTTCGCCCGCGCTCTGTACTCCCGCCAGGGCGGACGCCTGGGCTGAATACAGGCAGGCCTGCACGATTCGCAGCAGCAGAGAAGCCAGCCTCAGCTGACCCGTTGACGCGTACGATGAAAAATCCCTTCCTTCTCTTGTAAATACCCAACGGTCACGGTGGGGACCGCTCATGCTGGTGCGCATTTCGACATCGCGAGCCCGCTGGGAAGCGAGCAGAGCGGCAATCATGTCGAGGTCAGCCTCCTGCGGCCAGCTCGGTCTGTATTCAATGCCGATTTCCGACCCCAACAGCGACACCTTTTCGTACATTTCCGGAAAACGCGCTCCAAACAGCTCTGCCAGGCGCGCGCGATACCTCTGCAGTTCCAGGCCGAACCGGGCCATCTGGATGTCCAGGCTGTCCAGGAGGTCGAGCTGGCCCATTTTCAGCACCGCATTCCTGTGTCTCAGAACCCGGCGGTAGGCCCGAAGGACATCGATGTAGTCGAGCCAGAGCATTCCTGCACACTGATCGAAGAAAAAGCGCCGCTCTTCGGGCACGCCGGCCGCAAAGGCCATGTCCTCGTGACAGAACACCACCGATGGATGATGCGCAACGAGCTCCTTGCGGTCCGCTATCGGTTTTTCATTGAGTCTGATGTCCTTTCCGCCTTCGGCCGAATAGCGAACACTGACCGTTTCGAGCCCTGCCTGCTCCTGGCCGGGTCCGGACCATGCTGCCTTCAGATAGAATTCCTTGAAGCCGTGCATTGGCAGTTCGCGCTCCTGGCGGGTCCGGAACGAGCTTCCAAAGGAGAGTACATAGAGGGCTTCCAGAAAATTGGTCTTCCCCTGTCCGTTATCTCCTAGAAGAAAGATATGCCCCGCTCCCAGTTCCAGCTCGGTTTCCGCAATATTCCGGAAGCGTGCGATACGAAGCGACTCGAACGCCATTTACGGCATCTGCATCGGCATCATGACATGGAAATAGTTCGCAGCCGGCTCGGGCCGGAACGTAACTGCCCTGGTCGGATCCGTAAACTCGATGGCCAGCTTGTCCGAATCGAGCACCTTGAGCGGTTCTTCCAGATAGCGGTTGTTGAGAATCATGGTTACGTCCTCACCCTCATACTCGCAGGAAAGCTCTTCGCGCGCTGCACCGAGCTCAGTCTCTTCCGATTCGAGAACCATGCCGCTGGACGACACGTGCAGGATGATCTTGCTCGATTTTTCCACAAAGAGCGAAACGCGGCGGAGCGCTGCCTGGAGTTCGTCTCTGGAAAGAATAAAATGATGTTTCTGATCGTGCGGTATGACTTTCTGATAGTTGGGAAATTTTCCCTCTATGAGAATAGAGGTCATCAGATAGTTGCCAAAGCGGAAAAACACGTTTTTTTCGTTTACCGCAACAAGAATCTGGCCTTCGTCGGGAGCACGCTTGAGAATGAGCGAGAGGATCTTGGGAGGAATGATGACGCCGGGAAAATCAGGTATCTCTCCAAGCCTGGATGCTATGAAGGCAAGCCGGCGCCCATCCGTGGAAACCATCGCCAAAGTCCCATCTTCCAGTTTCTCCATGAAAACACCATTCATGAAGAATCTGGTTTCGTCATTCGATACCGAAAAAATCGTCTGTCCAATCATGCGGCGCAGTTCATGCGCAGGTACCGGAAAGAAACGCTCATCCTGAATACGGGGAATTTCGGGGAACTTGTCGCCGGCTATCGTTTTGAGATGGAAACGTATCTTTTTCGAAACAGGACGTATCTCGACAGTCGAATCTTTCTGTTCAAATATGAGGTCGCCTTCGGGAATCGAGTTGGTAATGGCAAGCAGCTTGTCGCAGAATACGGTAAGCGCGCCTGGTTCGGCATCGGAAACCGGTATTTCGGTTTCAAAGCCGACCTTTACGTCGGTAGCCCTTATGACGAGCCGCGAATCATGCGTTTCGAGGTAGACGTTCGACATGATCGAAAACGCGTTCTTGGACGCAATGATGTCCTGAGCAATGGCGATTTCCCGCGCAAAAGTATCTCTGTCGCAGACAAATTTCATCGGAACCATCCTCCATTCAATGGAATCATATTAACAGCATTGCGAAGAAAAATAAACAAGCAGTTTCGTGTGGATAGTCTTGTCCACATATGAACGCTTTCTGTCTCTGCTTGATGTACAGATATATAAGACAGTAATAATAGTAATAAGTGCGGCAAAATTGTGGAAAACCTTATTAACTATATGTTTTGCAATAACATGGAACTGTGGAAAACATGTGATTGCGACCGGGCTTCCGGAGCAGTTTTCCACAGGAAGGCGCTGCAGGGCAGGTTTTTCCACAGGTTTGACCCACTTTGTTCACGACGAGGAGTTCTGTTTGCATTCCTGAATGAGACGCTGGATGATGGATGCAAAGTGGGAGTCGAACTTGATGAGGTCTTCGATTTTCTGGCAGGAGTGCATGACGGTTGTATGGTCGCGGCCGTTGAATTCACTGCCTATTTCGGTGGTAGAGTAGTCGGTTGTTTCGCGGATGATGTACATGGCAACCTGGCGTGCAAGGGCGATATTCTTGCTTCTTTTCTTGCCCTTGAGGTCGGATGTCGAAAGCTTGTAGAAGTCTGCCACCGTCCTGATGATGGATGAGACATTGATGGACGCGGGCTTGAATGCATTGGTCATCTGGCGGATGACGTTCTGGGCGGTATCGAAACTGGGTTCGACCTTGATGAGGTCGGCATAGGCAAAAATCTGACTTATGCAGGAATCGAGGTCCCTTACATTGGTTTCTATGCTGTGGGCAATGAGATCGATGACATCTTCCGAAAGCTGGCGCCTGTACAGTTCGAGCTTTTTGCGAATGATGGCGACTCTCGTTTCGAAGCCCGGCAGGGTGAGGTCGGTTTTGAGTCCCATCATGAATCGGCTTTTGAGGCGTTCTGAAAAATCCTTCAGCTCGCTGGCCGGACGGTCGCAGGTGAACACCAGCTGGCGGTTCGAGTCGTAGAGAGCGTTGAAAGTGTGGAACAGCTCTTCCTGAACCCCGTGCTTGCTCTGAAAGAAGTGAATGTCGTCAATAAGAAGCACATCTATGTTGCGGTACTTGTTCTTGAACTCGTTGGTGGTCCTGTCGTGGATAGTCTTGATGAATTCGTTGGTGAAATCTTCTGCGGTGACGCAGATGACCCGCATCTCGGGATGGCGCTCCGAAATGCGGTTTCCGATGGCATGCATGAGATGAGTCTTGCCCAGGCCGACGCCGCCATAGATCAAGAGGGGATTGTATGAAGAACCTGGATTGTCCGCGACCGCGACAGCCGCATTGAATGCAAAGTTGTTGTTTTCGCCGACTACGAAGTTTTCGAAGGTATAGCGGGACTGGAGATTGGTACTTTTGAATGTGCCGTTTCGAGCATGATCCCTTTTGTCTGCCGCTTCCTTCTGAAAGCGCATGACTTCATATTCTTCATGGGGTTCGTGGTTTTTCACAGCAGGGGTCGGACGGGAAGAGCCTGCCTGCGGAATAGCAGAAGAGGTTTCCGTCTGGTTGTTCTTTGCCGAGGAAGCAGAGCCGGCTGACGCGGAGACATCGAGAGAGACATCCATTCCCAGGAGATCTGACAGGATCTGTTTCATCATGGTGCCATATTTTCGGACGAACTGATCCCGGAGAAACATGTTGCTGGCCTGAAGGCGTACCGTTCCCTGATCGAAACCGAGATATCCCAGCCTGAACCACATGATGAATTCCGACTCGGGAACACGGGCTTTTGCCATTTCGAGAGCTTTCTGCCACAGGACCTCATCGACTTCATCTGCCATTGCTGCCATTGCGCGAAGACTCCAGCACTTCTGAATTATTTCCACAAGTTTTCCACAGGAAACGACGAATTCCCTATACACCCGATATGCTGCCGGGCGCAAGAGGCATGCCGGCCTTTTTAAGAAAAAATTGATTGGGTGTTTAGGAAACAGGAGAAAAAATGACTGAATAAGGCTGGAATTTGGCTCCGGATGGGGGATTTTTGGTACTTCTGTCGGATTTGTATTCTTGTCCAGAAAGGACTTACTGAGGGGGCTTGCACAGTTGGACACAATTTCGACACATGATTTCCACAGGTTTTCCACAGGTTGGCAACGAGCCTGGAAATCTGCGCTAACGGCCCTTTCGCTTTACTCTTATCCCGCTTTCTGGTAAGATATATTGCAATTTTTTTGCTCAAGAGAAGTATTTCCGATTTTTCCCGTCAGGACAGCTATGGAATCAAGAGCTAGCGATTATTCCGCAGGAACCATACAGGTGCTCAAGGGCCTCGAAGCCGTCAGAAAACGCCCGGGCATGTATATCGGCTCGACCGGTTTCGACGGTTTGCACCATCTTGTGTACGAAGTGGTGGACAATTCGATAGACGAGGCCCTGGCAGGCTATTGCAGTACCATTGTCGTTGCGCTGGAAAAGCAGGATGTTGTCCGCGTCGAGGACGACGGGCGAGGCATTCCTGTGGGCATTCATCCTACTGAAGGAATATCGGCCCTCGAACTCGTCATGACCCGCCTCCATGCTGGCGGAAAGTTCGACAAGAAGAACTACAAGGTCTCGGGCGGCCTTCACGGCGTCGGTGTCTCGGTCGTCAATGCGCTTTCCAGCTGGCTCGAGGTATATGTACATACTGGCGGCAAGGTGTATTTCCAGAGATATTTCCGCGGCATTCCTGAAAAGCCTGTGGAAGAGATCGGTACAACGGACCGAAGGGGTACGGTGGTCCGCTTCAAGGCCGATTCTGACATTTTCGAAGAGACCGTATATTCCTTCGATGTATTGAGCAACCGCCTGCGAGAACTTGCCTTTCTCAACAAGGGCGTACGGATTACTCTCGTCGACGAGCGGCTCAGCCAGCCCAAGCACATCGAATTCCATTTCGAGGGCGGGCTCAGAGAGTTCGTTGAGTATCTCAACAAGAACAAGACGGTCATCCACAAGGACGTAATCTATTTTGCGGGCTCACGCGATGATGTCGAAATTGAAATAGGGATCCAGTACAACGATGGCTACAACGAGACCATGTTCTCGTACGTCAACGGCATCAATACGCGCGAAGGCGGCACGCATCTCATCGGGTTCCGAAACGCGCTCACCAGGGTCATCAACGAATTCTTCAAAAATTCAAAATATGCGAAAAAGCTTGAAGAAACGCTTTCCGGCGACGATGTGCGCGAAGGTCTCACTGCAGTGCTTTCGGTAAAGGTTCTGGAGCCGCAGTTCGAAGGACAGACCAAAGGCAAGCTGGGAAACAGCGAGGTAAAGGGCATTGTCGAGAGCTTCATGTCCGAGCAGCTTGAAGCGTATTTCCAGATGAATCCAGAAGTTATCAACACCATTCTGGAAAAGAGCACCACGGCGGCAAGGGCGCGCATTGCCGCGAGGCAGGCTCGGGAGCTGACACGGCGCAAAAGCCTTCTGGAAAGCTCGAGCCTGCCCGGCAAGCTGGCCGACTGCCAGGAAAAGGACCCCTCCAAGTGCGAAATCTTCATCGTCGAGGGAGATTCGGCAGGCGGTTCGGCAAAAATGGGGCGCAACAGGGTATACCAGGCCATACTTCCTCTCTGGGGCAAAATGCTCAACGTCGAAAAAGCCCGCCTGGACAAGGTTATCGGCAACGACAAGCTCCAGCCGATCATCGCGAGCCTCGGAACTGGCATAGGCGAAGACTTCGATATTTGTAAATTACGATACCATAAAGTAATAATTATGGCGGACGCAGATGTGGACGGCTCCCACATAAGGACGCTGCTGTTGACATTCTTCTACCGCTACATGACCGACCTCATTCTGAATGGTCATGTATATCTTGCCATGCCGCCCCTGTACCGGATCGCGCATGATAAAGAGGTGCACTACGCCTACAGCGACGAGGACAAGGATCGCATTCTGGCCCACATCGACAAGGATCCTTCAAAAATCCAGGTTCAGCGCTACAAGGGTCTTGGTGAAATGAATCCCGAACAGCTGTGGGAGACGACCATGGATCCCGCACGCAGAAAAATAAAGCGCATTACCATGGAAGACGCCGTCCAGGCGGAAGAGATATTCGTCACGCTCATGGGCGAACAGGTTGAGCCGCGGCGCCAGTTCATCGAAGAGAATGCGCTGGCTGTATCGAATCTTGATATCTGAGGCAGGACCGCATGTCTGAAAACAATATCATACCGATTCCCATAGAAGAGGAAGTAAAGACCTCCTATCTCAACTATGCGATGTCTGTCATTGTCTCGCGCGCACTGCCCGATGTGCGCGACGGGCTCAAGCCGGTGCATCGGCGTCTTCTGTATGCCATGGAGGAGCTCGGTCTTCGGAATAATGCGCCGACCAAGAAGAGCGCGCGCATCACCGGCGATGCGATGGGTAAATACCATCCGCATGGCGATCTTTCACTTTACGATGCTCTCGTGCGCATGGCGCAGGATTTTTCTCTTCGCTATCCGCTGGTCCAGGGGCAGGGCAATTTCGGCTCCATCGACGGGGACCCGCCCGCGGCGAGCCGCTACACCGAAGCCAAGCTGTCGAAAATCGGCGAAGAGATGCTGGCCGACCTGGACAAAGAGACTGTCGATTTCGTACCGAACTACGACGAAAGCCTCAAGGAGCCGGTCGTTCTGCCGTCAGGCATTCCCAATCTTCTGGTGAACGGCTCGAGCGGCATCGCGGTCGGCATGGCTACCAACATGGCTCCCCATAACCTGCACGAGGTCGCCCATGCAATAGCCGCATATATCGACAATCCCGACATAAGTCTCGATGAAATAATGCAATATATAAAGGGTCCCGATTTCCCGACGGGCGGCATTGTCTACGGCCTGCAGGGAATACGAGATGCCTACGAAACCGGCCGGGGCCGGCTCATTGTGCGGGGGCGCTTTGTCATCGAGACGCTTAAAAATGGCAAGGAGCAGATCGTCTTTACGGAAATTCCCTATGCGCTCAACAAGACGACGCTGGTGACACGCATCGCCGATCTGATCCGGGACAAGATCATCGACGGTATTTCGGATCTGCGCGACGAAAGCGACCGGGATGGCATCCGTATCGTGCTCGAACTCAAGAAGGGCGCTATCACGAAGATAGTGCTCAACCAGCTCTTCATGCATACGCCCCTTCAGAGCACCTTCGGCGTAATCAATCTCGCGCTTGTCGATGGCGTCCCCAGGTGCCTCTCGCTCAAGGAGCTCATTCAGCACTATGTAAACCACCGCTTTGAGGTTGTGACCAGGCGCTCCCAATTCGAGCTGAGAAAGGCTGAAGAGCGGGCCCACATCCTGCGCGGTCTTGTCATTGCTCTGCAGAATATTGATGAAGTGGTGGCCATCATCAAGGGAAGCAGGAACGTCGAAACGGCCAAGATTCGCCTGTCAGAACGATTCGGGCTGAGCGATATTCAGGCGCAGGCCATTGTCGACATGCGTCTTGGCCGGCTTACCAGCCTTGAAACCGAGAAAATTCTCGCCGAATTGAGCGAGATTGAGGCCAGAATTGCTTATTTGAAGGCACTGCTTGCAGATCCGGCGGCGATTCACAGGGTAATCAAGGAAGAACTGCTTGCGCTTGCCGATAAGTACGGCGATGAGCGCAGGACAGAGATTGTTCCAAGCCAGGTAGAGCAGATCAATCTCGAAGACCTCATCAAGCCGGAAGAAATGGTGATCCTCATATCGAACAAGGGGTTCATCAAGCGCATTTCGGTCAATCAATATCGCTCGCAGGGCAGGGGCGGAAAGGGTTCGAATTCGGCAGCGCTGATCGAGGATGATTTCATTCAACAGCTCTTTATCGCGAACACACACGACTATATTCTCTTCATTTCGAGCTGGGGGAAGGCATACTGGCTCAAGGTGCTGGAGATTCCCGAATCTTCGCGGCAGTCCCGGGGCAGTCATATCCGCTCCCTGCTCGCCATTTCGGAAGACGAAGAGATCAGCGCGGTCGTCGATTTCAGCGATTTTTCCGACCAGCAGTTCATACTCATGGGCACGCTCAAAGGCGTGGTCAAGAAAGTTGCTACGAAGGAGTTCGTCAACGCGAAAACGAGGGGGATTATCGGCATTTCGCTCGACGAGGGGGACCGGCTGGTTTCGGCGATTCTCACCGGCGGTTCGGACGAAGTGGTGCTTATCTCCCGCAAAGGGCAAGCGCTGCGCATGAAAGAATCCGAGGTGAGGGAGATGGGCAGGCAGGCGCGCGGTGTCCGGGGCATTCTCCTGAAGGATGACGATGAACTGGCGGCAATGCTGAGGGTCGATCCGGAAGAATCCATGCTGGTGATCACGCAGAATGGCTTTGGCAAGCGTGTAAAGTACGAACTCTTCACTCCACACTCGCGCGGTACTCAGGGGCAGATGATCTACGACCCGGATGATGCCTCGGGCGAGGTTATAAAGGCTGTTTCGGTTGCCGAAGAGGACGAGGTAATGGTAATCACTTCGATGGGGAAGACAATCAAGCTGGATGTTTCCTCGGTGCGGCAGATGGGCAAGTCAGCCCGGGGTGTGCGTATTGTGAATATCGAAGCGCCGGACTTTGTCATTGGCATGGACAAGGTGGTTCAGCAGCAGGAAGAGGGTTGAGGGCTGGGGGCGGGCTGAGGGCAGCTGAACGTTTCACGTGAAACAGAAAGGCGATTGCGGCGCTATTCCTGTCTTTCTGCTGAGAGGCCGGTTGAGTAGCAAATTGAGGCAAATTCAGGGGCTGGTTCTTCCAGCCGGCCGCAGGAATTGTCCCTGCAAACCGAATAGAGGCAAACAGAGTAGAGGCTCTCCTGCTGGGGTGCCTCTTTTTTATTGAGTATGCCGTGCACTGTGGTGAGTGAACGTTTCACGTGAAACAATGGGAATCCGGCCTGCGGGCTATATGCTCTGCTGCTCTGCAAGGGTCCTATTTTGTCCTCTCGAGCGAGTAGTCGAGAAATGCTTCAAGCAGGGCGAGCCTGGAATGATCGACATCCCTGCGGGCTGAAAGCGCATCGAGAGCTTTCCGGCTTTGCTGGACCAGTTCCTTGCAGCGCTGCTGGATGAGCCTGTCAACACCGTTCTCGACGATCATCGTTCTAAGCCACTCCATGTCGGACTCTGTGGGCATAAGGGAGGCCTGACCGAACATCGCATCGAAGCGCTGGCGCTCTTCCTGGCTCAGCATTGGAACGAGGGCGATGATATAGGGTGTTTTTTTGCCTTCGCGAATGTCCGACCCGATGGGTTTTCCAATCTGTGCCTGGGAGCCGAAAAGCCCAAGCTGGTCATCCTGAATCTGGAAGACGATACCCAGGTTCTCGCCGTATGCCTCGATGAGAGAAAGAACAGATTGCGATGCAGAAGGAGAGAGCAGGGCTCCTGCCATGAGGGGAAGGGCAACTGTGTATCGTGCGGTCTTGTGGCGGTACATCCGAAGCACTGTTTCAAGGTCCGGCAGACCGGAAGCAAGGCCAAGCAGGACATCTTCCATCTGCGCAAGCGTTACGCGCGCATGTTCTTTGGCCACAAGGGCGGAGACCTGCGGTGATGTCTTTGCAATTTCTTCCCAGGCAATGAAAAAGCAGAGGTCTCCGGCACAGATTCCTTCGGCCTCGGCGTGGTGTGAGACTTTGCTCAATTCGGAGTTTGAGGGCTCTGGAGGGGAAGCTGCCGCAGAAGCAGGCCAGGGGCTGGCTGTTTCCAGCAAGTGCTGTTGGATGCGCACATGAAAGGTAGGTTTTCCCCGGCGCTGTTCATCCCGGTCCATGATGTCATCGTGTATCAATAGCCCAGCCTGCAAAAGCTCGAGGCCAGCCGCAAGAGAAAGCGCCTGTTCAGATTCCCCTGCGCCCATTATGCCAGCACCGAGAAGGGCAAGAGACCCTCTCAGCATCTTTCCAGAACATGAGTAATCGCGGAGCTGGGATGAGAGCCACTCTCCGTTTCGGGTTATGGTGAGGAAATCCTGATAGTAGCGGTCGAGTACCGATTGGGTGTGGGCTGTGATGCGTGCGCGGGCTTGACGGGCAAAATCCTCGAAATGGCAGATCATGCGTGCAGTATACAGCAGGAAGCGCGTTCGCGAAACGGGAGCTGTGCAGGACATCTGCTGGCAAAAAACCTGCGGACAAAAAAACCCGGCCTGCCCTTGCGGCAAATCCGGGTTCGATATGCCCAGTGATCAAGCTGTCTTGTTCAGGCTACGTAGGCCTGGAGACGCTCCATTGTTTCGGGAACCGCAACTTTCTTGAGAGCGGCTTTTTCTATTTGGCGGATACGTTCCTTGGTGAGGTGCATGCGATCGCCGATTTCCTTGAGGCTCATCGGCCGCTTGCCGTTCAGACCGAAGCGGTATTCGATGATTTCACGCTCTTTGGCGCTCAACGTAGCCAACACCTTGTTGATGTCGTCGCGCAGGTTGGAATGTATGGCGCTGGTTTCAGGGCTCTCGTGGTTTTCGTTCTCGATGAGTTCGCCGACCGTCGTAGAATTCCTTTCATCATAGACCGGTGCATCGAGGGAGATGAGATCGCGTGATATGGTGATAATATCCTTGACATGTTCGGGATCCATATCGAGGAACTCGGCTACTTCGCGGATTTCCCTGTCTTCCGAAAGCTCGCCTTCAAAGAGACGGCGGGCCTTGTCGATCTGGACCAGCTCATTGGCTCTGTTGAGCGGAAGGCGGATCATCCGGCTCTTTTCGCAAATTGCCTTGAGGATTGCCTGGCGGATCCACCAGACTGCATATGAGATGAAGTGGTACCCTTTGTTGACATCATAGTGTTCAATCGCATTCAGAAGGCCCACATTCCCTTCGGCAATGAGATCCGCAAGGGGAAGGCCCTGATTCTGGTACTTCTTGGCGACATTGACTACGAAACGGAGGTTGCTTTTCGCCAAAATATCTTTGGCCTGCTTGTCGCCAGCGGCTGCGCGCCTGGCATACTCGTTTTCCTCTTCGCGGGTCAGCAGGGGAATCCTGTTGATCTCGCGGAGATACATGGACAACACGTTCTCGTCGTCAAATTGCGCACTGGATCGTGTTTCCCTTACTTCAGTTCGTTCCATCGTCGATCTCCTTGCATTTATATAATGCAAGAAGCGTGCCAATCGAAGAGCGAAGAACGCAAATTTGATAATTGTATTCCATAAATGGAGATATATTATTGCTCCGTTGTGCCTTGGCAAAAAGGCCCTGCCGTGGATACCGGCGAAGACCGCGCTGCTGTGTCATTTTGATATAGCGATAGGAGAAAGTGCAAGTATTGTTTCAAAATGATACACCAGCAGAGGGTATCGATCAGACAGGCCGGAATTGCTGAAGTAGTACCGTTTCTGAAGGCGCCGGCTTCGATTAGAAATGCCGTCCTGCGCTAAGCTACAGTTCCTGAAGGCCGTGGGTCCGTCCACAGCACTGACTATAGGGCAGGCCGGATGCACATGCACAGGGAGCAGAATAGTTTTGCGCGAAAGAGGCGGCGTTTCGGGCTCTTGCGCGCGGTGCAGCATATTCGGTCCCGAAGAGAGGGAACTCGATTCTTACTTTTCTGAACAGTTGCAGCTTTTCGCCGCATTCGAGCGCATCCATCGCGCCGCTGGAACGAAGCTCGTCCCATGCTTCAAGGATGAGTTTCAAAATCGTTGCGTGCTCGGCTTCAGAACTGAATCTCCGGCTTTGCTTTTTAGACAAGTAGGAACCAAGCTGGATGCTTACGAAGGCATACAGGTCATCGAGTTCAGGCGTAGGCCGCTTGATCATGCCATATTCGTTGATGTTGCGCAGATACATGCTGCGGGCATAACTCTGCCTGCGAAGTTTCTGCGCATTGGACAGGCTGCGTATGGCAAGCTCGCGCCGGTCGAGCCGGAAAAGGGCAATGGAAAGCCAATACAGGGCGCTTGAAAGCCGGTCCGCGCAGGAAGGAGATATCGCTTCAACCGCCTGCTGAAGATAGCCAAGCGCAGATGCGGGGTTGTGCCGGGCTAGTTCTCTAAGCCCTTTCTTGAGGTAGAAGTCTGCTCTGCTCTGTGCCGGAATGCTCATCTTGCAACATAAAATATTCATTTTTTTTCATGAGGGCAAGAAAACGAGGCTTCATGGCTTTGCGGGTATGAGAGCAGCGCACAGCAGGAAGGATCGAGGGGCCATTACATGATGCGCCTGGTCGGGCAGAAGGGGCCAGGGTTCGTCTTCGAAGTCGTGGGGCGGCGAAAGAGAGGTGTCGACAATGCGATGCCAGATGTCCGATATCTGCACATTTGGAAGCTGAAGTTCGATCGCTTCGGGCGATGCGTTGAAGGCAAGAAGATAGGCGCTGACCGAAGTCTCTTCGGGGTTTCCGCTGAGTCGAACAGAAAGCACTTTCCCCATGCGGGACCAGTCGGGGGGATTGGCATGTTCGTCGAACCAGAGAATGTCGGGTGTTTCGGCTGGCACGGGGGTGCTGGCCTCAGGACTGCCATGCATCTGGTTTGAGCTGGGGCATGCACGATTGCCCCAGCTGCTCGCATGTCCTGCGAAGAAATCCTCCCGGCGGAATGCGGAATGCTGCTTTCTGAACGCAATCAGTGCCCTTACGAAGCGATGCAGGTCCCTGTTGCTCTTGAGCAGCTGCCAATCGTACCAGCTCAGCTCGCTATCGTGGCAGTAGGCATTGTTGTTGCCCAGCTGGGTGCGCCGGAACTCGTCCCCGCCGAGAATCATGGGGGTACCGATGGAAAGCAGGAGCGTCGAAAAGAAGTTCCTGATCTGCCGTCTGCGAATTTCTTCGATGAAGGGAATGTCGGTTGGTCCTTCGATACCATAATTGCTCGACCAGTTTTCATCCATCCCGTCGCGGTTGTCCTCTCCATTGGCGATGTTGTGCTTCTGATGGTAGGAAACCAGATCGTTCAGGGTAAAGCCATCGTGCGCAGTGACGAAGTTGATCGAGTGGAAGGGTCGCTTGCCGTTGCGTAGATAGAGATCGCTCGATCCGGAAATGCGCGTGGCAAGCTTCGGGGTAAAGCCGTCGTCTCCCCGCCAGTAGCGGCGGACCTCGTCGCGGAAGCGGTCGTTCCATTCCGCCCAGCGCCCGCCAGGGAAAGACCCGACCTGGTAGGCACCGCCCGCATCCCAGGCTTCGGCGATGATTTTGGTGTCGCGGAGAATGGGGTCCTCGGCAATGGATTCGATGACGGGAGGGTTGGGCAGGAGGTTGCCGTTCTGGTCACGTCCGAGAATCGATCCAAGATCGAAGCGGAATCCGTCCACATGCATGGTGACGACCCAGTAGCGCAGACATTCGCGGATAAAAGTGCGCACGATAGGGTGATTGCAGTTCAGGGTATTGCCGCAGCCCGAAAAATTCCGGTAGAAGCGGCGGTCTTCGGCCAGCATGTAGTAAATCGTGTTGTCCAGGCCACGGAAGCTCAGCGTGGGGCCGAGCTCGCTGCCTTCGGCGGTATGGTTGAATACCACATCGAGAATGACTTCGATGCCCGCCTTGTGGAGCTCGCGCACCATGTACTTGAATTCATGTACTGGGTGGCTGGGTTCGTAGTGTTCGTGATTGGTGCCGTCTACAAAGGCATAGCTTGTCTTGGGCGCAAAGAAGGCAAGCGGAGCATAGCCCCAGTAGTTCGAAAGCACCTCTCCGGTGAGCGGGTTGCGGCGGAATCGCTCGCTGGAGTCGAATTCCTGGACCGGAAGGAATTCGAGACTGGTAATGCCAAGGTCCCTGAAATAGGGAACCAATTCCACGACGCCGCGATAGGTTCCACGGTGCCGCACCCGGGCAGTTGGAGAACGCGTCAGCCCTCGGACGTGTGTTTCGTAGATGATGCAGTCCTTGAGCGGGTAATTGAGGGGCGTATCGCCTTCCCAGTCGAAGCTGTCATCGACCACCACGCATTTGGGCATGCAGCCGTCGTTTGGCTCGTCGGAAAACGAAAGGTCCGCATCGGGAGAATTGGGGTCGTAGGCAAGGGCGGAACAGAGCTCCATGGCGCCGTCGGTCAGGGCCTTCGCATAGGGGTCGATAAGTGCCTTGCTGGGATTGAAGCGGTGCCCTTCGTGCGGAGCGAAGGGCCCTTCCGCACGCCAGAGATAGAGGCTGTTCGCCTTGAGGCCGGGAATGTAGCAGTGCCAGATGTCGCCGGTCCGATAGCGGTCCGGATCGAGGCGGAACGAGGCAACAGGCTTCCTGTCGTGCGGTGTCTCGTAGAGGCAGAGTATCATGCAGGTCGCATGACGGGAAAATATGGAAAAATTGACACCGCGGGGGTCGGGGACTGCACCCGGCAGAAGCGGGTTGCCGGGTGTGATGTACAGGGTTTCGGGAAGCGCGCTCCAGCGTCCACTCATGGCTTTTTCACGACAAGCACCGCGTTCTGTCCTCCAAAGCCCATCGATTCTTTGACGAAGGCGCGGACCGGCATGGTGATGCCCTTGTTCGGCACATAGTCGAGGTCGCATTCGGGGTCGGGGTTTTCCAGATTGATGGTGGGATGAATGTAGTCTTCGTTCATGCCCAGAATGGCCGCGATGGTCTCGATGGCGCCTGCAGCGCCGATGCAGTGGCCGACCATGGACTTCAGGCTGGAAATCTTGAGTTTGTAGGCATGCGCGCCAAAGGCGTTTTTAAGCGCCCTGGTCTCGATGGGGTCATTAAGCGGTGTCGAAGTGCCGTGAGCGCTCACATAGTCGATATCCTCGGGAGAAAGTCCGGCATCGTCGAGCGCCATGCGGATTGCCTGAGCGACCCACATGCCTTCCGGGTCAGGCGCGGTAAGGTGGTGCGCGTCGCAGGTGGCTCCAAAGCCGGCGATCTCTGCATAGATCTTCGCGCCGCGGGCCCTTGCATGCTCATACTCTTCCAGCACGAGAATACCGGCGCCTTCAGACATCACAAAGCCATCGCGGTCCTTGTCGAAGGGCCGGGAAGCCTTTTCCGGTGCGTCATTGCGGCTTGACAGGGCCTGAATGTTGATGAAACTCGCCATGCACATGCGGACAATGCTCGCCTCCGAGCCGCCGGTGAACATGAGGTCGGCATGTCCATCGCGGATAAGACGCATGGCCTGGCCGATCGCATCGGTCGCCGCGGCACAGGCGGTGACGACGGTCATGTTCGGGCCATGGATTCCAAGGGCGAGGGCAATCTGGGCTGCGCCGAAGTTCGCCAGGCCTTTTGCGACCGTCATGGGAGGAACACGGCCCGGCCCGCGCTCGGCAAGTCGGATACCTGCTTCTTCGATGGTAGCGGAACCGCCTTGGCCAGTGCCCAGGCAGACGCCAGCCCTTACAGGGTCGAGATCTTCCTTGCGCAGGCCAGCGTTTTCGAGGGCCTCAAGGCTCGCATAGACCGAAAACTGCGCAAAGCGATCCATCTTCTTTGCTTCCTTGGGATCGATGCGGAGGCCTGCGTTGAAGTCCTTGACTTCTCCTGCGATCTTGACTGAAAGATCGGTTGTGTCGATCAGCGTGATGGGGGCGATGCCGGAACGCCCCGATTTGACATTTGCCCAGAACGTGGGCACATCGTTACCCAGAGGGCTCACAAGACCAAAACCAGTAACGACAACTCTTCTACTCATGATTACATCCCCATTCCACCGTCGACATTGAGAACCACACCAGTAATATAGGATGCCGCAGGGCTGCACAGGAAGAGGGCGGCTTCGGCTGCCTCTTCCGGACTGCCGGTGCGTCCCAGCGGGATCTGAGATTTGATGGCGTCCTTTGCGGCCTGCGGAAGGGCTTCGGTCATGGAAGTTTCGATATATCCCGGTGCAATGGCATTGACGCGGATGCCGCGCGAAGCCAGTTCCTTGGCGACGCTCTTGGTAAAGCCGATCAGACCCGCCTTGGATGCGGCATAATTGGCCTGGCCGCCGTTGCCGTGCAGGCCCACCACGCTGGAAACATTGAGGATGCACCCGCTTTTCTGCCGGATCATGGTGCGCGACACCGCGCGCGTCAGCAGGAAGGCACTGCGCAGGTTCGCATTGAGCACAGCATCCCAGTCTTCGCTTTTCATGCGCATGAGCAGGCCGTCTCTGGTAATTCCTGCATTGTTGACAAGAATGTCGATGCGCCCTTCTTTCTGGAGAATCGAAGAGACGGCTGTTTCAACCGAGGACTCATCGGCGACATCGCAGGCGATCCATGGCAGATCTTCGAGCGGCTGGGTTCGCGACAGACAGTAGACAGATGCGCCTTCCGCCTTGAAGCGCTTGGCGATGGCGAGACCGATTCCCCTTGAAGCTCCAGTTACGATGCAGACTGAATTGGACAGCATTCCCATATGGTTCCTCCGCTATTGCATGTCAGGCTCGCCCTGGGCTTCTGTAGCCGGGCAGCTCAAAGGGAAAAAGAGGAAATTGCATCCAGCGTACCTGCCGGAATACAGGGGATCTGGCTTCCAGAAGCCTTCCACAGACCGGTAAGGACATTGCCCGGACCTGTTTCGATACAGCGCTCGATGCCGTCGGCCGCTATGTTCGCTTCTTCTTCGATCCAGCGAACTGGAGAAATGATCTGAAGCGAGGCGAGCTTTTTCGCTTCTTCGCCGCTCTGGATTTTTTTGCCGGTTACGTTGGAATAGACGGCGATCCTGGGGTTGCTGAAGGTCACACCTTCAAGAAGTTCCTTGAAGGCTTCGTATGCGGGCTGCATGATGGGGGAGTGGAAGGCTCCAGACACTTTCAGTCTGATGACTCGCTTTGCCCCTGCGGCCTTGAGTTTTTCCTCAGCGACCGCGATATCGGCCTCGGTTCCCGAAATGACGCACTGCACGGGACTGTTGTAGTTGGCGATCCAGCACTGTTTCAGTCCAGCTTCCGCGATGGCTGCTTCGATCTTTTCTGGAGCGAGATAGAGTACTGCGCTCATGGTAGAGCCGCCCGACTGGCGGCCTGCTTCATCCATGAGCCTGCCGCGCTCAGCGACGAGGCGGAACATGTCGAATAGGCTGACGACCCCCGCTTCGGCGAGCGCCGGCCATTCGCCCACCGAAAATCCTGCGGCTGCGTCCGGCATAATGCCATGCTCACGCGCGCACAATGCCGCGGCCGCTTCGGCGAGTGCCATGGCGATCTGGGTGTTCCTGGTCTGCTTGAGCGTTTCTTCATCGCTTTCGAACAGCAGAGCCTTCATATCCATGGAAGCGGCATCGGAGGCCATTTGAAACAGCTCCCGGGTCAGTTTGCTTGTTTCGTAGAAATCCCTGGCCATGCCGGGGTATTGCGCACCCTGGCCAGGAAACAGAAAGCAGGTTTTCATAGTCCCTCCTCTGAATAGATGGAGTTTACATTCTTTCAGAAAATGTCAAAGTTGTCAAAGCGCATGGACTCCCTGATTGGGGTGTGCCAGCCGGCAGCCTCAATCGAGCCTTTTCCAATATACGCTTCCGGTCTGCATAAATCCATGAGTTGCCGCTTCGTCCACAAACCTTTGCGCAAGGAAAGGTCCTTCCGCGGCGAGAAAAACCGCCTGTGCCTGGCGCGCCTCCTCTTCGATGCGCTCAAGCACTGCCCACTCAAGTCCGAGAGCTGCACTGTCCCGACGGGAGCCCAGCGCGTACAGCATGCCACACCACTGCGCGCCGTACGCATGTCCGCCTGCAGGTTCGAGCATATACAGCCCCAGTGCGAGCGGATCGGCCGGGTCGAAGCCTGCATGACATATTCGAACTCTGCCCGGCTCCAGTTCAAGAAGCTTTTGCAGAGCCTCTCTGCCTCTTTCATACAGCGCCATTGGCATATCATTCTCTTCGGAGCAGAAAAAACCAGCCAATGCAGAAAGAATGTCGAATGGGGCTTCCCGGGCAGGAGCTGTTCGGATTTCCATTTCCGAGCGGACCAGTTCTGCAAGGTCCTCTGGCTCTTCCCCCAGACGCGCGAGCTGACTTCCCTCCCTGTGCCGGGCCATCCAATCCTCAATCAGCGGTCTCATGGCCGTGAGCTTGAATTGCTGAAAGCGATGGAGCAGGTTTTCATCCCGGCCGATATGCTGGCGGAAGGCCTTGAATACGCCCTTGCCGCGCCTGATGATCGACACCAGTTCGGCCCTGAGGGCAGGGGGACTGACGGTTGCGGAGAAGGTTTCGAGCAGTTTGAAGCCCTGGCGGGAAGTCCAAAGGGGAGGTTCGGCAAAGCGATCGGAAGGTTCTTCGACTTCTTCCCTGGCCACAAGATCGCCTGTTTCCAGATCTATCAGCCAGGCATGGGACTGGTCTTCCATCGCGAAGACAATGCGCTCGAGAACCGTATCGGTCAGCACGAACATGGGCATATTGTACTCCAGTTTTCTTCATCCGTGTAAGGCAGTATACTGATTTCAAATGCTCGCCAACCTTCATCTGCACTCGCGTTTTTCCGATGGAACGCTCTGGCCGGAAGAAATCGCGCTCGAAGCGGTACGCGCCGGCCTGGAATATGTCGCGCTCACCGATCACGATACCATGGCAGGGGTGACTCGTTTCGCCAATGCCTGTGCAGCGCGGGGCATTGCCTCGGTACCTGCCTGCGAACTCGATGTCTTTGAGCAGGAAATCGACTACAAGAGCGAACTGCTCGCGTATTTTCCCCACAGCAATGCACTAGGGTGCGCCCCCAGGACGCAAAGCCTCGTTGCCGAATCGCTGGCCAAGAGGAAACGACGAATCGAATTCTTCCTCACCTCTGCGCGGCAGGCCTTTTCCGACAAAGCATTGAACTTCGAAGATCTTTTTCAGGACAAGACCGGCCTGCCCTATGACGAAGGGCTCGCCTCACAGATCTCATGGAGCAAGGTGGATCTTTTTCTGTACCTGAAAGCACAGCGCTGTGTGCCTTCAGGGATAAACTACAAGAGCTTCAAAAAGCATTACCTGAATGGAGGGGTGCTCAAGAAATTCCGGCTGGAAAAGCCTCAGGTCCGCACTGTCGTCGATACCGTGCATGCTGATGGCGGCTATGTGGTCATACCGCATATTGGGCATCTTTGGGATGATGATCCTGAACGAATCCATAAAGACAGGGACAGACTGAGACATCTGCTCGAATGGTTCCGCACGAGGGGTGTGGACGGTGTCGAACTGTATTGGTACAACAACGAGGAGCGCAGTTCTGCCATCAATGGTCTGGTGCAGGAAACTGCGCATTCTCTGGGCTTTTTTTTCACCTACGGTTCCGACTGTCACGGACCCGGCTCGGGAAAGCACACTATCGCGCGGTTCAGGGGAGCGTTCGAAGGCTTTCCTGCAGCATTGCGGTCGGGCGCCATCGAACTTCGAGACAGGGAGCATCGATGATCAGACTGTGCGTCTTTCTGGGAAACCACGGGAACGAATACCGGCATCACCGGCACAACGTCGGCTGGCTTTTCGCCGATTCGCTTCAGGAATGCAGAGAACTGCGGTGGAGCGCCAAATTCAAAGGTGTTCTGGCACAGAAGGATTTCGGCTCGGGTACGGTTGCCCTGCTCAAACCCCATACCTTCATGAACCTTTCCGGCGAGAGTGTCGTCCAGGCGGCGCGGTTTTTCCGCTGTAGGCCCGAAGAGATCCTCGTCGTCCATGACGAGCTCGAACTGCCCTTCGGTGTCTTTGGCTACAAGTTTTCCGGCGGGCTCGGCGGGCACAACGGACTGCGTTCGCTCGAACAGCACCTGGGTACCCGCGACTTCTGGAGGCTTCGTTTCGGTATCGGCAGGCCGGAACATCCGGATGTGGCCGGCTATGTGCTCTCACCCTTCCCAAGTGAAGATCTGGATGCGCTCCGCTCCGTGGTATTTACCGAAGCGGAAAAGACCTTTTATGAGCTTTTCAGGGAGGGGATTGAAGGATTCGACAGTAGGTACAAAAAGGTAAAGACGCCAGCGGTCCACCCTGCGGTCAGAAAATGAGACGCTGGAGCGTCTTTTCGTCCCTGCGCCAGTCGGGATCGACCACTACCTGCAGTTGCAGTTTGACCGGATAGTCGAACAGCTCCCTCAGCTCAGCCTCGGCTTCCTCCCTAATCCTTTTTATTGCACTTGCCTGGCGGCCGATGACGATGGCTTTCTGCGAATCGCGCTCGACTAGTATATCGAAACGGGCAAGCAGGGTACCGTCGGGCTTCCTGGTCGATTCGCGGTATTCGACGGCGATCGCATGCGGCAGTTCTGCACGAGTATGCAGCATCGCCTTTTCCCGGATGATCTCTCCGATACGGAACACCGGCTCCTGGTCGGTATAGACATCCTCGGGATACCAGAGCGGGCCTTCGGGGCTCTTTTCGAAAAGCGCCTGCACGAGTTCCTCGAGATTGGTCCGCTGGGCTGCGGATATCTTGATACGCCTGGCCTCCGGGAAGCGCGGAATCAGGAATTCCTCTACCAGCAGAGGGCGCGCCTCTGGATGGTCGATCTTGTTGATGGCGAGCACGATGCGGCCGGCTTCTTTGGCAAGCATGGAGGCAATGGCTTCCTCTTCCTTTCCGGGCTCGCGCGCCGCATCGATGACATAAAGGATGAGGTCGACGTCTGCAAGCGACTGGAGCACGATGTCCCGCAGTTTGAGATTGATTTTCTTGTCCGAAAGATGATAGCCGGGAGTATCGACAAAGACGAGCTGACCTTCGGGCCTGGTGACCACGCCCCGGATCGCGTTGCGCGTTGTCTGAGGCACTGGAGAGACGATCGAAACTTTTGCACCGCAGAGCGCATTGAGCAGAGTCGATTTGCCGGCGGACGGCCGGCCGATGGTGGCGACAAATGCGGATTTCGGCACAGAGTCCTCCTCTATCTCATTCCGATATCTCATTCAGGCTGAGGCAATTGGGCATAGATGTCGGGCGGCGGCTCGTTCATCCAGAGTTTGTACTGCCCTGCTGCCTGGTGGCACAGCATCCGGTAGCCATTGGTGATGCGGCAGCCGGCGGCTTCGGCCCGTGCCAGCAGCCTGGTTTTTGCAGGATGGTATATGAGGTCGAACACGGCCTCTTTCCCTGTGAATTCGTAGAAGCCCAGCGGGTCTTCGGTACTGTTCATGCCGACGCTGGTCGCCTGCACGATTAGGTCCGAAAAATCGGATATGAGGTCGATAGCCCGTTCGTCGAGATGGCTGTAGTGGAAATTGTACTTGCGGGCGAGATCGCGGGCAGTGGAATAGGTTCGATTCAGAATGAGGCACTGGGCTTTCTTCCGGTACAGAGCCAGCGCAACCGATTTGGCCGCACCTCCTGCGCCGACAATGGTCGCCCGGCAGCCCGTCAGGTCCTGCCTGTCGAGGAATTCAACAAGGCTCTTTTCAAAACCGTCGGCGTCGGTGTTGTAGCCCGCCCAGGAACCTTCGCGGCGCACCAGCGTATTGCATGCACCGATGCGTTTGACATCGGTAGAGTGGAACGAAAGCAGGGGCAGGATATCTTCCTTGAATGGGACCGTAACGGCCGCGCCCTGTCCGCCAATCATTTCAAGAATGCGCACGGCATGCTTGACTTCATCCACAGGAGTGGGGATGAGGAGGGCATTCTTGCCCATTTCTTTGAAGGCGTTGTTGTGCAGATATGGGGAAAGCGAGGCGAGAATCGAAGGCTGGCCGACAAGGGTGTAGAGCACGGTGTTATCGTTGATCGAATCGAAGCGGTAGATTGAACGGAGCTTGAAAGGATCGAGGAAGCCCTGTTCGCGATAGAGCGGCGTGTTCCGGTTGCTGGATGCATAGGTCCACAGCGAGCCAAGACGCCAGGCGAGAATCCCGCTCATGACGCCGTAGGCTCCCAACGCAAGGACCAGCTTGTCTTTAGCGGGCAGGGAGAGGGCCCATTTCAGAAAGGCAAGAAGCTCCCGGGAGCTTGACAGCTGAACCGCCAGGCGGGGAATTTCATCTTCTTCCAGCGTAATGCGGTTCCATACTTCGTCGAGATTCTGCGGCATGCCGTTCAGATGGTGGCTCGAACGGATAATGCGGGTTCCGAAGGTGCGGCAGGCTTCTTCGATTACGGGAATGTGAAAATCGTCTTCAAGGTCGACATAGGCATAATTGGCGCTCGAATCGGAACGGGCATAGGAAAGGGCCTTTGCGAACAGAACGAGGCGCACGCCTTCGCCGTCATCGAAGCGGCCGCCGTCCGCTCTGCGCCGTATGGTGAGAATGCAGGGTAGGCCTGCCTTGCGGGGGAATTCCCGGATGAAGAACCGCTCTCCGGGATCAAGATAGTCGGCACGGAGTTCGACCAGATCCACCGCACTGCGGAAGCGCTCGACAGTACGGAGATTTTCTTCATGAGTTCTGCCGGTCAGGCAGAGGCATATTCTGGGTTTCATCGCGATCTCTCCGAAGCCGAAGGCTCTGGATATTCCCTTCGTGTTTACACAATAGCGGAAACTGAAGTATATTACAACATCAATTGTCATCGCTCAGATATCTGATACAGGAGAAGGCTTGTGCCGGAGGACACCTCAGCCGAAAGAATCAGCGAAAAATCGCTCGACGCATTTCTTGACGGCCTTTTGGAAGAACTGAAAAACCCCCAGGATCTGAAGATGCTGGAAGAAGTCCGCAAGGCTTTTCGCAGGAAAATTCCGTTTCATCTGAGATCGTATGCCGCCGCCCTCATGATTCTGCGCGCCGCTGGTGTGTCGCGGGGACGTGCTGGGCGAAAGGGGCAGGGTACTCCAGAACCAGCGCTGCGCCGGGATACGAAAAAATCCCAGGAGCGCCCATCTCCGGCACGCAGCGAAAAAGCCGAAGCACCCGCAGGCGAACTGCCGCGAGTTTCGCTCTTTGTGTCCATGGGCAAGCGCCATCGCCTTCGCCCTGCAGAGCTGAAAACGCTTATGGCCGGGCGGACCGGTCTTCCAGTGGAAAGCTTCGGCCGTGTGCATCTTCGCGAGAATTATTCATTTATCGAAGTTCCTGCCGCTCAGGCCGCACAGATCATTGCGGCGATGCAAGGAGCAGAGCTGAACGGCCGCCCGCTCGAAATCAAGCCAGCGCGAAAACGCTCGGAGCAGGAACAGGAAGGAATCTGAGAGCGTGTCATCCCACATTTGGAGACTTAAACTCGGGCCGATCGGCGAAAACTGCTATATCGCAGTTTCGTGCGGCACTACGGTACTTGTCGATCCGGGCGCCGATCCGGAGCATATTGTTTCGTTCTTGAGAGAGAAGGCCCTGGTGCCCTCGCTGATCGTGCTCACACATGGACATCTGGACCATTGCGCAGCCATCCCCGACATCCTAGAGGCCTTTGGGGATCGCACCATCGATATCGCCATCCATCCCGAGGATGCGCATTATCTCGGCGAAGCGAGCGAAGAGACGAACCGAAGGCTCTTTGAAGCCATCAGGGCCCCTTCCTATTTTGCAGCATTCTGGAAACCTCTTCCCGCTCCAAGCGTTTTACTGGAAGACGGAGTCATGGTCCCCGGCACGACCCTCCAGGTGATTCATTCGCCGGGGCACAGCAGAGGCTCCATTTGTCTTCACGAAGCGGCTCTTGAACCGGGGTCCTACGGTACGGATGACATCGAACAGGGGCACCACGGCCCCATTCCCTGCCTCATTTCTGGCGACACACTGTTCCGGGATGGTGTGGGGCGCACGGACACGCCGGATTCCGACCCCGTCGCTCTGGAACGCAGCCTGCGCAAGCTGGCGCATTTCGCTCCGGAAACGCTGGTGTTCCCCGGTCACGGGCCGAGAACTACCATAGGAAGGGAACTGCCGCCTCCGTTCATGGCGGGAAGGTAGCACATGGGAAACGACAATAAGGCTTTTTTGCGCGGGCGGGCTCGGGCCGGCGCTGCGCTCTTTTCGCTGGTCATGTTTTCCGCGATGGCTGGATTGGCACAGCCGGTTCAGGCCGAAGAACTGACCCGCACCGATTTTGTCCTTGGTACCGTCTGCACGGTCAGGCTGATGGAAGGCGGCAGTGCCGAAACCTTGAAAGAGGTGTTTGCGCGCCTGCGGACTATCGAAGACCGAATGAGCGCCAACAAGGACGGCACGGAAATCGCACTCATCAATGCACAGGCCGGCAAGGCGCCGGTCAAAGTGTCGCCCGACACCTTCTTCGTCATTTCCAAAGCTCTCGAATATGCCCAGCGGACCGCCGGAGAATTCGATCCGACGGTAGGACCGCTCGTCAAGCTCTGGAATATCGGAAGCGGCGATGAGAAGGTGCCTTCCCAGAAGCAGATCGATGCGGCACGCGCCCTAATCGACTGGCGTCAGGTGGTGATGGACAGCGGAGCCCAGACCGTGTTTCTCAAGAAGCCGGGCATGAGGCTGGACCTCGGTGCCATCACCAAAGGCTATGCGGCGGACGAAATTGCCCAGATTCTGTCTGCCCACAAGGTCAAGGCAGGCATTGTCGATCTGGGGGGCAACATCCTCGCATTTGGCACCAAGAAAGACAAAAGCTTGTGGCGAATAGGCATACAGGACCCTGAATCCGAACGGGGAGAGTATCTGGGCATTGTGACCGGTACGCAGATGACTGTCGTGACATCGGGGGTGTACGAGCGGTATTTCATCGAGAACGGTACGCGCTACCACCACATCCTGAGCACCAGAACAGGCTGGCCGGCAGACAATGGCTTGATATCGGTTTCCATCGTCGCAAAAAAAAGCATTGATGCGGATGCCCTTTCGACATCCCTGTTCATTCTTGGGGTAGAAAAAGGCCTGGCTCTGCTCAGGAATTTTCCGGATACCTACGCAATTTTCATCGACAGGGACCGCAAGGTATATCTGAGCCCCGGGGCTGGCAAGATATTCAAACTTATCAGCAAGGAATACCGGCTTTCGGACTAGGCGCCTTCCTTTTTCGCCAGTCCCAGCTTGAGGAACATTACCGGCGCTCCGAGGCTTGCCCATCCGCCCACCAGGGCATAGCGGATAAAGCGTACCAGTCGTGCCTGGCTTGCGCCCGTCGCGGCATTGAGCGCGGTATCTGCATACTTGAGCACAACATAGAGCGCTGCCGTACCGGCCAGCCCTAGAAGATACCGAATAAACCTGACTCTGCGCGGGTCATCCACGCTGAAAGGGAAATCGCGGTCGCAGAAGGCAAAGCCCACGGCACTTCCGAGGAAAGCTCCGGAAACTGAAGTATCGCCGGGAAGCAGGAGGTTCATGACGAAGGCTGCCGCGAAAGCGAGCACAATCCGCATCCTGAAGTCCCATGTCTTGATGGCTTTTGCTAGAGGGCTGTAGAGAAGCCGGTACAGCAGGAGAATGATTCCGCCAGCCAGATAGCCGCCCAGCACATCGGACGGGAAATGCACACCCAGGTAGATTCTCGAAAAGCCCACGAGCAGGGGGATGAGTATCACGGCGGGCAGTCTGATAGCAGTGGGCAAAAATCCTGCAACATAGACCCAGAAGATGAGACTGAGCTGGCTGTGGCCGGAGGGCATGCCAAAGGTTCCCTCGAAGGCCAGCCCCAGCGAGGGGTCGAGATTGAAGGGCCGGGGCGCCGCAAAGAGCGACTTGAGCCAGAGGTTGATGAAGGCCGAGCCGAGTATGAGAAGTCCAAGTTCTGCGCCTTTCCTGCGATCGATACACCAAAAGAGGATGGGCACGACAGCGATGATGAAAGCCTCCGAACCGAGGAGCGAAATTGCAGTCATGGGGAGGCGGAAGAGGGGACCCAGCGCCTGCTGGATCTGTGCCACCAGGGGGAGTTCGAGGCTGTGCAGTGATGCGAAGATGTCCATGGTTTTTATTGTAGTAGGTCTGTGCGGGTGCTGAAAAGAGGTTATGCAAAAAATTTTCAAAAATTCGTGAACATTCGCTAAATAGAGGCGCTCTTGGCGCATGGGCGCACGGCCTCTTCCCCCGTGTCGTAGTGCCGCTGGGCGAATCGGTGAGCTCTCTCTTGACGATGTGAGGCCGGCTGGGGCACAATAGGCCCCGACCCCGCCGGCATGGTGAAATGGCATACACGGCAGACTCAAAATCTGCTGCCCGCGAGGGCGTGTGGGTTCAAGTCCCACTGCCGGCATATATCTCTGCTTCCTTCCACAAATCGAGTCAAGGAATAGCCTTGCCTTCCCGCTTTCGGATTCCCCGGTCAGCAAATTTTCTTAAAAAATTAATTTTTTTGGTTGACAACCATTTTTGTCATGCTATCATATAGTATGACTGTCCAACAGCTGGACAGAATCACTTCATTTGGAGGATACCCCAGATGAGTCGATTGTCCGACAGTGCTCCCGTTCGATTGATAGGGGAAATCCAGAAAAAACTCATCGGTGTCCTGCTGGTGATAATTCCCACCCTCATTACCCTGCAGGTACTGCTGCGCTATGTATTCCAGGCGCCCCTCATGGGAATCGAAGAGATTCTCCTCTTTCCTGCCGTATGGCTCTACTTCCTGGGTGGCAGTGAGGCTTCGAGAGCCAGGACGCACATCGATTGCGGGGTTCTTGTCCTCTACATACGCAAAGACCGCAGTCTGGCGATATTCCGCCTGGTGAGGACCGCGCTTTCGTTCATCATCGGACTATGGACGCTCTATTACGCATTCTGGTTTTTCCAGTACTCGCTTTCCAAATGGAAATTGAGCGACCTCCTTTATATCCCCATGTTCATTGGAGAAAGCGCAATTTTCATCGGTCTCCTGCTCATGGTGTTTTTTACCTTCATCGAGCTTGTGGACCGGATCGCGGACCTTCGGGCTCCCGGCGCAAAATTCTTGGCATAGGAGTACCCCATGATCACAATAGTTGTTCTTGACGTTCTGCTGCTGATCTTCCTGCTGATGATGAGTGTACCCCTTCCCTGGTGCTTCGCCGGCTCCCTGGGGTTCATGGTTATCTTCGGCGGCGCTTCGATGAAGAGCATGATGCTCTGGGGCTTTAACCAGATCATAGGGCTCGTGCTCCTGGGCAGCCCTATGTTCATCCTGGCTGGGCTGCTCATTGCGCGCTCTGGCATCGCCAAACACCTGCTCAATTTTGTCGATATCATCATCGGACGAATTAAGGGAGGAATCGGCGCCGTCGCTGTCATTACCTGCGGCATTATTGGAGCGATCTCGGGTTCCGGCTTTACCGGCGTCGCCGCGACCGGCCCCATTCTCATCCCTCGCATGGTGGAGCAGGGATACCCCCGCGGATACGCGACCGCTCTGGTCACCGTTTCCTCAATTCTGGGGCTGCTCATCCCGCCCAGCATCATCATGATCTTTTATGGCTGGGTTACCGATACCTCCATCCTGGCTGCCTTCCTGTCAACTGTCGGTCCGGGCATCGCGGTCATCATCACCTTCTGCCTCATCAACTTCATCTGGGCCCGCAAATTCAACCTGACTCTCGAACAACCACTTCCTCCGGTGGAGCGCCGCAAGAGAAACATCAACCGAACCCTTCTGGCGATTCCCGGCCTCCTGCTACCTCTCATCATTCTGGGCGGCATTTACGGTGGCATCTTTACGCCTACTGAGGCTGCAGCCGTGGGCGCCGTGGTCGCGCTTCCCATAGGCCTCTGGATCTACAAAGAACTCAATCCAAAAGTCCTCAAGGAAGTAGCCACTGATGCGGGACAGTCGATCGGTTCCATCATGACCATGATTTTCTTCACCCTCATGCTGAGCCAGACCTATGTTCTTCTCCAGGTTCCTCAGGAACTTGTGAAAGTCATGCTCGGCTTCACCACCAATCGCGTGGTGCTCCTCATCATGGTGAACATATTCCTGTTCATTGTTGGCATGATCGTCAATGACGTGGCGGGAATGATCCTCTGCGCCCCGCTGCTGCTGCCCCTCATGAAGGAACTCGGAGTATCACCTGTGCAGTTTGCAGCGATCATGGGTGTGAACCTCGCCATGGGAGGAGTGACGCCGCCCTACGCGTCCATTCTGTACCTCGGCATGCGGATTGGAAAATGCGAATTCCATGAGATTCTCGGGCCAACCATGGTGTTCCTGCTGCTCGGCTATGTACCGGTAGTGTTCCTCACTACTTTCTGGCCCGATCTGTCACTGTTCCTGCCGCGGCTTCTCGGTCTGGCAGGCTGAGGATATGGAACCTGATTCCGGGAGGAGTTTCCTCGCCGACACCTATTGCAGAAGAAGGAGACAATGATGAAGTACAGAAGAATGGCAACGCTGTTCCTGGCTGTCGCACTGGTATTGTTCTGCGCAACGGATGCGTTCGCGCAGAAAGCATTCAAACTCGGGCATCCGCGCCCCGCTGGATCTCCGGACGATGTGGCCCTGAAAACATTTGCCGATGCGGTGGCGAAAGGGACAAACAACCGGATCAGGATTGAGCTCTATCCTGCGAGCCAGCTGGGCAACTATACTGTCGTCCAGGAGCGTGTAGGAATCGGCGATGTCGAGATGCAGCTTGCTCCCTTTGGGACCAATGTGACCAAAGGCCTTGGCATCATCACCATCCCCTATCTGGTGGAGACATGGGATGAGCTGCCGGTGGTGTTCGCCATGGATGGCAAACTCATGACCGCCGTATCCAAGATGGCCGAAAAGGAAGGTTTGAAGATTCTCGCGCTGTATCCCAAGTACTTTGGCGGCATCGCTCTTTCCAAGATGCCCAAGGATCCCAAAGGCACAGGAGCAAAGGGGCTCAAGGTGAGAGTCCCCGGCATAAAGTCTTTTGAGAAGCTTGCAGAATCGCTGGGTTATCTGGCGACCCCGATCGCATTCTCAGAAGCTTTCACCGCCTGGCAGACCGGAATCGTCGATGGCGTCATCGGCTCCGGCGCAGAAGGCTACTGGTCCAGCTTCAGGGATCTGACCAAGGTGTACCTGCCGGTCAATACCCATCTGGAAATGTGGTTCCTGTACATCAATGCGGATATCTACAAGAAGCTGTCTGCCGCCGACAGGAAAGTGCTCGATGACGCGGCTGCCGAGCTGCAGAAGGCCCGCTTCTCCCTTGCCCCTCAGGAAACGAAGAGCTATGAGGACATGCTCGCCAAAAACGGCACCCAGGTCGTCTCGTTCAGCGCAGCCGAACTGAAGGCAATTGCGGATAAGGTAAAGGCTGAGGTATGGCCCGTCCTCCGCAAGGACTTCGGTGCAGAGCTCTTTGACAGCGTGACGAAGTAAGACAATGTCAGGCCAGCGACCCTGCTGGCCTGTTTTTCAGCGGTAATTGTTGGACAATTGAACAGCTAGCGGAGGCTAACATGAGCCAAAATGGGAAACGAACCTGGGCGGTCATAGGCGGAGGCAACGGCGGACAGTCCGCCGCGGGCCAGCTGGGAATGATGGGATTCCCGGTACGCATATACGATATTTTCCCGGAATCGGTTGAGGCGATCCATAAAAAAGGTGGCATCGAAGTTACGGGAGCACTGGAAGGATTCGGGCCGGTAGAATGCGCGACCACCGATATGAAGAAGGCTGTCGATGGGGCAGAGGTCGTGATGGTCATAGCCCCGGCAACGGCACACAGGGATATCGCACGCGATCTTGCGCAGTGTGTGCAGCCGGGTCAGATCGTATTCATCCATCCGGGCGCCACGCTTGGCGCGCTGGAGTTCTATCATGTTTTCGCGCAGCACGGGGTTCAGATGGATTCGATTTCGCTCTGCGAGGCGCAGTCGCTGATTTATGCGACCCGTCTTGTGGAGCACGGAAAGGTATCGATTAAGGGAATCAAGCAGACCCTGGCAGTAGGGGCTCTCCCCGCAGCGAAGAGCGAAGCGGTGGTATCGGTGCTCCAGGAAGCTTTCCCGCAGATCAAGGCAGCAAGGAATGTGCTCGAAACAAGCCTTACGAATCTCAATGCCGTCATGCACCCCGCCCCTTCATTGCTCAGCGCCTCGCTCATCGAATCAAAGTGGGACTGGAAATACTATCTTGATGGCATAACCCCCACGGTAGGCGCGCTGATTGAAAAACTGGACGCAGAGCGGGTGGCGATAGGCAGGGCGGCCGGACTGGACCTGCCTTCTGCACTGCAGATGTACAAGGAGATGTACGGAGTACAGGCTCCCACGCTCTCGGAGACCGTCAAGCTCAACAAGGCTTACTGGGAAATCGCCGGCCAGAAAAAAATCAATACCCGATATGTGACCGAGGATATTCCCATGGGGCTGGTGCCCATGATCGAGATTGCCGACCTGCTGAGAGTGCCCTGCGAAGTCATGCGCACTATAGCGAAGCTAGGTTCCTTCATGCTGGATACGGACCTCTTCGCAGCGGGAAGAACGCTGAAAAATCTTGGCCTGTCAGGGATTTCAGCTGAAAAATTCCTCGAATTCGTCGAGCGCGGGTAGATCTGTCACAATGTTCAGCGGTGTGATTGTCCGATTGCCGGTCTGGCGAAATAGGTGTAATATATAAAAAAGCATTGAATCGGAGGTCGAGGTGATCACACCGGCGAAACGAAAAAATCTCTACGAGGATATCTCGAATCAGATCGTCGATCTGATTTCAAAGGGTACATGGCAGGAAGGCGACCGCATACCCGGTGAAGTAGAACTTGCAGCCATGTTCGAGGTAAGCCGGAATTCCATCAGGGAATCCATCAAGGCGCTGGAGCTCATCGGCATTCTCAAGGCAAAAAGCGGCAACGGCACCTTTGTCGCCGAAGGCGCGCAGGCGAGGATAAGCCGATTCATGAACCCATCCCTGCCCGAGGATGAAGCCTCGCTGGTTGAGATCATGGAAGCCCGGATGGTCATTGAGCCGGGTCTGGTTAAGCTTGCTGCGGCCCGCCAGAGCAGCGAATACCTCGAGAAACTCGAATCCTCGGTCGAAAAAGCCAGAAAAGCATTTCAAGCTAGAAATTATGATTTTGAACTGGGTTTTGAATTTCATCAGATCCTTTTTCAGATGTCCGGCAACAAGGTGCTCATAGACCTGTTCGAGCAGATGAAGCCCGCCCTGGTGGGCGTGCGCCGGAAGATATTTTTCAAGCACAATGATCCCAAAATACTGATTCACGAGCAGGAACAGCACGGTGAATTGCTGAAGCTGATCCAGAAGGGCGAGGGTGCTGCGGCTGCTGCGCTCATGGAATCACACATTGCCGAATCCATGGAAAGGATCAAGAAATTGAGTAGAAGCTTCTCCTGAAAGCGGCAGAAAACATGCATCAACCTGATGCCCGAGGCATTGCCGGATTCTATTGAGAATTCGCTCTGGTGCAGGGGGCATGCCGCAAAAGCGCAAAGATCAGGGCGGAGCGCGAGACGTACAGGCTGATTGCCAGATACACACTGACAGGCCGCATTTCATGCAAGTTGGCCAGCGTGCTCGAGATCAAACGCGCAGAACTCACCGAAGAGCCCTTCGATTGCGGGCTGGTAAGCTATTTCTTCCAGATAATTCGTTTTATTTCGCTTACTTCTATCAGAATGCCGCTATAAAGGCCGAAGCGGAGGTAGACATCTATTTGCACTTGCGAATTAGTTCTGCATAGGGTTACAATTTTATCTAAAGCTTGCCTACCCTGTTCACACCACCTCAAATCCGATCGATTTCAGATACTCAAAAGTCCTGTCATAGAACGCAGGCTTGCGTGTCGGATCTTCATCGTCGCCGGTGGGAACTACGATGATCATTCCCTGCCGGGCACGCGTAAGCAGTACGCGATAGGCATTTTTCAGATATTTTTTTCTCTCTTCCTTGTTTATATTCTGCCATTTTTTCCCAACAAACGAGCGGTATTCCCAACCCTGTTCCGAGTACCGGAAATCGGCGTCCCAGGTTATACAAGCCCAGTCAAGTTCCAGCCCCTGTACCTGGAATTCGGTCGCGACATCCTCAAGATAATACGAGGAACGCACATCATCTCTCCCATCGAGGAACCAGTGAATCGGATCAACATTGTAACGGACATCCATTGCAAGCGGCTTCAGCCTGTAGGCTTGCGACGAAACGACAATGCCATAGCGCTCACTTCCGCGGGCTTTTCCCTTCAGCCATTTTTTTGCCTTGGCAACATCTCTGTTTATAGCAATAGGGTATCTGTCTTTCAGGTTATTCAATGTCTGCTTGGCTTTCTCAACATCCAGATCGAGGATTTGCTTTACCAGCAATGAAACATTTTCAGCCCTGAATGAGCGCATGGACACGGCGAGATGCAGTGCGTCGGAATATTCGACATTGGAACGATGCCGTATTCTTCTGAGAACCTCTTCCGCGTTGTATTCGCTGTCCGTCAATCGGCTTGAGATATAGATTTTCCAGTGGCGGAAAGATCGCTCCAGCGCTGCGATCCATTCGCCGATCCCGGCTTCACCTGTATTGATTTCCTGGCCTCCGCCTACCAGGCATACGACCACAGCCCAATCAGGATGTCGATCCAGGCAGGAAATCAGGAATTCAGGCTCGGACATATGAAAATCAGGAATGCCCTTCTTTCTTTTCATGAAGTTGGCTGTCTGTTCAAGGGTCCAGGCCCGCTGTGCCTCATCAAAAAGCGCGACATGCTCGATGGGAGGCTTCTCATCCTTCAGACATTCATCCCGGAAATGATGAACATTCTGGATAAAAGCTTTTACCTCGCTTCGAGCCTCACCCAGCTTGAGCGTTATTCCCTTTTCTTCGGATCGACGAATCCTATCCCGGGCCAGAGCCTCTTGCAGGACGGCGACCAGTGGCCCGTTGCCCGAGAGAAAGACACTGTAGAGCTCGCTCTCCCTGTCGATATGTTTTGTGGCGGTATGCAAGCCTACCAGCGTTTTTCCCGCCCCAGGAACGCCAGTTACAAAGCAGAGTGCTTTTTCGGACTTTTCCTTCGAGCGACATATGATTTCTGAAATCGCATCGGATGTCAGAGTCAGATTGACCGCTCCAGCATCGCTTCGGGCAATATCCTGCACCGAATGATTGTTGTATAGAGCCATCGCTGCTTCAATGATTGTAGGAGGCGGTTGGTATCGACCCCGCTCCCAGACTTCGGTCTGAATCGGCTCATCATTGCCCCAAAGTCTCAATACTGAAGCAAGGGTATCGCCCAGCCGCGCTTCATTGGTCCTGATCGGTAAAAGGATCTGGTCATCATGTGGGGTCATGTCTGCTGCTTGATCGGCATGCTGCTCGCGTGTGGCTACTAGGATAGGCGCAATGACCTTATCATGGCTCGTTTCATGGAAATTCTTCAAATTGTCGGGGGTCATCTTATTCCCCCGGCAGGGTCATGGTAATTCCCCCAGGGGTACCTGCATAGTTACAACACCCTCAGAAGCAGCTGTCAAGCAGCTGGATCCGAGATTTGATTTCTCAATGTTCCT
>Ga0209381_1000437_pt1 | contig 102192 bp, 95 predicted proteins | sample DewCreD2012metaG_FD_184111 | JGI IMG/M metagenome (GOLD analysis project Ga0209381, IMG submission 184111) | Hot spring sediment bacterial and archeal communities from British Columbia, Canada, to study Microbial Dark Matter (Phase II) - Dewar... ... | reverse complement strand
ATATGCATAGTAACCCACTTTTTTACAATATATCGGCGACACTACCAAGCTTCGGATTTCGGCAGGCTAACTATTTGAAAACACGAAACCGCAACCCCAAATTTTGCCCAAAACTGATAATCTCCGGATCCCAGGTATTTACTGTTCGGAATACAGGCTATCAACCCCTTAATATAATCAACATGTTATTCTCAGGCTCACAGGATTTCAGTGCAACGCATAATTGTCCTCCTATTCTTAATGTTGCCCGAGGATGTGAAATAACCGTCTACTTTGCTCCGTCTGTAGAAGGCCCCCAGGGTGCCTATCTATGGATCGAATCCAATGATCCGGATGAAGGATTCATTGAGGTTCCCATCACAGGCTCAGGGAGTTCGGGGGAGTGCCCCCCCGAGGAATGCCCTGGTGGCGAAACTCCACCTCCAGGAGTAATACCTATCGGTGGTGGATAAAATCCATGAATTTCAAAAACATCTTCCAGCGTCCCTGCCCGAGAAACAGCCAGCTTGCGCCCCTCGGCCAACCCAGAGGTCCTGCCGGGCCGCAGAAACCCTCGGAGAGCCGATCACCGGCTGCGGTCCAGGCTCGCAAACCTTCTCCAGAGGGCCAATTTCTCAGGAGGGACGGTCTTGGCCACGAAATCCCTTGCCTCTTCGAGCCACCTGAGCTTCTCCTCGGCCGAGATGCCCGTGAAGTCCTTGAATCTCTCGCAGGGGATTCGAAAAGCAAAATGGAAGGCTTCTTTACGTTTCTGTGTCATCTTTTGACTCCAGGCGCTCGATATATTCAAGGGCCTCTATGTCTGCGATATCCTGGTCCCTACCCGAGATCTTCTTTAGCAGCTTTAGATGTTTTCTTGACACAACAGGAATTACAACACCCGAGGAGTGCATGATAGCCGCTTGGGCCTCAAGCTCAGCAAATGGGATCAACTCCTCCATCAACATGTCTATCTCGCTTAGGGGACGATGAGGGTGGAGGAAGGTGAAAACTCGCATATTCTTTTCGTTGAGCCATTGCTTGCGCTTCTGTGCATCCAAAATTTCCTCGGCTTGTACAGGCAACCTTGGCCTGAACCCAAGACCATTCATACAGGACAGGAATCTGCCTAGGTTCTCCTCGCTTAGCTCTACGATAAGATCCAGGTCTGCAGTAAACCGTATAACCCCATGCAAGACCATGGCTACTCCGCCGGCCACAACGTAGCGGACCTGTTCCTCCTCCAGCCTGCGAAATAAATCTTCGTAAAGCACGACTTCCTTAAGTCCGTAAGCTTCAAAACAAGCTCACGGCTTCCGTTTGCTGCGGTGCCGGAATTGCGGCAATCGCAATCCTCACTCAGATCATCCACAGCTCAACCGACACTGTCAAGGAGACACCAATCGGCCTCCCTCCAAGGCTCCTTCTTTCCCTTTCGGTTCCAGGAGGCCGTGCCATTGACCAGGTCGATGCCTGCCTGGAGTCCCCGAGTCTAATCCTCTTGGCCGAAGCCGATGGCTACTGGCGGGAACTCCGAAGCGCCTTGAAGGAAGGGCGCATCACAGGCCCTCTGGTCCACGACGCGCGGGTTGCAGCCCTGTGTCGTCTCCATGGTGTGCGAGAACTGTGGACCGCTGACAGGGATTTCGGCCGGTTTCCTGGCCTTACGGTCAGAAACCCGTTGGTCGGTTGAACCCCTTTCTCATCCTTACAGACCAACCGGACAAGGGGAAACTCAATGAGAGCGTATGCTTTCCTTTTCCAAGGAGCAGGAGGTTCAGGATTAGGGGGTTGGCCGCTCTGAGCAAAACTCAGAGATTGACACACACAATTTCAATCAGTTAGGCGAGATCTGGTGTCAGGCACCGAGATTTCTGGTAGGCCTGGACGAAACGTCTCAGCTTCTCCTCGATAAGGGCCTCTGCCTCGCGGAGCTCTGCCTCGGTCTGGAACTCCGAGGAGAGGCTCACGAGTATCCTGTCGAAGCGCGAAGGCCTGATCCTCCACCTTTTCTCGTAATCTATCCTGGCTACCCGATACTCGGAGTGTGTGAAGTAGTACTTGCCCAGCCTCGGCTCGGCCGAAGCGAACCTCCAGCCCAGCTTGAGCTCGAAGAAAGCCCGCAGGGCGGCCCTGACCCCCTCATCATGAAGGCAATCAGGGCAAATCACGTCCCCTAATCGGTCCTGGGCGTGCCTCGAGAACTCCTTCACGAGATCGATGTCCGTTACCACCAGCCCGTACAGATACCAGTCATCCAGCGCCCCTATCACCGAGAGCTTTTCTGTTTCCGTGAGATGCTCGTGGCTCGGGCACACATGAGCGGCGCAAAGGCCCGGCCCGTAAAAAGAGCTGTCCCTGAGGTCCCGGCCGTTGTTGACCGACGGGTGGAGGAGGCACCCTACCCTCTTTTCCTCCTTGTCCAGGAAACCCAGAAACTCGCAGTTGTAGATGTCGTCAAGGAGTTTCCGGCCTGGGGTCAAATCTTTTGCTGCAAGGCTGTACGCCTCCAGTTCGAGATCTTGTCCGAGGGACCAGAAGAGAGTCGTCCTCCCTCTCAGGAGACGAACCAAGGTCTCCCGGCCGTGATCCTGCCAGTTGTAGAGCCCGCAACAGGCCCCGCACGATTTGATGGAATCGGGTTGGCAAAGGGACACCACACTCTCCCTGGAGCGCTCTCCTCTCAGTTCACTTTCTTGTGATTTTCGCCCGGGTCTCGGATATGAAGCAACCCTATTCCTCATGCCATAGTGTGGCGAGGCCGAGGGGGAATCATGGCTCGGGACAGGCCGAAAGAGCTGTACTGATCGTGAATAATACCCGCTAGGAGATCCCCCGTGCCTCCATTCAACGGGTGTTCCGCCTGCAGTTCATCTGGTAGACTGAAACTTACGACTCAAATGGACCCGACATTTCACCGAAGACAGTCATGTCTGGCCTTCCAAAAGAAAGCGGCAGCTACTGCTTAGTCGCCTTTCTACCCCAGGCCTGCACCATCCAGTTCGGGAAGAACACGGCCTTCTTCCCCAGAGGCTGGTACGCTTACGTGGGCTCTGCCATGAAAGGTTTGGAGAAGAGGATGGCCAGACACGCAAGGAAAGAAAAGAAGAAACACTGGCACATAGACTTTTTCCTCGAGAAGGCAGAGGTGTGCGCGCTCATAGCCATGCCCTCTCACAGGAGGGAGGAGTGCGACAAGAGCAGGGCCCTGGAGAAGATAGGCGGGATCGTTGTGGCTGAAGAATTCGGCTCCACGGACTGCAGATGCAAGACCCATCTCTATCACTTCGCCCAGCCCCCCATGATGCTGGAGGATTTCAGAAGGGCCCTTGGGATACCCATGAGGTCAACGCAGATCAAGCTCAAAGGGTCTTGAAAGCCGGCGGCCCCTGCTCCAGGTGACAAGAGCAGTTACCCGGCACTATTTATGACGGCGTATCCCCATCTGAACACGGGATGTCCACTGAGGCACAGGAAGGGCAAACACCGAAGAGGAAAACCTCGTGTTCTTCCATGATGAACCCCCCCTGGGGCGGATGATCTTCATTGAGCGCGCAGCCTGGAATGTCAAAGACACGATGGCAAGCTCGACAGTGGAAGTGATGATGATGGTCTTTTCCACTTCGCTCGTACAGGGTCCCGAGCATCGGGTGGTTGATCTGCGTGAGCCACCCCGCATCTGTCAGAAGCCTCAGGTTTCGGTAGACTGTGGCCAAGTTCAGGGACCGAACCATACGGCGACCGATCTCCAGCACATCCCCCACAGAGAGAGGGCGGGACTCATGGAGGAAGACCTGCTCGATGGCAGCCCTCTGGGATGTATTGCGTTTCATTGCAGCCTCCTGTCTCTCAATGATACTTAAGAAATCACCCTTTTGCAAAATATTTTGCAAGAAAGTTGATTCCCGAATGGTCCTGAAGTATAATGCAAAACTGTTTGCAATAGATCCAATTTCGCATGGCCAGCGGGGGGTTATTGAACCCAGTGACCGAAATTGGGGCCCCCGCCAACGGAGTCTTGGTGGTACCGCACAGTTTCGACCGCCACACACGCAAGGAAAAACCAGCCAGCCGATTTTGCGGGGTGCATCTGCGGTCCAGCGAGTTGTGGGGTCCCCGCCCTTGGATGGCGGCTTTCGGGATCCTCCTCCTTATCACCCACACGGCCCTGCCTCTACTGCACGAGCTGGAAGTGGCCGGGTGTGCCCTTCTTCCTTGGGGGACCTCCCACACTCTTCCGTTCACAGCTGATGGCAAAGCGCAAAGCCTTTCCGGGCAAAGGGCTGATCAAGAAGGGAGCGGTCACGTCCCTTCCAAGTGCCCCATTTGTCAGGCTTCCCTCCAGAATCGGCAACTCCTCTGTGTTTGGATGCCCGTCATCGCCTCGGTTCCTCCCCTCCAAGGGAGAATTGATTCCCACAATTCGTTCTCTCCCAAGCCTGTCCTTGGGAAAGCCGTAGCGGTTCCGAGGGCCCCCCCTCTTTCTTGAGATCCACAGGGCTATGAAAAAGTGACACTGCGCCTGGGACCAAAAATGGTGAGGCTCGCCTGGGTGCGGCAAGGGAAGATAACTCCTCTGCTATATTTCATGGAGGGCATGATCATGTCACCAACTCGCATACCTGCGGTTTCAATTATGGCGGTCTTTTTAAGTGCGTGCTTTTGCGTTGTGCCTGGGCAGGCCCAACACGGCCTCTCGGAGATGGATCAGCTCAAGCAGGAGATCCAGAAGCTTAAGACAGCCTTCCGGCAAGAGTTGGAGGAAAAGGAGCGACGCATAGAGGCGCTGGAAAAGCAGCTTAAAGAACTGCAGGACAAGGGACAGGAAAAGAGTGCAGTGGCATCTGCGGCCTCGGAACTGGACAAGGCCCTGCAAGAGGCCAAAGCGGCTTCCCCCCAAACCCCCAGGACAGATAGTGGAGACATCTTCTCCAAGCAGATTGGGGGGGCGACTCTCCGCCTCATGGACATCTCCCTGGACGGCTTGTTCGCTGTCGGGACCTCCACGGAGCGGGATGAATCGCTCCAGAGCCTCCAGGGCGGTGGACACGATCCGCGAAAAAGAGGCTTCACAATCCAGAACGTGGAGCTCTCTTTCGCGGGCGCCGTGGATCCTTATTTCAACGCCGAGGCGCACATCGTGTACGTGCTGGATCCCTTGACCGGGGAGTCCATCGTGGAACTGGAGGAGGCTTTTCTGACAACGCAATCCCTGCCCTTCGGGTTGCAGTTCAAGGGTGGGCACTATCTCACGGAGTTCGGGCTCATCAACCCCATCCACCCTCACGCCTGGCACTGGCTGGACCAGCCCATCATCAACACCCGGCTGTTCGGTCCAGACGGCATGCGGGCGCCAGGAGGACGCATCGGGTGGCTGATTCCAGTCCCCTGGTTCTCTGAGCTCTACCTGGGAGTGCAAAACGCCAACGGCGAGACCATGGCCAGCTTTCTGGCCAATGAAGAGTTTTTTGAGGAGCGGCCCATCGGGGGACTGGCCTTCAGCGGCCGGGAAGTGAGGAACTTGGGGGATTTGTTGTACTCCGGGCGGTTGGAGAACGCTTGGGATCTTGGAAAAGAGTGGACTGTGAAGTGGGGACTCTCTGCAGCACATGGCCCCAATGCTTCCGGGCTTTCCGGGGAGACCTGGATTTACGGGACTGACCTCAAGGTGAAGTGGCGTCCGGCCAAAAACGAGCGGGGATGGCCTTTCCTTTTGTGGCAGTCTGAGCTCATGGGGCGCGACTACCGTGTTGACAGGTCAAACCCCAACTTCATTACCCGTCATCTGCGGGACTGGGGGTTCTATACTCAGGTTTTGTATGGATTTCGGCTGAATTGGGCCGGGGGCCTTCGATATGAATATGCCGGGGGTAGTGGAGAGAGCTTCGGCCACCGCAATAACGATCCTTTCAGGGATAATAGACACCGCATCTCGCCTTTGCTTTTGTGGCAAATCACAGAATTCTCTCGTCTGCGCCTTCAGTATAACTATGACGTGGCCAAACATTTGAGCCAAAATGACGCCCATTCCGTGTGGTTCGGGTTTGAGTTCATGTTTGGGGCCCATCCGGCCCACAAGTATTGACAGGGGGGAGTGAGTCATGAACAAGATCCAAGACGGAAGTCCCCTGGGAAGGCGAAGCTGGTGCACGGTTTTGGCAGTTTGCTATTTGATGATAGTAGGATTCGTCTCTTTTGCGAGGGGGGAAGCCCTGCGCGTTTGCGCCACCACGCCTGATGTAGGAAGTCTTGTGCGGGAGATCGGCGGTGAGCGGGTCTCTTTGAGCGTCTTCGCCAAAGGAACCGAGGACCCCCACTTTTTGGAGGCAAAGCCAGGTTTCATCAAGGCCCTGAGCCTGGCGGATCTCTTTATTCAGACCGGATTGGATTTGGAGTCAGGGTGGGCTCCGCCCATCCTGCAGAACGCGCGCAACTCCAAAGTCCTTCCAGGTGCCAAAGGTTTCGTGGATGCCTCTTGGGCGATTTTGCCGCTGGAGGTGCCCACTGGGCCCGTGGATCGCTCTATGGGCGATGTCCACGCTGCGGGGAATCCACATTATCTGCTGGATCCCCTAAACGGGTTAAATGTGGCCCGGCTCATCCGAGACCGCTTGGGCGAGCTTCGCCCTGAGGATCGTGCTTTCTTCAACGAGCGGTATTCTTCTTTTCGGGGGAGATTGGCCGCGGCCATGGTGGGAGAGTCATTGGCCGCGCAGTATGATTTCGAAAAATTGGCCACTTTGTTCGAGCATGGAAAGTTGCGATCTTTTCTTGCAGCTCAGGGGCGGGAAAACCTGCTGGGAGGCTGGCTTGGGGCCATGACTCCCCACTTTGGGGTCAAGGTGGTGGCGGATCACAACCTCTGGCCTTATTTTGCCCGAAGGTTCGGGATTCAGGTGGTGGGTTTCATGGAACCCAAGCCCGGGATTTCCCCGACCACCAAGCATCTCGCGGGGTTGATCGACATGATGCACGCCCAGGGAGTGAAGCTTATCCTTGCGGCCCCCTATTATGACCCACGGCACGCCAAGTTCCTGGCGGAGCGCACTGGCGCCAAGATCGCCCGTATGGCCCACCAGGTGGGTGCCCTGGATGAGGCCCATGACTACCTCCGGATGATCGATTACAACGTGCGCCAGGTTCTCTTGGCACTGGGCGGGTGAGGGATGAAGGGAAGATACGGACTGGAAGGGCTCAACTCATGTCTTCCTGTTCCATTGGGCACATTTGATCACTTGTGAAAGCCCGGGAGAAGGGCATGTACGACCGTGGCGAAATGATCCTGAGGGCGGAGAACCTTTCCCTAGGCTATGGAGACCAAATTGTCCTCTGGGACGTCTCTTTGGAAGTCCGCTCGGGTGAGTTCTGGTTTCTGGTGGGCCCCAACGGGGAGGGGAAGTCCACTTTTCTGAGGTCTGTTCTTGGTCTCCTGCGGCCTAAGGGAGGTGTTTTGTGGACACATCCGGAGCATGCTAGCCGGCAGCGAATCGGGTTCGTGCCGCAACGCTGCGATCTCAACCCCTCTCTTCCCACCACGGTGCGGGAGTTTGTTTCCCTGGGACTGGTGGGCATCAAAGCCCGGGGAAGAGATCGTCTCGAGGGCGCCTTGGAGCGGGTTGGTTTGGGAGGCATGGCTAAGCGCGACTACTGGACCCTTTCAGGGGGACAAAGGCAAAGAGCCCTCGTGGCCAGAGCCCTGATCCGTCATCCAGGCCTTCTCATCCTGGATGAGGCCACCAACGGCATGGATCTCTCCACCGAGGACGCCTTTTTGAAGTGTCTCTCCGACCTCCATCGAAAGGAGGGCTTGACCATTCTTTTCGTAACGCACGATCTCGGGCTCGCCATGCGATACGGGACCCACGCGGCCGTGTTCAAGGACGGGCGGATCATGGCCGGCCCTATTGAGGAGACTCTTGGGCAGGAGTTGCTGAGGGCAGTTTACGGGGTGCCCGTGGAGGTCTCTCTTGACGCTGGAGGGGCCGTGTGTGTGCGAGTGGGCACATCGGACGGGACGCCATGATTCAAAGCTTTTTGGCTTCCTGGGATCTCTTCCAAAACACTTACCTGGCCGGATGGGGGATGGGGCTGGTTCTCGCGCAGGTGGGGGTGATCGTGGTGGCCCGGGATCAGATCTTCATCGGGGCCGGGGTCTCTCAGGCCTCGGCACTGGGGGTAGCCGCGGCATTATGGATCGGCCAAATGGCAAGTCAGGATCCGAACCACTGGTTCCGATCAGATGCCTTCCTGGCTGTCATGGCAGTGATCTTCTCCGTGGCGGCGGCCTGGATGACCACCATACGCAGGAACGCGGATCGGGAAAGCCATGAGGCTGTGACAGGTTGGGTCTTTCTCCTTTCCGCGAGCCTCTCCATCCTGTTGCTATCACGCAGCCCCCATGGACTCGAGGAAATCCAAAGGCTTGTATCCTCAAGCATTATCGGCGCCACGGGGGGCGACGTGTTGCTCTTCCTGGTCATGGCCACCTTGAGCGGGTTGCTGCTGGTTTTCATCCACAGGCCCCTGCTGCTTCTGGCCATGGACCGGCCCATGGCCGAGGCCCTGGGAATGAGGACAGGCCTCTGGTCCGCCTCCATCTGCATCTGGCTGGGACTGAGCTTAGGTCTTTCCATTCGTTGTGCGGGCACGCTCTACGCATTCGGATGTCTCGTGCTGCCCCCGCTCATCAGCCAGGGACTCTGCCGGGAGGTAAGTCACATGTTTCTGGTGGCCCCGTTGGTCTTTTTGGCGGCGGCTGTGCCTGGGTTCGTCCTGGCGAACCACTTGGATTTCCCCCCAGCCCAAATGACCGTGGCCTTGCTTTGCGGAGGATTCGCCCTCATCTGGGTCAAGGCCCGATTGAGGCAACCCTTTGCTTGATGGTACAAGGCTCACAGACCGGGTTGAGGTGCTGAGGTCTAGCTGCCTGCACTGGCTTGCCCGAAAAGCCGGAATACCAAGGCAACTTGCCGTGGGTTTCAGTGTCTTCCAGCGCGTCTTTGTGGAATCCCATATCAGGCCTCATAACTGCAATTCGGTCTCGACTCCCCGGCCTTGCGCGTCCTGCCTTTGCCTTTCAGCCAGGGTCTCTCAAAGCCTCCTAAACCAGTACCAGGCCGAAGCAAAACCCCTCTCCTCACCTATGACCTCTCTCACCTTGCCCAAAGCAGGGCCTAGCAAGGCTTCCACCTCCTCTGGAGAGATGCCCCAGGTGGATCCCCTCCATTGCCTCGGAAGCCAAGCATAGAGCATGTACCAGCCCCCGGGTTTGAGCAGGCGGACCAGTTGGGAGGCATACTTTCCCCTGGCCTCTGGCGCCATCCCGGAAAGGCAGCCTATGTCCAGCACATAGTCGTATGGATCCCTGAGTGTGGACAGCTCAGTCACGTCAGCCTGGATGAAGCGGATCTCAAGCCCTGCGGCCTTGGCCTTGTCTGTGGCCTTCCTGATGGCCTTTCCCGAAAAGTCCACCCCTGTTACATCCCAACCCCGGCGGGCAAGCGTTATGGCGTTGGTGCCCGTGCCGCAACCCAGATCAAGAGCTCTTCCCGGAGCGTGTTGGCCAATGAACTCCATCACCTCTGGAGGAGTGATGTTGGTGTCCCAGGGGGTTTTCCCCCTGAGATAGCGCCACTCGAACCCCCAGCGGCTTCGCCTCAAGAAGTCGAGCCATCCCGAACACAAAACATGGACCCTGCTCACCAGGCTCCAAGGCATGTCCTGAATTCCCCTGCAAATGGGACAGCTTTCCCCGAACCTCTCAACAAATTAGTTGTAGGTGTATGCCTTAGGGGCCTTGCGAAGCCAGATCTCACCGCTTGCCTCCTCTTGGAAAAGTCCTCCTTTCTCCAGGGCCGAAACCACATCCTCCAGCAAGTCTTGGGCAACACAGATGTCACAGACTTCCCGGGCAGAAGACATGCCTTTGGGCCTTGAATCCTGTTCAAAAAACTGTTTCATCCTGGTTATGGTGGCCCCTCCTGCCCCGGCCCTCATGGCCGACTTCACCAGGTCTTTTCCTGTGCCTTCATTGCAGACAACCCACAAATCAAGGAGATCCAAAAGGAAATAATCCGGATTCACCTGAACCAATTCTCTGTGGGCCCGTCTTCGCCAGCCCATGTCCCCCTTGAGTTCGTCCAAGGCGGCTATGATCTGTTCCACACTGGCTACATGTCTTGTAAGGCCATGGGTTATCTTTGTGTCCACAACACCTTTTCGTATGGGGTACATGTAGATGAAACCCTTCCCTGGACGATCAAGCTGTCCGGCTCGGATCATCATCCTCATGAGTGTCTCAGAATCATACCGGCTCCCCGCAATGTAGATGATCTCTTTCTGCCCTGGGATGGCTACTCGAAGCAGCCCCAACTTGTCGCGAATCCCCATGCCTTGTCCGAAGGATACTGCCGGAACACACAAACCCATATCCAATGCAACTCGTGCCACCTCGTTGGCCTGGCCTCTCTGCAAGACACAACAGATCCCCGTTAGGGATGACTGCTTCACCGCGGGGCTGCCCTCTAAAACCGGGAATCCTACCTCTGGAATGTTTTGCTGAGAGCCCAGCACTTCCACTTCCTCGCTATACACAGTCCCGCGGCCCGGCATGGTCAATTCACACCCTCTGGCCAAGTAGTCCAAGACCGCTTCCTCCTGATGAGGCCCCACAAAAAAGTGGACCATCTCCCCTGGCTCCTCCACCAGGCGAAAGCGATGAAGCAAATCCAAACCCCTCCTGCTCTCGTGCAATGTAAGGATTCTAACAGGAGTGATCCCATAATCCTTGACCCCCGCCTCAGCCAGGCGGGACAATAGGCTCGAGGTAAATCTCTTCTTAAGGATGCAGGTTATCAAGAAGGCTCTCATCCTGTTCACAACTTAAAGCCCCTTTTCACTTCAAGCTTTCTTCCAGAATCACCCTCTCGGTTCTGGCCACGCGAAGCCCCACGGCCAGGACCGTTAGAATGGGCCCCACCGATGCCATGGCCAAGATTCCGAAGCCCTCCACCACCTCCACCTGCCCACCCAGGCCCAGGCCCATGGCCAGGACCAGGGGCACAGTCACTGGCCCGGTGGTCACCCCTGCACTGTCCCAGGCGATGTTGACCATTTCTTCACTGGAGTACCTGGTTAAAGCCAAAGCCAAAACATACGAGGGGGCCAGCAAAAAGAACAATGGGATTCCCAGAACTATCTTCAGGACTCCCAAGGCCATGCCCAGCCCCACTCCCAAAGCCACAGCATGTATCAGCATGGCTTTTCTGAAGGTACCCACCGTGATTTCTTCCACGGCCAAACCCAAAGCATTTAGGGCCGGCTCAGCCAGGGTGGCCCCATAACCCATTACGAGAGCAAACATCACCACAAGAAGTATGCCCTCCCAACCCTTCTCCTTACCTAGAATGGGTCCTTTGACAGGGACATAAACGTACCTCTTTCCCCCACGGTCAATGCTCTTCTCATCCAAAGGAATTGCCATGATCTTGTCGTCTTTTTTCCAATAAAAAAAACGGTGTTCCTTTCCATGTTCATCAATGGCCTTTTGAACAGCTTTCTCCTCAAAACCTTCTATGATTACCTTCTTTTCGGGCAGTGTCACTCTCTTGAATGAGGCAGGCAATCTATCCCCCACCTGATTACCCAGCCTTGTAAGCCCTGTCTCCATGCCTGTGTTGAACAACACCATACCTATCAAGGCCATCAAGACACCCAAGAGGATCTCGTCTGCCTGAGGCAGTCTTTCTCGCAAAACCAGCAACAGCACAAAGAGCAGAAATCCCACAAGCGGAATCACGGCCTGAAGCGAAATCAGAATGTTTCTGTAGACCAATTCGGCAAACCGCCTGTCCTGTGCTGAGACCTGTCCTTGGGAGGAACTCAACAACTCAGGTTTGGCCTCTGAAATCCAGGTCCTCTGTTGAGAAGTGGCCTTTTGGGAAACCCAATGGGAAAAAGCACCGGGGTCTTCCCCGAAGATGGTTCGAACTTTCCTGGGGTCTGAGACCAATGATTTGAAGAAGGCCTCCATTTCCTCCTTTTTTTGACCCCAGAACACAAGTTGGTCTCTTTCAGTTCCGTTTTCCATGAGGTATTTGAGCAACTGGTTTTCATCCCGGAAAAGAGGGAGGATCTTGGCGCGGTTTGCAGGGCTGTAAAACTCTTCCCGGCTCATGGGCTGGGGGCTCAGCCCGGCCAAGCCTATACTCAGCACCAAGACGCTCACCACCGGGAAAAGGGATGCCAATGTGACCACGCCAAACCCTGAGTTCTCAAGACCCCCTCGACCCACCACCCTGCAAACGCCTATCCCTAAAGCTAGTATTAAAGGCACTGTGACAGGGCCGGTTGTAACCGCTCCGCAATCCCAGGAAAGCCCCGAAACAGGGCTCATTTTGGGATCCAGGTAAGCCCAACCAGTCAGGCCCAAGAGGCATGTCACAAGAATATATATGAATGGCTTTAGGGACCACCCGTGCAAATAGCGCAACATTCCAAGCAGCACTGAAAAACCCACCCCCAATCCCACTGCCCAAACCAGATAGTGAGGGTACTTGTTCAGGACCCCAAAAAGCAAAGGAGCCTCCCACGGCTTGACTCCCAAACCCGCATTTTTCAGTATTCCTATGGCAGGCTCGGCGAAAGTGGCTCCAACTCCCAGGATAAAGGCCACAAACAAGACAACCCCAAGGCTGCTCCTCTCTGGGAGCCTAAGGCCGATTATTTCCCCCAAAGGCATTATTCCAAGGACCAGCCCCTCCATGAAAAACGCCAGGCCCACTACTATGACCACCACCCCCAAAGCAATACTGCATGCATCCAAGATCTCCATCCCCAAAACCAGCGTCTGAAAAAAAACAAGATAGGAAATAATGAGGGCCACGGACTTAAGCTGCTCTATTATCTTGGTCTTGGCGTAATTCCCAAGGATCTCCAAGCGCTGCCCCAAAGTTATTCTTAAATCTACAGGCTTCTTACTTTGGCTCTCCATAAGAACTCTCTTCTTTTCATAAGCGGTTGGCTCAAGCCAAGGGTAATCATCGGCTCCCACCCGCTTAGCCAGCATTATTCAGGATCAGTGGATAATGCGGGCTATCTTTACGATACATTAGAACAAACCGGTCAATATTTAAAAAGACCCTGATTTTATGTTCTTTCCCAGTTTGAATCGGAATATCCCGAAGCATACCGTGAATTCGGGGGCGTAGCCCCCAAATACACGGGCTTTGGTGAATAATCCGAGGTAATTGCTTACTTCTCCTCCCCTCTTCTTCAACATTGCCTCATCCAATGCCTTTTAAATAGTTGGTCAAGGGGTGATGGTTTACCCTTCTACTCTACCCTCTCAGGACAAATACTGGTTGCATCAGATTCAGGCTGAATAGATACAGGGTTTCCGGCCCTGGGTCAAGGATATGGCTCGTGGGAAAAACTAGCAAAGAGTCAGGCCTGGATCTTGAATTTTGTGTTGTCACGGGAAAAACTCTGTGCTAGCTTTGCTTTCACCCCGCCTTCAGAGAGGATATTTTCTTGAAACACAAAGTTCTTACCCCTCAACACTCCAAAGCCTGGAACTCGGAGCAGGTCCTAAGAGTTCTTTTTTCTTTCCCTGAAAAACTCCAGGAGGCCCGAAATGGATGAGTTCAAGGGACAGGACGAAAGGAAAGCACCGGAGGAGAGAAAAGAGGGGAACAACAAACTAGGAGCCTCTTTTGTGGAGAAGCCGGGGATCTCTCATGCAGTACCTGAGGGGGACTCAAAGAGCACTTCAACCGAGGCAAGAGGATTTGAAGATCTTGTGGTTGCCAGACTTGGGGACCGTCTCATAGCCCTTGCATTGGACTCGGCTCTAATGTTGGGCTTTCTGGCCTTTGTGGGCATGTTTTCGGCCTCCAAGTGGGGAGGGATCACGCAGGAGGGTTTCTCCCTGGAGGGGAAGCCAGCTATGATATCTTTGGCCGCAGTTCTTGTGGCGGGCTTCACCTATCACTGGCTCCTGGAGGGCCTGGCTGGGGCTACCCTAGGCAAAGTGATAATGGGGCTGCGGGTGGTGGGGCCTTCAGGGAAGCCCTGCGGGCTAAAACCTTCCCTGGTTAGAAACCTGTTGCGTTTGGTGGATGGACTCGGATTCTATCTTATAGGGCTACTAGTGGCGATCTTTTCAAAAAAAAGACAAAGACTGGGGGACCATTTGGGGAGAACAGTGGTGGTGGAGCATCCAACTTCCACAGTTCTCAAGGCAGTGGCAGTCCTACTGTGGATTCTGGGGGTGGGTTCGGGAGCCTGGTTCTCCTACAGCATTCACCGGGAGGCTGTCTTGTCGGGAACCCCTGTCCCGGTTGCAAAGGGAGCCTCTGCAGAGGATAAAAAACCACATGCTGGACCTGAATCCGGTCAGCTCCAAGGCGCAAGCCTGGCACAGTCCGCCCAAGAGTTTTCAGTGGTTAACCTGGAACTCTCAGAGGAAAAAGGCAAAGCCAAGCGGCCGGATGCACCTTTTGAATCCGGCAAGAAGCTTTATGCCAAGTTTCAAGTAGTGGGTTTCAGCACAGACCCCAAGGGGACGGCAAACCTTTCTTTTGACGTGGTCGCCTTGGATCCAGAGGGGCGCCCCCTACATGAGAACTGGAGGCCCAAGTTTCAAGGATCTCCAGGCTCCCCCGGAGAAGCCATCCCGGCCAACATGGAGATGGACATTCCTGATTTTGCCCCTTCGGGCCTTTACAAGCTTCTCATAAAAGTCAAAGACGAGCTAAAGGGCGTTGAGACTCAACTCGTGAAGGAGTTTTCAGTCAGGTCCGCCCAAGCCGTAGTTCCCAAGGGATTGGAAATCCGGGATTTCGCTTTTTCCTCCAGCGAGGACGGCCCCCCCATTCCTAAAGCACAGGTGCACGGGGGACAGAGGCTGTATATGGCCTTCAAAGTGGCCGGCTTGGTATTTAAGGATGACCGCCCAGCTCTTCTGGTAGATATGCAGGTATTGGACCCTGAAGGAGATTTGGTCCTGAATAAGCCTGGGATAGTGGAGCTTAAAGATCCACTGGTGTACCACCCTCCCACTTTTTTCGCCCGCATAACCTCCTGGGTGGATTTCCCGGATGAGATCCTCAAAGGGACCTATACCGCTAGGTTCCTGGTGAAGGACGAGAACTCAGGAAAAAGTCTCATTCAAGAGGCCAAATTCGAGGTGAAATGATCCGCCTGCTCGATCCCCTTCTCATAAGACCCCACAGAGACTTTTGGGAGCCTCTGGAGAGCCCTTAAACTTGAGCAAGGGTTCCCATTGGACTTTGAAAGGCGGCAGGGCCCTGGGGAGAGGGTGGATTCGAGTACTAGGCCGGTGAGTTTCCGTTGCAAGGCTTTTGGTCGGAATGAAGAAAATAGTGACAAGTTGGCTTTGGGCTGCCCTTTTGTTTTTTGCGGTTTCCCAAGCCCAGCCGGAAACTAACGGCCGGCCGCAGGGGGAGACGGCCCCGGCAGGCATGTCTTTTTTGCAGGCTTTGGCCTTGGGTGTGGTGGAAGGCCTGACAGAGTATCTACCGGTAAGCTCAACTGGACACTTGCTTCTAGCCCAAAAGGCAATGGGAATAAGCGGCGGGGAGGACCCCTCAGGAGAGAGCAGACTTCTCAAAGAGGCCTCGGACGCTTACGCGGTCTGCATTCAAGGGGGAGCCATCCTGGCTGTATTGGTTTTGTACCGAAACAGGGTCCGACTCATGGCCAAAGGGCTGCTGGGGAAAAGCCCACAGGGCCTAAGATTAGTATTTAGATTGGCCTTGGCTTTTTTCCCTGCAGCCGTCATAGGAGTTCTCTTTGAAGGCCCCATAAAGAGACACCTCTTCGGGCCATGGCCTGTTGTGACAGCCTGGTTTGCTGGGGGAGTCATCATTCTTTGGTTTTCCGGAAAGTCCCAAGGAGCTTTTGGGAAAACACGCCGCGAACTGGAGGATCTGGAGTGGAGTGGGGCACTCACCATAGGCCTCATACAATGTTTGGCCATGTGGCCGGGAGTGAGTAGGAGTTTGGCCACAATCCTGGGCGGGCTTGTGGCCGGGCTATCACTGGGGGCAGCCGTGGAATTCAGCTTTCTCCTGGGGATGCTTACTCTTGGGGCGGCCACCATTTACGACGGGTTGACCCATGGAAGCCTCATGGCCCGTTTTTTTGAGCCTGTGTCAATGGCCACAGGGTTTGGGGCTGCATTTTTTTCGGCGGTCCTGGCAGTTAGGTGGATGGTGACATACCTCCAGAGGCATGGTCTTCATATTTTTGGCTATTACAGGATTGCTTTGTCCCTGGCCGTCTCAATCCTACTTGCATTAGGCTTCATCTAGCGCGCATTATTCACGATCAGTGAATGATGCGGGCTATGTTGATGACATGTTTTGAGAAACCGCTCTATGCTCAAAAGCACCCTGATTTTGGTTTCCAGATTTGGTCCTGCTTTGAGTCGGAACATGTCGAAGCGTGCCGGGGGCTTGAGCCCACAAAGTTACGGGCTTTGGAGAATAATCCGGCTAGCCCCCATTATTTAAGAGCAGATGGTAATGCAGACCCCATATGCGCTTAGCAGAAAACGGGGAGGTGCTCTTTGAAAGGGATCGATCCAATTAGGCTTATTGCTGTTTTGCTAGTAGGGCTCACTTTTTCCTGCGCGAGCAGCCCGACTCCCTCCCCTGTGGCCGCACTGGAAGACGAGCTTATCACGGCGGAGATACGTGAGAGGCTAAGCCTTGAGCCTTCCTTGAGAAACGCCGCCATCAGCGTCCAAACCAGCCAAGGCATAGTCGTCCTTAGAGGGGTGGTGGAGGATGGGATAGACCGGAGCTTGGCCGAGTCTATTGCAGGAAGGGTTGAGGGAGTAGTTGGGGTGCGAAACCTCTTGGAGGTAAAAAAACAGGGCCGATACCCCTTTTTTAGAAGGTGGTAGGGCCCTGGCTTATATCATTTTCTTGCTCTTTCAGGTGCGTGGCAGGTAGGATGGCATCAGGCCTCTCCTTTTAGTCCTATCGAGTGGGCCACCTCTCGCATCCCCAGGATCACTTCTTCTGCGAGCTGCCAGAGATCCATGCCCAGCATGGCCGCTCCCTTTTCTATGACCGAGCGATTCACACCTGCTGCAAAGGCCTTGTCCTTCCATTTTTTCTTGACCGACCTAACCTCAAGATCCATCACACTGCGGGAGGGTCTCACCAGGGCTACGGCGGTTATGAGACCTGTGAGCTCGTCTACAGCATAAAGCACCTTTTCCATCTCCTCCCTAGGCTCCACCTCGCTGCAAAGACCCCATCCATGGGAAACTACGGCCCTTATGTATTCCTCAGGCCACCCTCTCTCCCGTAAAATCTCAGGTGTCTTCTTGCAATGCTCCTCTGGGTATTTCTCGTAATCCAGATCATGCACCAAACCTATTACACCCCATTTCTCCTCGTCCTCTCCCCGCCTGCGAGCCATATATCTCATGACACCCTCGACACAAAGGGCATGTTTGATGAGGCTCTCGTTCCTGTTGAGCTCAAGGAGCAGTTTCCATGCATCTTCCCTGGTGGGCCTGTATTGCGGGCTCATGGCGCTCCCTCCTCTGCTTAAGCACCAACCTGGATTCTTCTCACACCTGCCCCCTTAGGGCTCCTGCGCGCACCGGCTTTGCAGGAAATGGGGGCAAGTGGTCCCAGCTTCTGCCGGGCTTACTCTTCCTCCAGGGTGAATTCCAGATCCCCTTCGCCTTCCGGAAGCAGCAACTCTGCCTCCAGATCCAACTCCAGCGTGTCCTCCTCAGGAGAAATGGACAGGGCCGGATCCCTCACGTACACCTCCACCTTTTGATCCCGACACAGAGCAAAAGTGCGCCCCACCGAGACTTGCTCCTTGCCTTCTGCAACACCCTCGGGGGTCCTCAAGCGTATCAGCCCGTAGCCCAGGTCCCTCCAAACCGTTATTCCGTCGGCATCATATAGCTTCACCCATAGCTTTGGCTTTCCCTTGGCCACCCAAAGCTCGTCAGGAAACCGCTTGAGGGCGGAGTCCACACTCTCGAAAAAAAACTCGTCAGCCATCTTGTTTTCCGTTTCAGGCTCGGCCGGGGTTTGACTCTGGAAAGGGCCTAATCTGCCCAAAGTTTGTGGACGCAGCCCCCCGCCAAATCACCGGTCTTAGCGAATGACGCGGGTCAGGTCTCACTCGGCTCCGAACAGCCCAGCCGCGCGCTCCAAATCCTCCTCCTTCACATGCACGATGAACAGGGAACGTTCCGATCCGCTAAGCACAGAGCCGTAAACATAGTCTATGTTGATGCCCGCCCTGGCAAAGGTGGCAGCCGTCTCCCCGAGACTCCCCGGGCGGTTTTCCAGGACAATTACCAGAACCGGGGTTGTGTCCACCGGATAACCGGCTTCCTCCAGCACCCCGACAGCCTGGCTGGTCTGGTGTCTTTCCACTACAAAGCGAATCACCGAGTAGTCCTCGGAGTCCCGAATTATGGAGCCGTAGCTGGCGGCTGTGGCAATACGCCTGCCGGTAAGCTCTCGGGCTTTGAGCAGTCCGCGGACGTAATCCTCGGCATTCTGTATGCTCATGCCAAGGATGTTTATCCCCTTGTTCCTGAGCAGCTCACATAGTCCGGCCAGTTGACCAGGAGCGTTCTTAAGAAAAGCCACTATTTGCGTCTCTCTGTACATACCGGGCCTCCAGTCAGAAAAAGAAATACGGCTGGATGATATATTAACCCGAAATATTCAGCAAGGCCGAGTAGATTGGAGAATTGACTGGCCAAGGCTGGTGGGTCACGGGGGTGACGGGATTTCTCTCCGCTTCAAGTCTTCGGGGCTTGATTTTCCAAAGGATTTGGCCTCCGGGGGATACTTGCCCCCTCCCCCGGTCGCCCTCAGCTTGGCTTCGGGCGGGAGGGCCCCAGGTCCAAGACCTGGAAAATCAAAGCGGATCCGCCAAGCCGCTCCGAGAAACGGAATCACCCTGTGATCGCTTACTCATAAACACCCTGACTTTTGGTTTCAGGTTTTACAAGGGGTTGGGTCGGAGTATGTCAAAGTGTTCCGGGGACTTGGGGGCTTAGCCCCCAGAGTCACAGGCTTTGGAGAATGATCCGGGCTAGATGAGTGTCTAACCCGGATCATTCTCCATTGACATGCGGCCTGGAGCGGGTTTTAGTATGATTCAGAATTGGAGATTGGAGCAGCCATGTTGATGGATTCACACCACAGGGTAATAGACTACCTGCGTGTAGCGGTTACAGACAGGTGCAACCTCCGTTGTCTCTATTGCATGCCTGAGGAAGGGATCCAGCCCCTTCCACACGGGGAAATCCTGAGCTACGAGGAAATATTGCGCGTGGCCCGGGTGGCTGTGGGGCTGGGCATAAGCAAGGTACGCCTCACCGGTGGTGAGCCTTTAGTGCGAAGGGATCTGGAGAGTCTGGTAAGGGCGTTGGCAGGTTTGGAAGGGATAAGAGATCTGAGCATGACCACCAATGGGGTTCTGCTAAAGGATAGAGCTAGGGATTTGAGACAAGCCGGTCTGAAACGTATCAATGTAAGTCTGGATTCCCTTGACCCACAGCGCTATCGTGCCATAACCCGTGGGGGAGAACTGGAGAGGGTTTGGGAAGGCATTCTGGCTGCCCTGGAGGCCGGCATGCATCCTGTGAAAATAAATGTTGTGGCCATGGAAGAGCACAACGGGGACGAGATCCTCTCTTTCGCAAGGCTGAGCATAGGATGGCCCTTGGAGGTTAGATTCATAGAGCGCATGCCCTTGGGTGCCCAAGGCTGTTGCCCGCCGGGGAAGTTTCTTTCAGCTCAGGCCATCTTGGACAGGTTGAAAGAGGTATACCCCCTGGAACCCCTTGCTGCTAAGACAGGCAACGGACCTGCCCAGTTGTATCGCATTTCGAACGGGCTTGGAACCATAGGCATCATTGCCCCTATGACTCAGCACTTCTGCCACTCCTGCAACCGTCTCAGACTCACCCCTGAGGGCAAACTGAGGGCCTGCCTCTTCTCCGACCAGGAGGTGGATCTGAAGGGGCTGCTGCGATCCAGCGCCTCAGAGCAAGCTCTCAGGGAAAAGATACAAGAGGCCATATCCAGGAAGCCATCCAGGGGGAGTCCCGGTGCCCAGGCGGACTTGCGTGTGAAAAAATGTGTAAGACCCATGAGTAGAATAGGAGGATAGCCTCGGACTTCCTCCTCCGATCCCGCTGATGGGTGGGGAAGAGTCAGTTTCCAGGCCCTGCCGATTCATCCGGAGCAAAACCATAGCGTGCGCATACTGGCAGACCTGCACATACATTCTCCATTTTCAAGAGCGACATCCAAGGAACTGAGCCTGGAAAACCTTCACCTCTGGGCACAGAAAAAGGGAATCGGTCTTGTGGGAACAGGCGACCTAACGCACCCAGCCTGGTTTAGGGAAATCCTGGAGAAGTTGGAGCCTGCGGAAGAGGGGTTTTGGCGCCTCAAAGCCGAGTTTGCGGCCTTGGTGGAGAGCCAAGTGCCTGAGGCCTGCAAGGCCCAGGTGCGCTTTGTGTTGCAGGGTGAGATAAGCACGATTTACAAGAAGGACGGGCGCACCAGGAAGGTTCACCACCTGGTTTTGCTGCCGGATAGGAGATCCGCCGAAAAGCTTGTGTTTCGGCTGGAGAGGATCGGCAACTTGAGATCTGACGGAAGACCCATTCTGGGTCTGGACTCAAGGGATCTTTTGGAGCTGGTATTGAATTGTTCAGAGCAGAGCATTTTGATACCGGCCCACATATGGACACCTTGGTTTTCGGTTTTTGGATCCAAGTCAGGATTCCAGGAGCTGGAGGAATGCTACGGGGAACTGACCAAGTATATAACCGCCTTAGAGACAGGGCTTTCCTCTGATCCGGCTATGAACTGGAGATGTTCAAGGCTTGACTCCTATTTCTTGGTTTCCAATTCCGACGCCCATTCCCCTTCGCGTCTTGGCAGGGAGGCTAACCGACTGGATATCCCCACGTGCTTTTCCGGACTGAGAAGAGCACTCAGTACAGGAGAAGGACTTTTGGGAACAATAGAGTTCTTTCCGGAAGAAGGCAAATACCACTTGGATGGACATAGGTCATGCGGGGTGAGACTGGAGGTGAGCGAGACACTGGCTCGGGGCGGTCTTTGTCCCTCCTGCGGGAAACCCGTGACCGTGGGCGTGCTCCATAGAGTAGAGGAACTGGCTGACAGAGAAGCCGGGTTTATTCCCCAGGGGGCCAGGCCTTTCCAGCGCCTGCTACCCCTGGAAGAAGTATTGGGGGAACTCATGGGTAGCGGCCCCTCAAGCCGCAAGGTGCAGAACCTGTATCAAAGACTTCTTGCCCGCTGGGGGCCCGAAATTCCCCTCTTAAGTGAGCTTCCCTTGGAAGTTTTGAGGGAGGCTTCAATGGCGCCTCTGGCAGAGGCGTTAGACAGAATGCGAAAAGGGGAAGTATTCCTGGAAGCGGGATTCGACGGACAGTACGGGGTGGTGCGCCTTTTTGAGCCTGGAGAAGCGGCCTGCCTCGGAGGGCAAATGAGCCTCACAAGAGACTGGGATTCGACTCCGCGCAAGGGAAAAGCCCACCCGACCCCGCAGGTAAAAGAGGTGGTTTTACCTTGGATCCCCCCTGAGCCTGAAAGTAATAAGCTCGACTCTGAAGAATTGGATCCTGACCAACTAAAGGTTGTTCTGAGCCCGACAAGGGCCCTCTTGGTCATTGCAGGACCTGGCACCGGTAAGACCAGGGCTCTCACATACAGACTGGCTTTCTTGTTGAAAACTGGGAAGGCCAAGCCGCAGGAGGTTCTGGCCGTCACATTCACCCAAAGGGCTGCCTCAGAGATGGCAGAACGGTTGAGCCGGCTATTGGGCCAAAACCCGATTGAGGCCGGCTTGAGGGTACAGACGCTCCATGCGTACGGGCTTAGCCTTGTGAGAGATTACTGGGAAAGGATCCGAGGCGGCCTGGGCCCGATTGTGGCTGACGAGGTAACAAGGTTGGATGCCCTAAAGAAGGCTCTGGAGACCGTAGACGCCCGGGAACACCTCAAATCCTATGCGAGCCTTCTTGAGAAGATCTCCCGTTACAAACAGGGTTTAATGGACAAAGAGCCCGACAGGCTCTCAAGCCAAGAGCTGGCCCGGGCTTACGATCAGGAGCTGAGCCGCCAGGGCGCTGTTGACTACGATGATCTTCTTGTTTTGCCCACCCAGCTTTTGGCCAAAGATGCGGAAGTCAAAGAGCAGGTGAGATCCCGGATTCGTTGTCTTTTTGTGGACGAATTCCAGGACATGAATCCCAAGCAGCTTGAATTCCTAAGAGAGCTTATAACCCCTCAAACTCAATTAACCCTCATAGGAGATCCGGATCAATCCATTTACGGATTCCGAGGGGCCAGGCCTGAGCAGCTCCTAGGGCTAAAGAACCAGGTCCCTGACATGGAGGTGCTGCTTTTGGAGGCCAACTACAGGTCAACAGGCAACATTGTGGAGGCGGCCTCGGAGCTCATCTCCCACAACCCGGCCTTATTCCCACGATCCATGAGGCCTGTGAGAGGGCCTGGGCCCATGATTCAGGTATGCTTGTTCGATTCGGCTCAGGCTGAAGCTTTTTTTGTGGCTAGAGAAATTGACAGGCTTCTTGGGGGAACCAGCCACTGGGCCATGCGGAAGCAAAGCCCCACAACTCAGCCTGCAGAGAGTCCCTTGGGTTTCGGGGATGTGGCTGTGCTTTGCAGGCTTCACAGCCTCCTCCCCCGCCTTGAGGAAGCCTTGGCCCGAGAAGGTATCCCCTGTGAGAGAGCAACGGCCATACAGCAAGACTCGCCGATGGGGTTGGGAAGGCTTCTGGGGACACTTCGCCAAATGTTGGGCAATATCAAGGAGATTTCCCTTGCTCAGGGGGAATTGGAGGATGAGTCCTCATTCGCTCTGGCAGGGATGATAGATTCCAAGGGGAAGGCTGGACAAATCCTTGAGGCTCTCCTTGAGAGGCTCTCTCTGGATGCCAAACAAGACAGGCTTTTCATGGGGCCGGAAGAGAGCCAATTGAGGAGATTTCTGGATTCAGCAAAGACTTGGCCGGGGAATTTCTTGGAATTTCTGGAACACTGGATTCTCCTTACTGAAGAGGATCAGCCCCAACCTTCTGGAGAGAAAGTCCCTCTCATGACGGTACACGCCGCCAAGGGTCTTGAGTTCCAGGTAGTTTTTGTAATGGGATGCGATGAAGGGGTTTTCCCCCTGAGGCATGAGGGGGCAGGTTGTTCTCTGGAAGAGGAGCGAAGGCTCTTTTACGTGGCCATGACCAGGGCCAAAGAGCTATTGTACCTTTCAGGGACCAAGGCTAGCGGTATTTCAACTTTTTTAGCCGAGCTACCCAGGGACAAAGTATCAAGGATGGCGCAATCTCCCAGCCCGCTTCGGGCCCCCTTGCAGTTGTCTCTATTTCGGAAAAAGTAGTCCCAACAATACCCTGTCCAGCTTCCCTGGCCCCAAAACCTGTGTCGAGTCCACCTATTTGGACATGACGCGCTCTATGTACTGTCCGGTCCTTGTATCCACTTTCAGAAGATCCCCCTCTTGCACAAAAAGGGGCACCTGCACCACTGCCCCTGTCTCCAACTTTGCAGGCTTGGTCCCCCCACTGGCTGTGTCTCCCCTTACCCCTGGCTCTGTCTCCACTACCTTCAGTTCCACGAAATTGGGCAGTTCCACGGCTATGGGTCGCCCTTTGTAAAAAAGGACTTTCACCTGGATCTGTTCTTGCAGGTAGAGGCGGCTCTCCCCCAACTGTTCTGAGGACATGTAGAACTGCTCATAGGTGTTGGTGTCCATGAAACAGTGCTGCCCTCCCTCCTGGTAGAGGAACTGCATCTCCCGCTCTTGAAGGTCAGGCCTTTCCACTTTGTCCCCGGAGCGGAAGGTCTCTTCCCTCACCAGTCCGGTGAGAAGACTTTTCAGCCTGGTTCTTACAAAGGCCCCTCCCTTACCGGGTTTCACATGTTGAAACTCCACGATAATAAAAGGCTCTCCCTGGAACTCTATCTTCAGGCCTTTGCGAAACTCTGCGGTAGAATACATGAGCTATTCTCCCCTGGAACAAACTCTTATGAGCTATGGTTGAGGGCCGGTTTGCTCGACCGAAGGCCCTTATTCCCCTGCTCTTGGGCCCATCTTGGCAATTCTTATTCTTTTGACCATGTCCTGGAGGGACCTCAGGAGCTCCCCCTCTCCGCAACCGCTATCCCTCTCCCGAAACCGCTCTTGGTACTCCTTCAGTGCGGCCTGGTCGTGGGGATTTCTTTTCAGAAGACTCTTATAAAGCCTCTTGGCCTCATCCCTGTGGCCCTGTTTGTAGAAAAGGTCGGCCAAGGTCCTGGAAACAACAGGGGGACCCCAGCAGGTTGATTCTTCCTCCCTCCCCAGTGCCTGAGCTGACTCCACCCATTTTTTTATCAGTTCACAGATCATTTTGCGGCCCTCTGGATCCCACCTGGCGGCCAAATCCAATAGTGTTGCTAGGGCCTGGGGTCTTGCCAGAAAAGGCACCATCAAATCTTTCAGCGAGTTGTAAGATTCCTCGCACGCCTCTGTGCGGGCTATGGAAATTGCTCTTTCCAGAGCCGAATCCCAACGGCCCTCTTCCCGGTTCTGTTCCATAGTATGGGCTGAGAGGTGCTGCCCGAGGATCATCCACCTCACTGACTCAAAATCTTGACCCTCTCCTCAATGTCACGGAAGCCCTGCTCTTGCTCCTGGATCTTCTTGTAAAGGATCAAAGCCTCTTCGCCTCTGCCCTGGTCTTCCAAGGTGCGAGCCAGCTCATAGCCCGCCTCCAGCAGTTGGGGCTTGGCGACTCCCTTGCACTGAATGGCCTTGCGTAGGTACTTGACAGCCTCGGTGAGCTCCCCCTTTGCCCTGAAGCAAACGCCCAACTCCCTGTACGAGGCAAAGGCCATTTGGGGATGGGTTGAAGAGGTCTTGAGTTCTGAGATGGCCTCATCCAGGAGACCCAGCTCTTTAAAGGAAAGCCCCAACTCGTAATGGGCCTTGGCATCCTGGAGCCCTGTCCCGCCTTGGGGCCTCGACTCAGCAAGCCTGCGCTGTTGAGCTTCAACCTCCCCCAGCTTCTTGAGGTCCCCCCCGCCTTGGGGATGACTCAACCTGGCCCTCTCCTGCTCTATTCTAACAAGGCCCTCTTTGGCCTCCAAACACTTGGGATCCAGATTCAACAACTCAGAGTAGATTTCTTCAGCCTCCTCCAAAAGCCCCTGCTCCTCATAAATTCTTGCCTCTTCCAATCTTATGGATATCTCCTCCCAGGACGCAGTGCTTTCCTCAGGCGCTGCCTGCGGCCCCTCCTGCAGGCCGTCTTCCAGCTCCTCTTGAATCTCAAGAATCTCTATCTCCTCTTCCTGGATCTGCTCCTGCGGCACCTGTCCTGGTGTGCCTGGAGCCACAGGAGAAGACTCCTGTGTGGCTGTAAGCTCCTGCATTCTCTCCCTCAGAGAGGTCAACTCTCTTTGTCTTCCCTGGGAGACTAGGAGCTCTTCCAGCTCTTGGGCCACCTCTTGCAGCTGTTTTTCCACATGCTGCCACAAGGCTCCCTCATAGCCTTCCCTATGCTCCTGGCTGAGCCTTATCAGTTCGTCAAAAGCCTGGTTTAAAAACCCTTCGTTTCTCAAAAGCTCCACGTACTTGAGGCGCACCTCCAAGCTTGCGGGAGCCACATCCCCCATGCGCCTCAAGGCTCCCAAGATCTCATGGCTCTTTCCCTTTGATTTATAAAGCTGAATCACCTTTCGGTACTGGACTAAAGCATCTCCCAAGAGTCCATGGGAAAGATACAACTCCGCAAGTTTGAGCAGGATCTCCGGGGACTCCTCCATCCTGAGGACTCGCCTGTAAATGGCAATAGCCCGAAGGTGGAAACCAGCCTCAGCATGGCATTGCGCTGCTTTGACGAAGGCCTCCATTGCCTCCGGCCTTCGCCCCTTCTCTAGGAGCAGCTCGGCTAGCCTTTGGTGAAGCCGTGGATCATCGGGTCGCTCGGCTATCCTCCCTCGAAGAGCCTCTATCTCCTGATCCTCTTGCTTCTTGGGACGCCAGGGAAACCAGCGTTTCTTTTTGTCCAAAGCCCCAAATCTCCGTTGGGAAAAGCCTAACCCTTTTCAAAAAGGGCTCCTCACTACACCAAGACTTTTTTCTCACAAAGCCTCGAGGTCCACAACCAGAGCGTTTTTCTCCACACTCACAACCCCCTTGAAAAGAGGCCTTTGATCCTCTTCCACCGGCCTCACCAGGATCTCCTGCCGGGCCAGGACTTGATCTACCAAAAGACCCACCTCCCCGTTTCCAGAAGCCACCAGTATTATCCGCTTTTCCTCCTTTGGGAAGGTGTAAAGGGCTCTTCCCAGGCCCAACTTCTTCCACAGGGAAACCAACGGAACTGTCTTGTCCCTCAAAGTGACCTCGCTCATTTGCACAACCTGAGAAACGGATCTGGAGGGAACTCTGAACACCCCCATCACACAGGACATGGGAATTCCGAAAACCCTGTTGGAGACCGAGACGAATAGAATCTCCTCCAGGCTTCCCTCCGGGGCTTGGGGCTCTGGAGGTTTAGGCACCAAATCCAGGGACCAGAGGGTCTGAACCTGTTCCCTTAAGGAACTTACCACGGTTTCCAAAGACGAAGCCATTTCGCCCAAACGTTGGGCCATGGCCTCAAAAGCTGATCTCATGCCAAAAGGATCCTGTGAGGAGAACTCCTTGAGCACTCCTTGCAGTTTCTCCCCACAGTCCGTGAGGGCCGTTTTCACCATGTCGATCTGCTCGGAGGGCCCCGACTCCGACTGCACGGCTTCCTCCATTGTTTCTTGGACGGCTCTCTGAGCCTGAATACCGGCCGCAGGGATCTGAGAAGGCCCCGGCTCAGGCTCCAAGAGAAACTGTTCCTCTTCCTCCTCCGGCCCAAATACCTCTTCCACGGTGCGGTCCAGATCCTTCATCAAAAGCTCCTCCCCCCCCGCGGCCTCCAGGGTTATGGTGGGAGCCTCCTCCACTTCCCCCACCAGGAAACGCTCCATACGGGGCCTCAGGGGAGCCAGGATGGGTTGCGGATCCCCAAATGGGTCTTCTGCTACTTGGAAGAGAGAGTCCTTCAGATCCGTGAGAAGCTGAATAGCTTCCTGGTCCACCTCTGCCCCCTGCTCACTGATCTTCCTTGTAGTCTCCCCGATCCACCCCAGAAGCGTGCCCAGGGCTCCCTCCGGAAATTGGGACTGCAGATGCTCTACCTCTGCACAGATCTTAAGCAGAGTGCTCTCCTCTATCTCCCATTCCAGGGTAAGGAAGAGCTCCTTAAGGCGCTTCCACGGATCTTCTTGTGCTTGGGCGGAGCCGGCTTCCTCATCCATCTCCACGAACAAGCTGTCAACCTTGGCTTCTATCTCCTTTTCCAGCTCCGATAGCTCCTTTTCCAAAATATCGTCCCGAGCCATGGCTTGTTCCCCCCTTTAGGCGTTGGAGGTAATTTTCCTCCCGGAAAGCACTCTCTTGCTCACGTCTTTTGCCACCAGTTTGCTTATTTCCCTCAGGGTCTCAAACACCCCGAAACCATCCACCGCGCTGGCCGGAAAAGATGGAACCTTGAGACTGGAGTTAAGATCCTTTTCCATCAGCTCCAAGGGCAGTATGGGCACACTGCCACCCTGCAAATCCCTCTTATTGTATTGCATGACCAAAGGTATATCTCGAATGTCCAATCCCTCATCCCTAAGGTTGTCTATGAGATTCTGCAGGCTCTCTATGTTCTTTTCCCGGCGCACCTTCAAGGAATCGGCCACAAACACCACTCCGTCAACTCCTTTCAAAACAAGCTTGCGGGTGGCGTTGTAGTGCACCTGGCCCGGGACCGTGTAAAGTTGGATTCTTATGCTGAAGCCCCCTACTTTTCCCAGGTCCAAAGGCAAAAAATCAAAAAACAGGGTCTTGTCCCCTTTTGTGTCTATACTTATCATTTTTCCCCGGACCTGGGAGCGGATCTTGGAATAGATATACTTGAGGTTGGTGGTTTTGCCGCAGCGCCCAGGTCCGTAATAGACTATTTTGCACTGGATTTCCCGGCCGGCGAAATTGATGAACGACATGCCCCCCCTTCCTGCAAGTCACCGCCCCAGGATCGTCTTCAAGATCCGGGTCAGCTCCTGTATCGCCCTCTCCACGTGAAGCCGCACCAAACCCAATGAGGCCTTGTTGTCGAACAATGTTACCAGAAGAAACTCCTCCCCCACAGAAGAGAAATGGATGTTCTCTTCTTTGCCCTTGTGGAAAAGCAAGGAGAAATCGTTTTCCCCCAGTAGGCGGGCTATGGCCGCAGTAGCACCGAAATTGGCTGCTGTGAGGGCGGCTAGGGCCACTGAGTCCTCCTCGGCCTTGTCTCCCCAACAAGAAATCAATTGCCCGGAGCGATCTATCAAAAGAACCGAATGGGCCCCCGACCTCTCTAGGACCCGCCTCAGACAAGACTGAATCTGGTCCAAATCCTCCTGAACAAGCAGAAGATCCATGATGTTCTCTCCCCACCCGAGGAGCAGTCCCTCAGCTTATCAATGTGGAACCATAACAGAGCAAGCCATAAACATCAAGATCTTAAGAGCTCCAGCCGGCTCTTTTGCCCCCTTTCGAAGCTCACTCCCCAAGCCCACACATCCCACCCTTTTGGCCCCGATTATTAAAAGTTTGCGCACAATACGGGCCACTTCGACAGATCCCAGGATGAGCTGAAACATTTCAAATACACTTTGTTCCCCCTGCTTACTCAGACCCCTAGGATCAGAGCCACCTTGCGGCATCTCTCCCTGGACTCTATGTGAACCACCCCTATATTGGCATCGGGCCTTGCCAGAACACACAAAACAGCTTTGGAATCTATCATATAGAGATGCATGGTCCCTTGGTTCCCGCGTAAGTACATCTCTTCCAGATCGCCCCTTCCCATGGCTCTTGCAGCCTTGACCCCCACTTTAAGCACAGAGGCAGCCAAGGCACCCAATTGTTCCCCTTTTATCCTGCTTTGAGTAACATGGGCCCCAAGGATCAAGCCCTCGGGCGCCACCACCGCCGCTGCCTGAATCTCCTCGCTTTCCTGCTGCCATTCCACCAAGAGCTGCTGGATCATGGCAGCTTTCTCCTTTGTGGAGCGTGGTCGGGGGATTTTGGGTTCCGGGATCACCTCCTTGGGAATGCTTTCGGCCACAGACCCCCCCCTAAAGGAGGCCTCTTCACCGAGCTTTATAGGCTCGGTGGCCTGCGTCTTATCTGCCCCGAGGATAGGCTGGCCCGTCTCGTAGTCTATCTCAGGAGCGTCAAAGGTACTTTCGGTCTCCTCCTCCTGCTCCTTTAGCTCTTCTTCCTGAGGAAGCCCGCTGTCAGTGTCTGCCAGATCCAGCGGCTGGGAGCGATCCGGTCCACCCTTGCCTTCCTCGTCTTTTTGCCTCATGGCCTCGATGAGAAGTTCCTGCCAGGGCCTTAGTATGGTCCGCCTTGGGGCTTCGGCACCGCTTAAGGTGGTGAAATCCCCCCCTTCCCAGCCCAATATGGCAAACAGAGCCTCTTCACCTACCTGGGAGCCGCAGCTGGCATGCACTATCTCCCCGTCCTGAAAGTAGATCACCCCTTCCATCTCATCCTTGGAAACCGACAGGGCGGTTTTCATCCTTCCCAGACAGTTGAGCTGGATGATGTCTGTGAGCTGAAGGTCGGCCACCCGGCCCACAAAACCTTTTTTGCTGACCTTGATGGCATCAAGTATAAGACCTCGCAAGTCCTCAATTTTAAAAGGTTTTTCCAGATAATGAAGACAGCCTCTCTCATTGGCCTCTTTCTGCACCTCAGGATTTCCGTAGGCCGTCATGACGATGACCTTGGTGTCCGGGTGTTTTGTCCGAATCTCCTCCAAAAGGTCCAATCCGGACATCCCGGGCATGCGGATATCTGTTATGACCAGATCTATGGGAGCATTTTCCATTATCTCCAAGGCCTTGGTGCAATCGTTGGCCACAAGCACCTCGTAGCGTTTGCGGTCCTTGGAGAGGGTTTTGGACATGATCCAGGTAAGGATCTCCTCGTCATCCACTATCAAAACCTTCTTGGGCCCCTCCTGCATCTCCGACCTCCTGACAAAAGGCTTTCATTCGAAGCGCTTAGGAAAGCAAATTTCTTGCCAGGATGCTTTTTGGTTTGGCTCTATTGCTCCAAGGCCGCTCTGGACTCCCCCGAACATTTCAAGGTTGCGACACAAAGGCCTCTTTTTATACGGCCGATTTCCGGCCACAGGCCGATTCTCGGTCAACAAGAATTTGTTTTGTTCCTGGCAGGTGGTGAGCTCCCCGGCGCTCAGATCCAAGCTGAAGCTTGTAGCCGGAATCAACTCCTCCGCTTGTGACAGGATCTGAGCATCTCCTTTTTACCGGGATTTATGTGGTCCTTGAGGGTCTGCCAGGTCCACCTTTGTACCCATAGATCCGGAGCTTTTCCTGCAGGGTGGAACGGGAAATCCCCAACCTGCGAGCCGCCTCTGTCTTGTTCCCCTGCATCATTTCAAGGACCCTCAGGATGTGGTCCCGTTCCACTTTCCAAAGCGACCACTGGCCGTCTCTCTCATGGATTTGAGGGCTTGAGAAGGGCTTACCCGCAGCAGTGTCCAGTCTTTCCAGCTTCAGGTCCTCAGGGGATATGAACCTAGAGCTGCTCAGTATGATCGCCCTTTCCAACACGTTTCTGAGCTCTCTTGCATTGCCGGGCCATGGATACCTGAGAAGCAGCTCCTGGGCCTCGGCACTCAGGCTCAGCCCAGCTCTTCCCAACTCCCTGCCTATTTCCTCCAGGAACCATGCGGCCAGAAGGGGAATATCCTCAGGCCTTTCTCTTAGGGGAGGTATCTCCAGCAGCAACACCTTTAGCCGGTAGTACAGGTCCTCCCTGAACTCACCTCTCTCCACCATAGAGCGCAGGTCCCTGTTGGTGGCAGCTATAACCCTTACATCCACAGCTATCTCCTTGAGCCCGCCCACACGATGGAAGCTGTGAGTCTCCAGGAAACGCAATAGCTTGGGCTGGAGCCCTGGATGAAGATCCCCGATCTCGTCCAAAAGTACAGTTCCCCCATGGGCCATTTCCAGAAGGCCTCGCTTGGAGCGCTTGGCATCTGTGAAAGAGCCCTTCTCATAACCAAAGAGCTCTGATTCCATGAGGTGTTCGGGTATGGCACTGCAATTGAGCTTGAGCAGCGGGGCATTCCTTCTGCTGCTCAGGAAATGTATTGCCTGGGCCACCCGCTCTTTGCCGGTGCCGCTTTCTCCCTGGATGAGCACGGAGGTTCTCGGGGTCTGGCTTATTTTCTGTACCATCGTGCGGATGCGGGCCATGGCGGAGCTCGCCCCTATGAGCTGGTGGGGCTGCAATTGGGACCCGTGGCCGTGGCGCAGGGCCTGTAGCTCCACTTTCATGCGCCTGAGCTCCATGGACCTGCTCAGCAGGACTCGCAATTCCTCCAGATCAAAGGGCTTTTGAAGGTAATGGTGCGCCCCCATCTTCATACATTCCACGGCCACAGCCACATCCCCGTAAGCTGTCATCATGATTACCAGCTGATCGCTATCCTGCTCTAGAAGCTGCCTTAGAACATCCCTGCCGTCCAGATCCGGAAGTTTCACATCCAGCAAAACCAGATCAAATCCTTGGGCTGCCTGGGTCTTTAAAGCCTCTTCCCCGGAGCTCACCGAATAAGGCTCCCAGCCCCATCGCGACAAGGTCTCGCTCAGGCCCCTCAGCACAGTGGAATCATCGTCAACTATTAGCAGCCTGGGTTTCATGATCATGCTTCCTAAAAAGGGGGTCTTGGCCAGCCCTGATTACTCCCCAAGGCCGGTCACTTTAGGAAATACCCCAAGCCCCCTCCTTCTTCCCGGACATATCCCGACTCAAACCTGGGCCTGGTGTGAAATCTGATAACAGGCCTTTCTTGAGCGCAGCTCATCTTGCCCTGCTGGATGCTCGAGACAGCCCGCACTATGCACCTCTTCTGAGTAGTTCAGACTACTCCTTCTCCACCGGAAGGTGCACGAAGAAAGTCGTGCCTCTTCCGGGTTCGCTTTGCACCCTGATGCGGCCTTTGTGACGCTGTATTATCCTGTAGGTGATTGACAGGCCGAGCCCCAGCCCCTTTGCTTTGGTAGTAAAAAACGGATCAAAAATGCGGGACTGGTGCTCAGGGGAAATGCCCTTTCCGGTGTCCGCTACACTTAAAACCATCTCCCTTCGTCCGGCTGTGGAGGCTTGGTCCGAGTGGATCCTGAGGGTCCCCCCAGGCTCCATGGCTTGCATTGCGTTCATGAACAAATTGAATAATACCTGTTTGATCTGCCCTTCGTCGGCATGTATCTTGGGCAGCTCAGAGATATGGGTGTGCTCCACACGGATACCCCTGCTCTCCAAATCCTTTCTTAGCAGGAAGAGCACCTCATCCACAAGCCTTGGAAGCTCGCAAGGGGCCAAGTGGGGCTGCTGGGGTTTGGCGAAGGAGAAAAAGGACTTGAGAAGCCCGTTTAGCCTGTCGATCTCTGAGATTATTCTTCCCACGTATTCGCGCCAGGTTGGATTATGGGCCAGCTCCTCCTCCAGGGCCTGAGCCGTTATCCGGATGCCTGCCAAGGGATTTCTTATCTCGTGGGCTATGCCCATGGCGATCTCCCCCAGGGAGACCAACCTATCCATACGCAGGAGTTCCTCCTGCATCTCCTTGATCTCGGTGAGGTCCCTGAAGTGGATTATCTTTCCTATCTCTTTGCCTGCCTCGTTCAAGTGAGGGGAAATAGTGAATCCTATTGGAATCACCACTCCATCTTTGCGGGTTATGCTGATTTCCCTGGGGGGAGAGACTTCTTTGCGGTTCCCCTTGCCCCTCAGGAGGTCCCTATTCTCCTTGGAGCCCATGGCCATGCCCAAGGGTTTCCCCAAAACCTCCTCTGCGCTGTATTGAAGTATTCTCTCTGCCCCCCGGTTCATATAGGTTATGTTGCCTTCAGGGTCAACCGAGATAAGACCGCTTGTGAGGCTCTGCAGAACACTCTCGTTGAAGCTCTTTACCGAAAGCAACTCCTCGGTCACACGATCCAGAGTTCTTTGGCGTTCTTCCAGCTCATGAGTCACCTGCACCAGGAGGCTTTCCAGCTCCCTGACCCTCCTGCGCTCCTCTTCCAAAGGCCATGAAACATCTTTTTTGTCTTGCTTCAAGACCATTTGCAAAGCCCGCCGCGGGTGTCAGAAAAAGAAATGCACCCGGTGAAAACACGGGTGCATGGCTGTAGCCGGTTGGAAATCCAATTCTCTCACGTCTGCTGGACGATAAAAGGAGTCACAAAGATTAGAAGCTCGGTCTGATCCAGCCTTCTTTGTTTTCTCTCAAACAGCCAGCTCAGACCCGGCACGTCCTTGAGCCATGGGACCCCGTCCTCGGCCGTGGCCCTGGTCTCCTCCAAGACTCCCCCTATTACCACTGTCTCGCCGTCTCGCACCAGCACCTCGGTGGTGCCTTGCCGCTTTACTATCTCGGGGTTGCCGGTAATGGGATTTGCGTTGGCCCGGTCAGGGAAGTCGTCCGTGACATCCAGTTTCAGCCTCACCCTGCCGTCAGGAGATATCTGTGGGGTTACGGTGGTCTTCAAGGAAGCCTCTTTGTACACAACGCTCACATTCCCCTCTGGGTTCACTTGGGTGAAGGGGATTTCCCTGCCTTGTTTGATAGTGGCCTCCACATTGTCCAAAGTCATAACCTTTGGCCTGGACACGATCTTGGTGAGCCCTTCCCTCTCAGCTGCCGAGAGACGCAGATCCAGGTTGATCAGATCCCCCGCCAGACGCCCTATCTGCAAACCTATGCCCGGGGGTCCAGGCAGGATGGTGGCCGGCAGATTTACCATCCAGCCCGACAGAGGGAAAAAGTCGTGGCCTGTGCCGCCGCTGAAGGCCCCTGATTTCCATGTGGAGGGCGAAGTCGGGGGAGTCGTCCCCGTGGTAGATGTAGCGGAAGATATCCCCCAAGCCCACTCGTTCTTGCGGTCAAACTCCGCAAACTGGGTGCCCCACTGAACTCCCAGTTCCCTGGCAAAGTTCTTACTGGCTTTCACGATCCTGGCCTCAATGAGCACCTGGGGGGTGGGCTTGTCCACCATTTCCTTGTACTGCTTTATTCGCTCTATTGTCTCAGGGTAGTCAGTTACCGTGACCATGTTGGTCCTGTCGTCCACCACCGCCTTTCCTTCCCTCTCTATCCCCTTTTCTTTCTTGGTCAGGACATCTTTTATTTGATTTTGGAAATCCTTGGCCTTGGTGTAATTCAGGACCATAAACTCGGTTACAAAGGGCCTCAGCTTGCGTTGCCTCTCTTGAGCCTCTATCTCGGCCTCCTGAATCCGTTTTTCTGCCTCTATTTTGGCCTGAATCCTCTCCTGGCGAAGCCTTTTGCGCTCTTTTTCCTCATCCGTCAAGTCTTTTAAAGGAGCTACTCTAAGAACGTTGCCTTGACGCACCATTCCCAGCTTCTGAGTGGAAATTATGAGATCCAGGGCCTGATCCCATGGCACATTCTTAAGTCGCATGGTCACCTTGCCCTTTACCTTATCGCTTACAATGATGTTCAAATTGCTTACCTCGGCCAGAAGCCTAAAGACATTGTCCAGGTCTATGTCTTGAAGATCCAGATCCAGTCTCTGGCCTGAATAGGTCTTGCCAGGCTCCATGCCTGTACTTATTTTGAAATCCTCCTCATCCTCTTCCTCTGTCTTTAGCACTGGAAGAGGGGTCTTGGCTGGAGTCTTGGCCGCCACCTGAGCCAAAGACAAAGCCTCTTGAGCCCTGGCTCTGGAAATCCTTTGAAAATCCGAGGCCGGCTCATCGCTTCGGGTTTCAAGGGCTCCCCGGTATACTTTTTCGGTCGGGAGCGCTGCCGCAAGTGGTTTTCTCTGCACTGGATCTGACTCCAAAATCGAGCCGGTGTGGGTTCCCCAAGAAGGGGCCAAAGATTTCTGGGCAACAGCTTCCTTTTGGCCTTGAGGCGGCTCCAACTTGGTTCCCTGGGCCGAAACGGGCATCAAAGAAGAGCCTGAAGCTGGGGACTCTGTTTCCTGCCCTGCTTGTTCCTTGGCCTCCTCACGGGGCTTGGGGTCCCAAACCTTCACAAACGCAGGAGCAGCACTCTCTGTAACAGGTTGTGGCAAGTAAGGGAAGCGGGCCTGGCTGAGGAATCTCTCCTCACCGGCTCCGCTCTCCTCAACCCTCATCTGCCCCAAATCTTCTTTCTGCCTGCTATGCTCCTCTTTATGAGTAGCGTTTGCCCAGGCCGACTGGGTAAAAGACTGCTCGGCCTGCTCGATGGGTACTTCCCTGGCCATCTCCCCCAGGCACAGCACGAGTGCTGAGCCCTCGCGACTTACACGGTAAAGAGGCCTTTCTTTGGAGCCCGAGTCGGCCAGATCCACCACCAATCTCATTTTCTCCTGGTGCCGCCCTATCCTGACCCTGGCCACCTCCCTTGTGGGAGGCAGATTCTTGGTGTCCACCTTATGCTTTTGAACTCCCCACAAGTCCAGAACCAGCCGGGTAGGCTCTTTCAGCAGGGAGACTTTGTAGTCCTGAAACTCCCCGTCTCCCATCACCACCAACTTGGTGCCCAGGCTCTCGGGTGTGACTAGGACGTCCAGGATGGATTGAGCAGGGGCTAAGCTCTGGGAGATCTGCCCCGATATCCCCCCGAGCTCTTCCTGCGGCCCTTGGACCGCAGCCGAGGTAATTCCTCCTTGCCCGAGGGGTCCGAGTAGGAAGGCCGCCATGGCCAACCCGAGGCTCCTCCATATTCCTGCTGCATGCATATGACCCATCACCGTCCCCCTCCCTGCGACTTTTTGAAACCGAGGATCACCCTGCGAGTCTGTTTTTGACCCAGCAAATCAACGAAGGGCTCCTCCACGACAACTCCCTCAGTGGGGTTGATATCGGTAACCTTACCGCACTTCCTACCCATGTGCAGACCCTGTCGAATCAAGTAACCCTTGCCTGATCTATCCTGTACCATGGCCACTCGATCCGCTCCCTGGCCCACCACGGCCACAAGAACGAATTGACTCACCTCCTGCTCCGTGAGGGGACCCTGGGGCACATCATCACACTCCCCGGCAGGCGCAGCGGCCTTGGCCTCCTCGTGGAAAGGCCTGAAAGGATCAGGCCGATCCCCGGGTTCATAACTGTATGAAACCTCTGTTTTGGCTGCTTCAGGAGAAGCCCCCGCAGGAGGCTCTGTAGCTTGTTGTGCCTGGGCCTGCTTTGGGGCCTCCTGAGGAGAGACGGCCGGTTTCTCCTGGGCCGGTTTCTGCGCAGCAGGAGGCTTGGCCGCTTCCTCAGGCTTCTGGATCTTTTTCTGAACCACGCTCCCAGGGAATTTGGGGGGTGGAGCCTCTTGCCCGCACCCGCTCAAGAGCAGCCCGAGGGTCACCGGAATCACTGCCAGAATCGCTCGGTGGGCTATCAACCCTTCCCTCCTCTTAGTCCACTGCACCTTTCCCTCCCTTGGGGGTTCCCTTTGCGGGAGGCGGTGGCGTAGAAGGTTTCTTGCCCGGCTCCGCCTTCTTTGGCGGAGGCTCGCTTTCATACTTGTAGGTGGTTGCCTGCAAACTAGCCAATATGGTTCCACCTTCGGCCTCTGCCTTGTACTGGCCCATCTTTAGCTTGGAGACGTGAACTATCCGATCCATTGCCCCTACCTTGGACAGGAACTGGAGAATCTGGTGGAACCCGCCCCTCACCTGAATTTCCACTGGGATTTCCGAATAGTATTCCTTTCTAACCGGTTTGCCCTGTTTGAACAGCACAAACTCCAGGCCGTGGAGACGGCCCATTTCGTTCACGCTGCTTAGGAGATCAGGAATCTCTTTTTCCTCGGGAAGCTTTGAGCTTAGGACCTTCAACTCGGTCTCCAGGGCCTTGATCTCTTTCTCGAGGTTAATCTTGGCTTCCTTGGCCTTTTGCTGCTCTTGTATTTGCTTTTGAAGCTTGTCCAGCTGGGCTCTCAAAGAGGAAATCTCCTCGTTGTTCGGTGTGTAGAAGAGCATGTACCAAGCCAGGCCCAGCACGAGCATCACCCCAGCCAAGATAAGGGCTTTTTGCCACACCGGGAGCTTGATGAGGACTTCTTTATTGATGGGCATCTGCGTCCTCTCCTATGCTTTAAGATGCTTTATTCCCATGGCCATCAGCTCTTTTTGCCTCCCGAAGCCTTGGAAGGCTGTGGTTGCACTTTGCCCGGAGATGACTCGGGCTTCCCGGGCTGAGGCGGTTTTTCCTGGGCAACCTGCACATTCATATTGAATTCCTGGTAAGCCGCAGCACCTTTTTGGACTACCTTGGCTTTGGTGAAATCCAAGTCCACTGAGGCAAAAGTCTTCTTGGAGGCCTGAAGCCCCTTCATGAACCTGGCCACAACCTCGTTGTCCGTGGCCACTCCCGTTATGCTCAGACCGAAATCATCCCAGGGTGCCCCGGCGCTCTTTTGCTCGATGCTTACAAAATAAAGCTCTTTGGGCTTCTCCGTGATCATTTGATCCAGGGCTTTCACCACCCCTTGACGATTACGGTTCAGGTCCGCGATGGCGGTCTTTCTGCTCTCAAGTGCCTGTTTCTTTTTCTTGACCTGCTCCAGGTCGCCTACTTCCTTCTTGAGTGCAGCCAATTTTTGTTCGGCCTGGGCCCTTTGGTCCTTGAGGCGTCTGAGCTGGCTGTACTGGTCAAAGAGGAGGTATCCCATCACGGCCAGGAAGAAGACTAACAACAGAGCCCCTATGGAGATCTGCCTTCGAATATTTTCTTCTTTGGCCTTCTGCCGTACGGGTAAGAGGTTGATTCTGATCATTTGTCCCCTGCCCTCCTCATGGCCAACCCTACACCAACTGCTGCAATGGGCCCCATGGAATCAAGATAGGACTCCTCAAACTCCTTGGGGGAATAAGAGACCTTCTGGAAGGGATTCACCAAGAATGTCTCCACTCCAATTTTTTCCCTTATATGATCAAGGAGTCCCGGGGTCTTGGCAGCCCCCCCGCACAGCCCCAGTTTCTGAACATGTTCTTCGGGAAAGTTGGCATAAAAGAAATCCAATGAACGCTGAATCTCGCCTGCGAAAGTCTCAGAGGCATTCTTGAGGATGCGATCGAAATTCTTATACTGCTGCCATTGCTCCGGCCCCCCCACCTTTACAGCCTCTGCCTCTTCGTATCTCAGGTTGTACTGTTTCTGGATTTCCTCTGTGATTTGCTTGCCTCCCATGGAAACATCCCTGGTCAGAAGAGAGATGGGGCCTTTGACGATGTTGAAATTCATGGTGCTGGCCCCGATATTGATCAAGCCCAGGACCTCCTCTTCCCCGATTCCGAAGAGATTCTCGTACATGGTCTCAACGGCAAAGGAGTCCACGTCAATGACCTGCGGGTCCAGCCCTATTTCATTCATCAGGTTCCCGTAATCGTTGATGATCTCCTTCTTGGCTGCCACCAGAAGTACGTCCATTTGGTCCGGGTTGTCCCGGTTCTGGCCCAGGACTTGGAAATCCACGTTCACATCCTCAATGTCAAAAGGAATATATTGGGCCGCCTCCCAGTGGATGGAATCCAGAAGCTCCTCCTCGGACATAAAACCTACGGTGATCTTTTTTATGATCACCGAGAAACCTGAGATGGAAAGAGCCACCCTCTTGTTCTTGACTCGGCTCTTGGCAACCAGATCTCTTACCACCTCTATGATGGAGCCTGAATCCATGACCGCCCCATCCACTATCACCTCAGGGGGAAGGGGTGCGGTTGCGAATTGCCTGAGCCTGTAACGACCTCTGGAGTGGGCCAAATCCACCAGCTTGATGGTGTGGCTGCCTATGTCCAGCCCCACCAGTTCACGCTTCCCGGACTTAAATGAGATCATGGGGTCTTTCTCCCTGTTCTTTGGGGTCCGTACCGGGCAGCCCGAACAAGAGTCTACAAAACCGGGCCCTAGGACCCTCTCACTCCCCTTCGCCAAACACCTCCACCCGATCCGAGAGCTTAAGCCCCAAAGCCAGTATGATCTTCCTCTTGGTGTCCATCCGGCAGGGCTTGCCTTTCTCTATGCGGTCGATGGTCAGAGGCGAGACCCCGGCTCTTCGGGCGAGTTCTGCCTTGCTGAGCATCTGGGCCTCCCGAAGCTCTCTAATGGTGCTTCTTCTTTGCTCGGCCACTTGCATCCACCCCTCCTTACCAAGGGTTTGCGTGACTATAAAAACTCAGTCCCTTGATCTCTGTCAAGTAAAAGAATGCTAATTTATGCAAATTTATATCAAATTTTGATTAATTAGTAAACAGTGTTTGGCAGATATAGGGGTTAATTTGATGTCCACCACATTATATTGTATAGAAAGCTCAAAAAATTTCTGGGAAGGCAGGGGATAGCCCCTTGTTGGCGGAAAACGGTCGGCCATAAGACTAACCACCCGATATTACGGATTAAATCTATCTATCTTTCCCAAAACCTGGCTTCCTTTTCCTGCTTGGCCCTCATTGTTCACGATCAGTGGATAATGCGGGCTATCTTAATGGCATTTTGGGGTAAAGAGGTTCTTACTCAAAACCACCCTTATTTCCGGTTTCAGATTTGGTCCTGTTTTGAGTCGGAAAATGTCCAGGTGTGTCGAGAGCTTGGAGGGCATAGCCCCCGAAGTTCCTAGCTTTGAAGAATAATCCGGTTTAGGCAGGCTTTTGAACAGCAGTGTCTTCACCCGGTTTAGGGGAACACGTAAAGCCGCTCGTTTTCCCCTATCATCCCCAATCTTTCCTTGGCTAGCCATTCCAATAAAGCTGGGTCCTGCTGGATAAGCTTTATTTCCTGCCTTAACCTATCATTGCTCTGCCGCAAGACGCTGTTTTCCTGTTGGATGGCAGTCCTCTGTTGCCGAATCCTTCTGGCAGTCTCAAAGCCGTTCTCTCCCATAATTGAAAAAACCAGGAAACCAGCCGCAATGCATCCCCACAAAACCCAGAACCTCCATCCAGAGGGAGGCTCAAAAGTCCAACATATCAAACTTCTCCTGCTCACAGATCCACTTTGGTTTTCCCGGGCCTTCACACCTGCTCCCTCTCAAAAGCCCAAAAAAAACTCTAACTCGCCTGCTGCTCCACCCGGCCCTAAAGCAACTCAAACCCTCCTCCGGCTTACCTGGTTTCTCCTATCACGAACAAACCCAAACGTCAACTGTTTCCTGAGCTTGCCACTCCTCTCTTACTCAGGAGCATTGGGTAACAAACTGCAAGCCATCAATATCTTTGCACTCGGGCTACTTTTAAAAGACTTGGGACCTGTGGGGGTCACTCTTCCAAGACCCAGTCACACCCACTATACGACCGATCCCCCAAAAAGCAGCTCGGGCTATTTATAAGCCACCTCCCACCAAAGTGATATGTCATTTCCGTAGCCCAATTTATGTCTCCACTTGGTACCCCGCCTCCCCAACTGCCCTTCGCACTTGATCCATTGAACCTCCCTCTCCCAGATCAAAACTTGCCTCACCTTTTTCCAAGTCCACCTGCACTCGGGATAGCCCTTTGAGCCCTTCCAGCGCTTTTCTTACCGCAGCCACGCAGTGTTGGCAGCTCATCCCCCTTATCCTAATTCTCTTTTCCATGAGACCCCCTTTCTTCTTTCCCCAAGTTTCGGGAATGCGCGTGGCTTTCCCTGTTGCTTCGCGTCACAGCCACGCAGCCCGCCTGAAGATCGCAGTAAAAACCCTCTTCGCAGCTTTCGCACTCGAACTGGATGGTTGTGTGCTCTATACCGTAGTGCGATCGAAGCAAACGGTTTATCTCCTGTAGAATATCCCCTGTGCGGCTCATGAGGATGTCATCAACTAAGACGTGGGCGCTCATAGCATAGATGCCAGAGGAGATGGTCCACAAATGCACATCATGGAGATCTTTGACCCCGCGGATTTCCCTCAGACCTCTTTGTATCTCCACCAGATCCAGGTCCTTTGGGACCGCCTCCAAAAGAATATGAACCGACTCCCTCACCAAACGTACGGACCCCTTAAGAATGATTAGGCATATCAGCACACTGATGATGGGGTCCAGGATCTGCCAGCCCGTAAACATGATGATTACCCCGCCCACTATGACCCCCAAGGAGGAGAGGGCATCCCCCAAGATGTGCAAGTATGCTCCTTTGAGATTGAGGCTTTGGCGGCTTCTGCTGACCATCACAGAGGCGGCTGCCAAATTTGCAGCAAGCCCTATGGAAGCCACAACCAGCATGCTGGGTATATCAACTGCTTCAGGGACCCTAAGTCTTTTGTAAGCCTCAAACAGGATGAAAGCGCAAATGAGAAGAAGCGAGCTTCCATTTACCAAAGCTGCAAGTATCTCCATGCGATAAAAACCATAGGTTTTGGTTGAGGAGGCGGGCCTGGCCGTAAACTGCAAGGCAATTAGACTCAAGCCTAAGGCCAACACATCAGTGAGCATATGTCCTGCGTCGCTTAGCAAGGCCAGAGAGTTGGCAATAAAACCACCCACGGCCTCTAGCAACATTATGCCCGCAGTGATCCCTATGGCCACCAGGAGAGCGCGGCGGTTGGCCCTGAAGGCATGGTTGTTCTCCAGATGGGCCCCCTCACTGTGCAGGTGCAGGGCCATGATGTCTCCCAGAGAAGCAAATCTTCCGGGTCTTGATTCAGTTTCCCGTGAAGCTCTTGCAGCTTCGCTTGCAGGATAGGGGATGGATGAGCCCAAGTAAAGGGACTCTTTAGCAGATTATGCAGATGGGTGCTGGTCCCCTTTTGATAAGAAGAGAAATGGGCTTGAAAAAAACAAACCTCTGGCCTATAGTAAGCTGCGTTGGGCGGTTAGCTCAGTAGGTCAGAGCGCTGGTCTCACATACCAGAGGTCGGAGGTTCGACTCCTCCACCGCCTACCAAAAGAGAAAAAAAGGCCGGCCGGCGACTCCGGCTTTTTTTTTGGATTTTGTAGACTGGCCCACAGCATTCTCCAAAGCCTCTTACTTTGGGAGCTCAAGCCACTAGCAGCGCAACCCTCACACACGTAACTCCGTCCCTGCATAGACCCTTCCCGTAAGCTCTTAGGATTTCTCATGGGCAAAAAAAAGCCGACAAACAGGATCCGATCGCATCAGTCACCAGGCCTTACCAGCCGGTTCTTATAAGCAACTCGGATGGGTTGCAGAAACTTTATTTCCGGCAATTCTTTCAATGGAGTTAAGCTCCACCTCGTCTCAAGGCTGTTGCTTTTCCACGAATTTCAAGGCCACTGAGTTGATACAATACCTAAGCCCTGTGGGAGGCGGACCGTCTTCAAACACATGACCCAAGTGGCCCCCACATCGGGCGCACAGGACCTCTGTCCTGCTCATGAAAAAACTCTGGTCCTTTTCTTTGAGGATCTTGGCCTCTGAGATGGGTGCCCAAAAGCTAGGCCATCCAGTGCCCGAGTCAAACTTGGTCTGGGAGCTGAAAAGCTCGTTTCCACATCCCGCACAAACGTAGGTACCCTTCCCCTTGAAATCGTGATACTTCCCGGTGAAAGCCCTCTCTGTGCCCTTTTTCCTAAGCACATAGAACTCCTCTGGAGTCAGTATCCGACGCCATTCCTCCTCTGTTCTTACAATCCGCTCTGACATCTCCCCAGACTCTCCATTTCCAGGTGTAATCCTTGGAGTCTCAGCTGCAAAGGCCTTGGGCCGTCCTCCACCCAGAACCCGTCCTAAAGCCAAACCACCAGCCCAAGCAGCCAAAGCCGCCCCCAAACTTTTAAGGGCTTTTCTTCTATCCAGCATCCTCTCAGATCTAAGCTCATCCAATCTCTCGGTCTCCCTCTCCAACTTAGTACGATGTGAGCGATCAACCCTCTGACCAAATACTAATCTCATGATTGCAGTATAAGCTTCTAGGGCTACCTTTTCATGCTCTGGATCCATAACTTTTTTGAGGCCGCCGTCTTAGAAGGCCTTCTTTTTGAGAGCTTTGGATCCCCAAAAGGCCACCTCCCGAGCCCACTCGCAAATCAGACGGCCTTCCCCCTCACATGTATCCCAAGCCCTCGAGGGCCTTTTTTATTGCCGAGTTTTCTTCAGGAGCAACATTCTGGGTGCTGCCTTTTTGCGTCCAGCTTAGACACTCCTTTTTCAACTCATTTACCAGAAGGGGATGTCTTTGAGCCAAGTCCCTTTTCTCCTGGGGGTCGGTGGGAAGGTGATAAAGGGCAGTCAGCTCCGGGGGCTCCTGAGCTAGTCTTTCCGGATCCGCATATTTCAGGATCAGCTTCCACTCCCTGGTCCTGAGCCCCAGGAAACCCTTGGACCAGTTCTCCAGGTAAAGCCCCCGGCCCGCAGCCTCATTGCTCTGCCCGCTGAGCAGGGAGCCAAGGGGAACCCCCTGCATGCCCTCTGGCAAAGAAAGACCTGCCAGTTGACAACATGTGGGAAACAAGTCCACCAGGCCCACCTGTTCAGCCACCCTAAGGCCCCTGAGCCCTTTGGACCCAGGCAAACAAATAACAAGAGGAACCCTCACCACGTCCTCTCCCAGCCCCCCGTCGTGAAGGGGCCTATCGTCCTGGTGAAGTTCCTCGCCATGGTCCGCAAACACAGCAACCATTGTGCGCTGGGCAAGCCCGGTTTGCTCCAGGTGGCCCCAGATCTCCCCCAGACAAACATGGTCGGCGTAAGAGATCTTCCCGTCGTAACACTGCCATCTGGATGAGAAACGGCTTCGGTAATAATCAGGAATCTGAAACTCAGGGAGGTGATGGGTGTCCATGTAATGAATCCAAAGCAAGAAAGGCTCCCCGGCTTCCTGCATCCAATTTTTGGCTCTGGCTAAGGCTGTCTTGAAATCCCTTCGCCAGAAGGCCTGTTCGGTTTGAAATCCTTCGCAAGTCCACTCTTCGTCGAACAGCTCGTAGCCCCTTTGGAAGCCCTGGGCTCTTCCCACCAAAGTGGTCCCTGGGAAGGCAGCCGTGGCCCATCCGTGGGAGGCGAACCACTCGGCCATAGTGGTGACCCGGGAGGAGAGTCGGTGGTGAGCAGCCCTTAGCCCATGCACAGGGGGGTAACATCCGGTAAAGAGACTGGCATGGGCAACCCACGTGTTGGGGGCATGGGTTACGGCCTGCTCAAAAAGCACCCCAGAGGCTGCCATACGGTCTAAGTTAGGGGTTTCCACCCCCTTGTAACCGTAACAGCCCAAGTGATCCGGTCTTACGCAGTCAAGAGTAACAAGCACAAAATTGGGCCGCATATCCTTCCTCTTCCCTCGAATTCACTCACCGACCAGATTCTAAGGAACAGGCCCTGTCTGTGCAAGGAAGGGAAGCCGCTTGATCTTGCAGAGGCTAAGGGGTAAAAGGTTAAAGAATCCCAAGAGGAATGAGAGATGACCCGTGTGAAAAGAACTTGGCTGCTCACGGTCCTCGGGATCTTGTCTGCTTTTTCTTGGTTATCCGGGGGTTGACCTGGTCCTGGACAGGGATCTGGGGCCTCTTTTGTTGGAGCTGAACGCCAGACCCGGCCTGGCGATACAGATTGCCAATCGCTTTGGGCTTTCGGCCAGGCTGGAGGCCATAGGCTCCCAAAGGGAGGAGATCGGGCCCACACCGGAAGAAAGGGCAGGCTGGGCCATGAGGTATTTTGGGAAGCAATAGAGTGCCGCAGCCCGAGGCAAAGAAATGAGGATCCTTTTTCTCACAGACATCCATGATGAGTTTTGGGAAGTAGAGAAGATCTTACTGAAAATCAAAGCGGACCTTTATCTTTTGGCAGGAGACCTGCTGTACCGGATCTTCCCAAGCCAGCGTACCGCATGGAAATTCCAGCAACTCCAAGAGCGGTTGTCAGGTATTAAGAGGCTGCTGAATCCAGGGCTTTCCCAGGGGCGCAGCCTCATGGATTTGGCATTGGAGCTGGCACAAGGGGGATCCCAGGACTTCTCGGCACGCATGGCAAAAGATTACCTTAGGCTTTGTGAGCTAGGCCGCACCCGAATGCTCAGCTCTTACGAGAAACTTAAAGAAGTCCTCCAAAGGCATGGGAGCCTTAATATCAGGGTGCTGCCCGGCAACTACGACATGGATCTGGCCCAAACCCCCCTTTCCCCCTGGAATCTGCATCTGCAGGTTTTGGATTGGGCCGGGATAAGGTTTGCAGGATATGGGGGAGCAAGTGTGTGCACCCCAGGGGTTCCAGAGGCACTTCAGGTCAAGTTTCGGGAAAAGCCCGCGCCTCAAGGCCTCTACTCCGAGCCTCTGGAGTTCTTCAGAAGCACAAGTCCTCATGTCCTGGTGGTTCACCAGCCGCCTTACGGCCTTCTGGACAAACTCCAGGGCCTGGGGCCCTCTGGAAGCATGGGGATCCGCCAATACTTGGATGAGGCAAAGCCTTTGGCGGTGCTTTGCGGTCACATGCACCACTGCTGGGGTGCCCTACGCCTTGGGGAGACCTGGTGTGTGAATCCATCCAACTTCGGAACCGTTGTGGAGGTCTCGGGAATCAGGAAGGGAGGCTACTTTCTGGACTTGGGTTTGGATTCCAATGGCGTCTCTTGGGCAATGATAAGACAGCTTTGGAAAGAGCGTATCTTGGATGTGGTCCACTACGAGCCAAAAGGCCCCAAGATAAGGCAGGTGATCCTGAACGAAACCCGCTTCCGCGCCATGGGAGGTCTTGTGAAAAAGCCTAGGCACATAAGGCCCTTCAGGCGGCTCCAGCACATTCGTTCCTTTTTCTTGAGCTACGAAACCCCTCAGAGCAAATTGCTGGTTAGCCAACTGAGAGCCGTGTACAGAAGCTTGGAGGCAGAAGGCATAAACGTTGCTTTCGATCTCCTGGGCTCTTTGGGCTTTGGCATGGCCTTGGAAGGCTCGGATGTGGACCTGGTGGTGTACCTTAGGGGCCTTGGCTGCGATGAGGACGAGCAGGATATCTGCAGGAATTTGGAACCTCTTTCTAGGGTGATGGAGGTACTCTCCAAAAAGGGCGTAAAGGCAGAGATCTGCGACAGCATAGATCTGGACAGAGTGGAGGAGGCCGCAAAAAGGCGGGACATAGAGGACGGCCAACTCCAGAGATTTGTTTTCTACAGGGCTGTATGCAGACCCGTTAACCTTCGTCTCATAAAGGAGGTTGAAAATAAACTCCTGGAGGATGAATCATTTCGCAAGTCCATGGAAAAGAGGCTTCAAGAACACCTAAAGATCCTGGTTTCTTCTGGAAGACATATGCAATCTTGGGATAAGTACAGAGCAAGGCTCAAAGAGATGGGCACGGAAATGCCTGCAAAGATCAAAGAGGCAATTAAAGAGTATCTGGGCCTATGAGATCCCCTTTTTCTTTACTATCCCCCGGCCCGATGTAATACTTAATCAGAACCTTTTGAGAGGCACTTTGAAGGAGGAGAAGCGGATGAAGGGGATCAAAACAAGAAAGTATTTTACCAGGGTCATGGGCTGGGGGGTTGTGGCAGCCGCCCTGGGAATAGGAGCTCAGGGTTGCACGGTTATGGACCAAAGATCCCTTAAGGAATTGGAGGGGGCCTATGGGGTTAACAAGCCCAAGATAGAGGCGAGCTTTGCTTCCCCGTGGCTTTCTCCCAGGGACATATGGAGGGTTTATCTAAACGGCTCGGATCCGGATGGAGACATTAGATGGATCCAGGTTTCCCTCTGGGTGCCGGGAGGCGTCATGACCACGGCCAGGATTGATGTGGACCCGGATCAAGCTGCTAAGATGTCAGGTTACCTGACTCTGCACAGCATGGATCTGCCTGAGTCGCTTCTTAGGTTCGGGAACAGCGATTTGAGGCTTTACGTGGCCCTGGAGGACAGAGCCGGACATGTGTCTGAAAGGGTTGTCTTGTCTGTAAGCATGGCTCTGGGCTCCATCCAGGAGGGGCCCCCCGGGGGACGGTTTCAGGAAAAGTTTCTGGGTGAGGTGCCCGTGCGCTTCCTGCAGTTTTCGCCCACTGCAGGTATAGGTACCTGGCCTTAAGCGGGAAGGGACATGCTTTTGCCCGCATTGTTCAAAGACATTGGATATTGCGGGCTAGCTGAAGGACAGGGTAGGGTAAACCGGACTATTTTCAGGAGTTCTTTTTGGTTTTGGATGTGGGCCGGGGTTGCCTCGCAATGGACGAGAGGCAATGCTGACCCGCGGTGGTGCCATTCCCCCAAGCCATGAAGCTTGGATGATGAGCCGGGTTAGAAAGGAATGAAGCTGTATGGGTCTATGTGAGGGATGCAACAGAAGAGGCTTTTTGGCCCAAATGGGAGCCTTGGCCGGTTTGTCGGCCTTGGCTCCCTGGATACCCCTCAGGTCTACTCGAGCCGGCGGGACCTCCAGGTTGGCTGTGGCCAAGGGGGAGGCGGCCTCGGCCACCAAGCTCGCCCTCGAGGCCCTGGGGGGGATAGACAGTTTTGTGAAAACCGGGCATGTGGTTGTATTGAAACCCAACGCTTCTTTCCCAAATCCTCCATCTTGGGGATGCAACACCTCCCCAGAGGTGGTGGCCACTGTGGCAAAGCTTTGTCTAGAGGCAGGAGCTAGGCGGGTGGTGGTGGTGGACAATACCCTGGGTAATCCAGAGCTTTGTTTTTCCAGAAGCGGGCTCAAGGATGCCCTCTCCTCTGTGCCGCAGGTAAGGTTTCTTGCCCCCAAACAAGAAAGCATGTACAAGGAGGTCCAGGTAACCAAGGGAGTTGCCCTTAAGAGCACCAAGATAGTGCGGGAGGTTATGGAGGCTGACCTTCTCATAAACCTCCCCACAGCCAAGAGCCATTCTGCAACAGGGGTGAGCCTGGGCATAAAGGGGCTCATGGGGCTTGTTTGGGATCGAAACACCTTCCATCGGGACATGGACCTGGATCAGGCCATAGCCGACCTGGCAACAGTTCTAAGACCTCAGCTGACCATCTTGGATGCCACAAGAGGGCTTCTCACTGCCGGACCCGGCGGACCAGGCAAGGTTGAGCAGTGGAATACAGTGGTGGCCGGAACGGATCCGTTAGCGGTGGACGCCTACGGGGTGAGCCTGGGACAATGGTACGGCCAGAAAGTTAGGCCTGACCAGGTAAAGCATCTTTTGGCGGCAAAGGCCCACGGGCTGGGCGCCCTGGAGCTGGAACAAGTAGAGATCCTGGAGCGGGGGGCGTGAACCTGAGGAGAACTCTTCAGGGCCTGTTCCTGGTGTTTTTCTTTCTGCTTTTTTTCACAGCCTCAAGCTCCGTTTCCAGGCTCATTCCTCCTGATCTTTTCCTTAGAGCAGACCCCCTGGCCGCGGCTGTGGTGTTCCTCATTGCCGGTTCTGCAGCCGCGGTTTTTCTGCCTGCCTTGGTGCTGGTCATATCAGCCCTTCTGATGGGCAGGGCCTTTTGTGGATATGTATGCCCTCTGGGAACCCTTCTGGATCTGGGTGCAAGACTGGCCCGAAGCCCCCGCTCAGAGCCCCCCTGGCTCCTGAGACACCCGGGCCTGCCTTTTTGGATACTTAGCCTTGTTCTTCTTTGCGGGCTCTTGGGATTCACCCTACTGGCTTGGCTGGATCCCCTAGTGCTCTTGAGCCGAACAACAGCCCTGCTTTTTCAACCATGGCTTCTGGAGGGAGGGAAGGCCTTTTTGGAGCTCCTGCGCCCCTTGGCTTCCAAGAAGGAATGGTTCTGGCTTTCAGACGCCCAGCTCCAGGTCCCCCGCTTTTGGCTTTCAGCACTCTCTTTGGTCTGGATGGGTGGAATTGTGACTTTGTCCCTTTGGCGCTCAAGGCTTTGGTGCAGGGCTTTTTGCCCGCTGGGCTCATTGTTGGGGCTTCTGGGTCGCCGCCCTTTGCTGGCCAGATCAGTTGGGGAGTCATGTTTGGATTGCGGGGCATGTCAAGAGGCTTGCCCCATGGGCGCTGTAGAGCGGGATCCGCGTCAGACAGCCAGGGGGAGGTGCTTGGTCTGCGGCCGCTGTGGGGAAGTCTGCCCTGTAAAGGCCATAAGCTTTCTTCGCAGGGGAAAGGCTTTTACCCCTGCAGCCACCGCAAGCTCTTGGGTCCTGAGTCGGCGCGGTCTTTTGTCCGCAGGTGCGCTGGGATTGGTCACAGGCCTAACGGTTAGAGTGGATGCAGGCAGGGCAGCCCCAAGGGACCGACTCATAAGGCCTCCGGGAGCCCTCCCGGAGCCTTTGTTCCTGGACAGGTGCTTGCGCTGCGGGCTTTGCATGAGCGTGTGTATGAGCCACACCATACAGCCCAGCCTCTGGGAGGCGGGCTTGGAGGGCATCTGGAGCCCCAGGCTGGATTTGAGGTTGGCTCCTTGCGAGAAGCATTGCAACCGTTGCGGCCAAGTCTGCCCCACCGGGGCCATTCGGCCCCTGAGTCTGGAGGAGCGCACCCACGCCAAGATAGGCACAGCCATCTTGCTCAAGGAAAGATGTTTGGTCTGGGAGCAGGACAAGACATGTCTTGTCTGCGACGAAATATGCCCTTACGATGCCATAGAGTTCAGGGAAGTGGAGGGAAAGAGGAGGCCTTTTGTCACGGAGAGCCGATGCAACGGGTGCGGATATTGCGAACATAAGTGCCCGGTGCAGGGGGAATCAGCCATTGTGGTGGCCCGGATGGGAGAGATTCGCCTGGAGAGAGGATCTTTTGTGGAGGAGGCTCGGGCAAGGGGTTTCGTGTTCGAGGGAAGCAGGGAAGAAGTTCAGTCCCCTTCCCCATTTCAGCCCCAGGAGGGAGAGCTTCCCCCTGGCTTCTTGAGACCTTGAGTGACCCGGAGCGAGTGCCATGGCAGATGCCGACCATAATGAATTACTCCTAAGAAGTCTGATCCAAGCCCTTCCGCATGCAGTGCTTGTCCACCAAAGAGGTGTAATTCAGCAAGCCAATGGGGCTGCCCAGAGGCTTTTGGGCCTCCGGCCTGAGCAGCTTCAAGGGGCAAGGCTCCTGGAGCTTGTCACCCCAGAAGACCGCGAAGTGCTTATCCGCCAACACAAGTCCTTGGCCTTAGGGAATCCAGGTGGGTGTGAAGTCAGGTTCTTGGGCCCCGGCGGGGAGATGAAATGGGTCAGTCTTGCGGCAGCCCCGATGGATGGGGGTAAAAGGGTTCTCTGCTCTCTTTTGGACCTCACAGAAGAGCGTTTCAGGCAAAGAAAACTTCTGGAGAAAGAAAGGCTTCTGGAGAGCCTCTTGTCAGGTTTTCCGCAAGGCATAAGCGTCCTGGACACCCAAATGAGGATAGTGCTTGTTAATCCCACCATGGAGCGTTGGTATGCCCATTCCATGCCCCTTTTGGGCAAGAAATGTTTCCAGGCTTACCAAGGCGCCCTGGAGCCCTGCGAAGTGTGTCCTGTAATAGAAACCTTAAAGACCGGCCGAAACAGCCAGGCCTTGGTGCCCCTCAGAGATCAAGCCGGCTCCCAGGTAGGCTGGCTCAACCTTTACAGCGCCCCTTTGAGGGATATGGAAAGCGGTGAGCTTTGCGGAATACTGCAGTTCGTGGAAGACACCACCCAGGCAAGGCTGGCGCTGGAATCCCTTCGAGAATCACAGGAGCTCATCTCCAGGGCCATCACCGCCAGCTCCGACTGGATCAGCATATCCCGGCTTTCCGACGGTAAATATATAGAGGTGAACCAGGCCTTTGAAAAGAAAACCGGTTACACCAGGGGGGAGGTCTTAGGCAAAAGCGCTTTGGAGCTGGGAATTTGGGTTGAGCCTCATAAGCGGCAGGAGGCCATCAATATACTTCAGGAAACCGGGAGCCTCAGGGACTTTGAAGTGGATTTTAGAATGAAGTCAGGAGAGATCCGTACCTTTTCCCTGTCGGTGGACTTAATAGAGGTCTCGGGTGAAACCTGCTCTTTGGCCATATGCAGGGAAATAACCGAGAGAAAAGAACTGGAGAGACAACTGGCTCTGTCCCAGAAGATGGAGGCTGTGGGGAGACTGGCAGGAGGGGTGGCCCACGATTTCAACAACCTCCTGACCGTGATCTTGGGCCAGGCGGATCTGCTCCTTGTGGAGATGACCAAGGATGATCCGGTAAGGGAGGGCTTGGAGGAGATCCGGCAGGCGGCCAAGCGCGCGGCTTCCCTTACCAGACAGCTCTTGGCTTTCAGCAGGAGGCAGATCCTTCAACCCAAGATCCTGGATCTGAACTCGGTGGTTGTGGACATGGAACGGATGCTATCCAGGCTCATAGGGGAGGACGTGGAAATACTCACCCTGAGAGACCCGGATCTTTGGCCCGTCAAATTGGATCAGGCCCAGATAGAGCAGGTGCTCTTGAACCTGGCGGTAAACGCCAGGGACGCCATGCCCAAGGGAGGCAGGCTTCGCATAGAGACCTCCAACAGGATGTTGGACAGCGGCTTTCTAAGCTCCAGGTGTTTGGATCTACCCGCTGGACCCTATGTGACCCTTAGGTTTTCCGACACAGGGGTGGGAATGGACGAACAGACCAAACAAAAGATCTTTGAGCCTTTTTTCACCACCAAGGAAAAGGGCACTGGGCTTGGGCTGGCCACTGTCTATGGTATTGTCACACAAAGCGGGGGTTACATAGAAGTGGAAAGCTCCCCGGGCCAAGGCGCCACCTTCAACCTTTACTTCCCTGCCGCCCAAGGGGCCGAGCTCTTGGGCACCACAGGGGGGGACTCCCTTGTGGGAACCTGGACCGGTTCCCAGACAGTGTTGGTGGCCGAAGACGAGGAGACGGTGAGAAAGCTTGTGTGCTCGGTGCTTAGGGCCAGGGGTTACAAGGTCCTGGAGGCAGAAGACGGCCTTAGGGCTTCTCAGGTGGAAGAGTCACACCAGGGTCCAATACATCTTCTGGTCACGGATGTGGTGATGCCGGGCTTGGGAGGCCGGGAGCTGAGCGAGAAAGTCAGGGCCAGAAGACCGGGCACCAAGGTTCTTTACATCTCTGGTTACACTGAGGAGGCCTTGCAGGGTTTGGGCTCCCTGGAGGGCAAGGCCCATTTCCTGTCCAAGCCGTTTTCCCCTGATGCATTAGCCAGGAAGGTCAGGGAAATCCTGGGCACATATTAAGCATGAGGAGGTGAAACATGCCTGAGTTCGGTTCTCCTTTTTCGGGATTGGCCAATGATCGCAAACTCACCAAGGAGGAACTGATAAGAGCCATCCGCTTCATGGTTGCAGCCGAGTACGAAGCCGTGCAACTTTACATTCAGCTTGCCGAATCCATAGAGGACCCTTTGGCCATAGCAGTGCTTAGAGACATTGCCGATGAGGAAAGAGTGCATGCCGGGGAATTCTTGAGGCTCCTTCACCATCTGGCCCCGGACGAGGCCGCCCTGTACGATAAGGGGGCCAAGGAAGTCGAGGAAATAATGGAGGAGATCAAGAAAGGCTGAGCTAACCCGCATGATTCACGACAAGTGGATAAGTCTGGCTGTCTTGAGGATGTGTTAGAAAAACTAGTCCTAATTGGTCAGGGGGTGACGGTTTACCGCCAAAGCCTAACTTGGGCTTGGGGGCGTAGTCTCCAAAGCCACAGGCTTTGGAGAACAATCCGGGCTAAGGCCGGATGAAAAGCAAGGCCTTTGCCCGTGAGGGGAAAGGATTCTCTTGATGGACCCCTCCAGTGATTACTGGATGACCAAGCCGACTGATCGCTTCATCCTTCGACAGGTGAAAGTGCATGCTTCTGCCAAGCTTACAAGACAAATTGCTCGGCTTTGTTGGATCCAGCCCTGGATGGTTACCCTGGCCTCAACCTTTCTGGGAATCTTGGGAGGGGTCTTCTTCGCATTAGGCTTTGGTTTCTTGGGGGGGATTCTGCTGCTTTTCTCACAGGTTCTGGATGGATCCGACGGCCAACTGGCCCGCCTGAAGGGTAAAGAGAGCCCACAGGGGGCTTTTCTGGATTCAGTTTTGGACCGATACGCCGACGGGGCAGCGGTAATCGGACTTGCTGTTGGGATCGCCCGAGCCAACCCCCTCATCCCCCCATGGGCTCTGGTTTGCCTGGGAGCCTTTGCCCTCATTGGGAGCGGGCTCATAAGCTATACTACGGCCAGGGCCGAGGTCTTGGGGCTACGGTTGGGGAAGCCCACCTTGGCCAGCAAGGGAACCCGCTTCGTTGCAATGGGGCTGGCTGGTTTGTTGAGCGTTTTTTCCCAGGATTTCCTGCTTCTTGTGTTGACTTACCTGGCTTTGCACACCCAGCTTGTGGTTTTCTATAGAATTCTTAGAACGCATTCGGGAGCAGTAGATGACGGGGGCAGTCTCGAGGATACCTCAGGCAAAACTCATCCATGCAAGAAAATACCTTGATATTTGGTTTCAGGTTCTGCCCGGGTTGGAGTCGGAATGTATGAAAGTTTACCGGGGGATTGAGGGCGTAGCCCCCGAAGTGAGAGGCCTTGGAGAATGACCCGGGCTGGGGCTCTAAGAAATCCTTAGGGGCATGAGGGCTTAGGCTATGGGAAGGCATCATCCAGTGGGAGTCATCCACGGCCGTTTTCAGGTTCTGCACTTGGACCACATGAAATATCTTTTAGAAGGAAAGTCCAGATGTGAACACCTAGTCGTGGGCATAGCCAATCCGGATCCCAGCCTGACCAGACCCGATCCTGCGGATCCTCACAGAAGCGAGCCTTGGGCAAACCCTTTGACCTATTTTGAGAGGACTTGGCTCATAAGGGAGGCTCTGGCTGAGCAAGGGGTCTCACTGCAGGAATTCTCCCTGGTGCCCTTCCCTATAAACGTGCCTGAGCTTATCCGCTACTACGTTCCCCAAGATGCGGTTTTCTTCTTGACCATCTATGACTCCTGGGGCAGAAAAAAGCTGGAGCTGATGAATTCCATGGGATTTCGCACCGAGCTACTCTGGGAAAGGACCCCTCAGGAGAAAGGCATCACCGGAGAGCAGGTACGTACAAAGATGCTGTTGGGGGAACCCTGGGAGCACCTGGTGCCTCCTTCCACCGCAGCATTGCTTAAGGCCTGGGATCTGCCCGGAAGGCTAAGATCGCTCTGTGGGGATGCTATGCCTTAGCCTGGCCGCCGGGCTTCAGTCACTTCCTCGGCCTGGATTTCTTCAAAGGGGCTTTTGGGTGTAAAGCACCATGCTCTTGGGAAAAAGATAATTGCAGGAGTATTCAAAACGGCTCAGTCTCGGATGCAGGACCACCTGGTGAAGGAACCGATGGTAGAGCTTGGGGATTTTGGCCTTTTGGTCATGGAGCCCGCACAAGCACCTCAGCACCCAATAGAGACTGTGGAAGGAGTGGGCAAAGCCCACTGATTTGACCTTGAGACCACAGCCGGTAAGAAGATCTGAGAGCCCCTTGGGATGGTAAATTCTTATATGTCCTCCAGGAGTCCTGAAATACTCCATGGAGATTTTCCCGTACAAGGCTTCAGTCAAAAGAGTGGGAACCGTTACGGCCATAAGCCCGCCTGGTTTCAGCACTCGCACCAACTCCATGGCCGCCCCCCGGTCGTCCGGGATGTGCTCCAAGACCTCTGCACAGACTATCCTGTGAAAGGTGTTCTCCCCAAATGGCAAGGAGAGGTTGTCCCCCCTTAGAACCAGATACTTCCCTTTGCCCTCCCCCCGTTTGTCCATCTCCCTGAGAACATACTGGGCCTTGCGAAGGGAGGTCAGGTCCCTGTCCAAGGCGAAAACCTTGCAGTTCATTCGGTGAAGGGCAAAGCTGTGGCGGCCTTCCCCGCAGCCGGCATCCAGTATCCATTCATCGGGCTGGGCAGAAAATTTTTTAAGGCTTATGGTGAGCACCTTTCATCTCCATGTACATATCCACCAACTGCTGGGCAGCCTGCCTCCAGGTAAAACAGCTCAGCACCCTGCGACGACCCGCCTTTCCCATCTCCACGCACTTGCCGGGCTGTGAAAGCAGTGCATTGATGGCATCGGCAAGAGCCATAGGGTCCCTTGGGGGCACCAATACCCCGCAGGATCCATCAGTGCCTACCACTTCGGGTAGGGCCCCTGCTGCAGTGGCCACCAGCGGAACCTCGCAGGCCATGGCTTCGGCGGCCGGAAACCCGAATCCCTCGTAAAGGGAAGGCACAACCGCGATCTGGGCCGAGGAGTAAAGCCTTACCAATTCATCCCTGTCTATCTTGCCCGTCACTGTGACCCTGTGCTCCAGCCCCAAGGCTTTCACAAGGTCTTGTGTTGAGACTCTCGTGGGAGTTCCCCCATCCACTATGACCAAGTGGGCTTCAGAGTCCACCTTGGCCATGGCCTGGAGCAGGTAAAGAATCCCTTTCTTGCGATCCGCCACATTCCCCACGAAAAGAATTCTTTTGGGCACCCTTTGCTGCTGGGGAAGGGGTTTGAACACATGGCTGTCCAGGCCGTTATACACGACCCTGATCCTGCCTTCCTGGATTCCAAAATCCTTCTGAATCTGCAATGAGGCGTCCTTGGAAACCGTGACTATTCGGTCCATGTTTCGAGCCACTATTTTCTGCATCACCAGCGGATAATAGAGGAGCATCCGGATTTTTTGGCGCAGTTTGCTGGGGGTTTCAAACCAAGTCCTTCTGTCTATGCTCAAAGGATGATGGATGGTGGCCACAAGCGGTATTTTGAAAGCTTTCATGAGCAGGAAACCATAACCCAGACATTGGTTGTCGTGCAGCACATCCAGAGGCTCCTGACGGAGCAACTGTCTAAGTCTTGAATAGGCCCTGAAGCTAAAAGCTCTGATCTCCGGGAAAACCCCCATCCGCGAAGAGGAGAACTCATAAAAACTCAGTGGGCTCATGATTTGTTTGAGGGGGGTTTGGGCCAAAATCTGGGAGCTGGGGTACCCAAAGAAGATCCGGCTGTCTATCTTGTGAAGTTGCACTCCGTCCCCTACCCAAGGATAGGGTGGACCCGAGACCACATGCACCCTGTGCCCCAGACGAACCAGTTCCTGGGCCAGGTATTGGACGTACACGCCCTGGCCTCCGCAGAAGGGATTCCCTCGATAGGTAAGAAGGCAAATGTTCAAAGCTTTAGAGCCGGCTTTCAAAGGTTTTCCCCCGGTAACATCCTTGGCAGACTGGCCCTTTTTAAAAATGCGCTTAAGATTGGCCGCACATCTTTGAGCCGCCACAAAGCCCTCTTAGGGCTCCTGGGCTCTGCTGTTGCTCGTGCATCCTGGAACTTTCATCTTGAGCTCGGCCCAACGCCCCGCATCAGAAGGCTCTCCTTGGGCTTCAGGCAAAGCCCGCCCTAGGTGTGGTCTTCTGTTCCTTCACCATGCCATTTTCTTTGGCCCACCTATACACCTTGATAGTGTCTTTGGCCGTGCGTTCCCAGCTGAAAAGCTCCTCCATCCTTTTCCTTCCAAGTTTTCCCATTTCAGAGGCCAATCCCTCATTGGAAAGCACCCTATGAATGGCCTGGGCCAAAGCCCTTGGATCTTCGGGAGGCACTGTGAGCCCCCCTTGATCCCGGCCCACCACCTCGGGCAGGGAGCCTGCCTCTGTGACCACAACCGGAGTAGCGCAACCAAGAGCCTCCACCACAGGAAGCCCGAACCCCTCAAACCTGGATGGCAAAACCAAAACCCAAGCCCTCCTGTAAAGAGAAACCAGCTCCTCCAGGGAAAGACGCCCTGTGAATTTCACCCTTCCCCCTAGCCCCAAGGCCCGTACCAGTTGCGGCGCGTAGTTCTTCTCGGGCTCCCCTTGGTCCACAATATCCAGTTTCACCGATGGGGGCAAAAGCCGCATTGCCTCCAGTAATACCTTGATACCCTTTCTAGGGTCCTGGGCATTGCCCACAAAGAGCAGTTTCATGGGCTCCCTGGGCACCTCTGGGTCGGGTGAGAAGGTCTCCAGATCCACTCCGGTATAGACCAGATGCACTCTTTTAGGCTCCACCGAGAAGGTGCGGATGATCTCCCTCCTGCCCGCTTCGGAGGCTGTTATGAGCCCATGGATTCTCCTGGCCACCATTCCCTGCATTATCAAGGGGAAAAAAACCACATTGTAATATCTTTCCCTCCAGGACCCGGCCTTGGCCAAATGGGCAGCCATGTCCAGGCTAAGGGGATGGTGCACGGTGGCCACCACCGGCACCCCATGTCTGCGGGCCAAAAGAAGGCCGTATCCAAGGGTCTCCACATCATGAACCACATCAAAGGGGTTCTCTTGGTGAAGAGCCCTAAACCTCTTGAAAGCCCTGAGGCTGAAGGCCAGGGGCTCCGGGAAATAACCCAGTCTGGATGTGGCAAACTCGAAAAAATCCAAAGGCTTGAATATCTTTACAGGCTTCCCGCCCCTTAGTTCATTGATTCTCTTTCCCCAGTACCGACTGTTTGGAATCCTCTCCATCCTGGCCCAAGGAGTGGGCTCAGGATAGGGCGGCCCCACCAAAATGGTAAGTTCATGACCAGAGGAGGCCAGAGCCTTGCTCAAATGATGCAAATATATTCCTTGCCCGCCGCAGTAAGGATTTCCACGGTAGCAAAGCAAACAGACCCGCATGGCCTATCTGGCCTCATTCCCCTGGGGGTTCCACCCTAATGGTCAAAAGAGTCCAGCCTATCCAGAAGGCAAGGCCGAGCAACCAAAGAAAACCTATGGCCACCGGGATGGCCAGCGCCCAATAACTCTTCAAAATAAGCCCTATCAGGAAAAGCATTGCCGCCACGACCGTACCCGCACATATGAGCAGCCCCTGGATCCGAGTGTTAAGGTTCATTTCCTCCCCTTTTGCCCGTTCGGCGACCCCTGATGTGGTTTTGGCCGCCTCCTTTTCCACTGGTTTTTGCGCCCTCAATACAATGACGTCCGCCAAAGAAGGGAAAACTCGTCCCAAACGGTCCAGCATACCCAGCAGCAGTTCTCTGGCCTCCGGCGGGGTCCTTTTTAGAAAAGCTCCCCATCCCGGGACCCCCCAAAAAAGAGAAATCCCTCGCAAATTCAAAAGTTGTATACCGGGAGGCATGAATTCAAATAGCAGCTCCTTGTGAAAGCGGTACACGTGGTCTTTCGGGATCTCCCAAAAATGAGGCCTCGGGAGTTCTTTGCCCGTGAAGATCCTGTGAAGCCTGTTATACAAACGGCCTAGCCTGCATCCAAGGCTTTCAAAATTGGCCACAGATATGACCAGCCTTCCCCCGGGGCTTAGTACCCTGGCCATTTCCTTGAGTGCCCTCTGGGGGTCATAGAAATGGTCTATGGCTCCTTTGCAATAAACCCTATGCAAGCTGCCGGAAGCAAAGGGGAGGTGCTCGGCGCTGCAACACACAACCATGGGCTGAACCCCTTTCTCTCTCAGGGTTTCCCTGGCTCTTCGCACCATCACCCCTGAGGGGTCACACCCTATGAGAATGGATCCCTTCCCGGACTGGGAAGCCAGATCCAGACCCCTTCCGCATCCAACATCCAGGACTCTTGCCTCGGGTCTTGCCCCCACGGCCTCAAGAGTATCCTTGGTCATGCGATCAAAAAGAAATACAGTATCCGGGCCCAGTTCCGGCGGAATCACATGCTCGTCATCCCAGCTTCGGTCTAAAGGCTCTGGTTGAGGCTGGAGGTGCAACTGTTCCTACCTACCGGAAGAATTGCTCCTTCCCCAAAAGGAAGAAGAAAAAAAGCGGGGGTATATTAGGAGACCCTAGAGCCTGTTGTCAACGAGACTCCCTTTTGAACTCCAGGGTTCAGAAACCCATCCCAGGCCTTCCCCAGCCTGCCTCGGCGCAGCCCGGGGCAGTGGGTTGAATGCTGCATCGCTTGGCCGTCTCCCGGGCCTCATCATAGGATTCCCGCCACTGGGTGCAGGCCATCAGCGAGCCAAGAAAAAGCCCCAAGATCACCATCTTCGCTGTTTTGTCCCACTTGCTTCTCATACCCGAGCCTCCACTGCTTTATTCCCTTCTAGGTATTCCCCTAAGCCTCAAGTTCTTCAAGGCCCACCCAAACCCCATAGCTCACCCAATCCCAAGAGGTCAAGTAAAACCTCCTGGAGTTGGTAACTTTTGGGATTATTCCTTGTTCTTGTTTATGAGCCGGAAAAGGCCTCTTCCAGTCTTTTGGCCTTTTCCACCAAGAGGTGGGCCTCCCTCAGGGGTTCGGGTATCCTTCTTCCCCCCAAGCAGGAAAGCACCACCTTAAGGGCTCCCTGCAGCCCTATCCGGTGGCCTGGAGACACGAAAACAGGGCGGACTCTGTCCCTGGTGCGAAGCACAGCCCCTACTTTCATCCCATTCAAGAAGATCCAGGAGCATTCTCCCTTTCTGGGGCCAGGCAACTCCCACTGCCCCGCCAAAGAGTTCTTGGCGCAGCCCACAGTGGGTATATCCAGGTGAAGCCCCAGGTGACTCGCTATTCCAATACCCCTGGGATGTGCAGCGCCGTGGCCGTCCACCAGGACAACCTGCACCTTTCCTCTTATCCTGGAGAGAGCCTCCAGGAGCACCGGGACCTCCCGGAAGGAGAGTAGGCCGGGAACATACGGGAACCTGACCTCCCCCTTTACCCAATGCGCCTCAAGGGTGATCTTTTGCATCACGTCCCAGACAACTGCCCCCCCTATCAACTCAGGCCTGGAAGGATGGTAAGCCACGTCGCAACCGGCCACCCATCTCAGGGAACGCACAGCACCCCTGAGGAGCACCCCGCCCCTAAGACTCTCTTGGATATGAACCGCCTCCCGGGGGCTCACATCCCAGATATGAAGTGATTTAACCAGCAAGGCTCACCCCATGCTTCCGGCCCGCACAGCTTTAATCAAAATGGGAGGCATCTCGGAAAAGTGCCTTTACTTAGATCCTTCTTCAAAAAACAAGCCGGGCAAGCACTCAAATTTGCCTTGGCCTCTCATCGGGCAAATCAGTCTCACATGAAATCCTCTCCCCCTGGCTCCCGAGTCTTCTCATCCAGGCTTTGCGCTTTTCCCCTGTACAGGTATCTCTCGAACATGGCGTGATACGAGGTCCATCCATCCCCCTCCCCCGGATCCTTTTCCAGGTGTTCCTGGAAAGCGTCCACCTTGGCATCCAAGTCGTCCAGCATGTAGAGCACCAAAGCTTCCAGGGTCTTGGGTCTTTTGGGGGAACCGAACTCCAGTTGGCCGTGATGGCTGGCTATCATGTGTCTGAGCAACAAGGCCTCCTCAGGGGAGATCTCCGGATGTGTTTGCAAGCGTTCATCCAGCATCCTAAGCCCCATCAACACATGCCCCAAAAGCCTTCCCTCGGTGGTATAGTCCGGGTTCCAGGGAGCCTGTAGCTCCCTTATTTTCCCCACGTCATGGAGCACGCCCGCCGCCATGAGCAGGTCCTTTCTAAGCTTGGGATAGTGCTCGGAGATCAAGCAGATCATCCGGCAAACCGACAAGGTGTGTTGCAAGAGCCCCCCCAGCCTGGCATGGTGAAGCCGTTTGGCCGCAGGGGCCACAAGCCAGCCCTCCCTCAGCTCAGGATCCCTTAGAAAATCAAGGGCCAGGGCTGCCAGGGGCCCCTGACCCATATTTTCCAGGAGCCCTTCCAACTCCAATATGTTCTGCCTGGAACGCGCCATTTGATCCTCGTAACCCGGCACAAACTCCTCAAGATGCTTAGGCTCCAGGCAGCACTGCTTTTCCACATCCAGGATCCTCACTTGCAATACTCCTTGGTAGGTGGAAACATCCCCGGAGATTCGCACCAGGTCTCCTGCCTGGAACCGCCCCCCCAGCTCCTCCACCCTGTCCCATATCCGGGCCTCCACTTCCCCGGTCCTGTCGGCCAACCTGACTAGCAGGTAACCCTTACCGGTCTTGCCCTTGAGGGACTTCTTCTCCTTGGCCAGGAAAAGCCCCGTGACCCGCCTTCCCGAAGCTATCTCCTCCACCCACACTCCTTGTTTCAATTTCGGCTCCTTCTTTGGGGGTACAATTAGCCTCAGTCCTCTATGCCGGCCGTTAAAAAGGTTTTCATGTCCGAGTGTAACGGGTGGGTTCTTGGGGAGTCAACGGGAATCGGGCTTGGAGTTAGAACTGGCTCATCTTCTTGACATCTGATTCAAGGGATGAGAATTTGCCCAGGGAAGGGCCTAACCCGGTTTACTCGCCAAGGCTCGTGGGCTTGGGTGGGTTTCCTTACCTCGGTTTTTTGCGGGTTGTTCCCAGCATGCTGTTTGGGCTTATGGCCGATCTGGTGGTTGTTTTGCACGCCTTGTTCGTGTTGTTCGTGGTTTTGGGCGGCCTCTTGGTGCTGGTGTGGGGCAGGGTAGCCCTTGTGCATGTGCCCTCTGTTCTTTGGGCAGTGGCTGTGGAATGGGCCGGTTGGATCTGCCCTCTCACGCCTTTGGAGAACAAGCTTCGACACTTGGCAGGCGCGCAAGCCTACAAAGGGGGTTTTGTCGAGCACTATCTGATTCCGATTCTTTATCCGGAAATGCTGACCCGGGGTCTACAGACGGCCCTGGGTGCTGGGGTCTTGATCTTAAACGTTTTTATTTACTGGGCGTTTATCAGCAAGCAGCTTCGAAAGCGAAATTCTTAGAGGCTTTGGGGGACTAAGGGAGGGGGAATCCATGAGCCACCAAACCGGTTCTTTCACAGGATCAGGAGATTTGGAGCTCTTCTACCAAAGATGGCGGGCCGGAGGCCAGCCCCAGGCCACCTTGGTCATAGTGCACGGTTTTGGAGAACACAGCGGTCGGTACGAATATCTTGTGGAGAGGCTGCTTGCTGAGTCCTGCTGTATTTATGCCTTTGATTTGAGGGGACACGGTCATTCCCCGGGCCCCAGGGGTCATGTCCGCTCCTGGGCTCAGTTTCGGGAAGATCTCAGGCGTTTTCTGAGAATGGTTGAGGCCATGGAGGCCCCGGCTCCGCTTTACCTCATGGGCCACAGCTTGGGAGGTCTCATAGTCTTGGAGTGCGCCCTTAGGGGCCTGCTGGGTCTTAGAGGCATAATAGCCTCTGCACCTGCCCTGGGCAGACCTCCTGTGCCTATTTGGCTCTTGATGGCAGCAGGGGTAATTTCGAGGATTTGGCCCGGCCTGTCTTTCCAGGTGCCCTTGGACCCCTCCAAACTCTCCAGGGATCCGGAGGTGGTGAGGGCTTACAAAGAAGACTCTTTGGTGCACAGCCGGGCCTCAGCCCGACTCGGGGCCGAAATGCAAGCTGCACGAAACTGGACCATGGCCCATGCCAGGGAGTTTCCTTTCCCCCTTCTCCTGCTGCAAGGCGGGGCCGACAGGCTGGCCCCCCCTGAAGCCATCCGGACTTTCTACGGGAGGATTCTCCTTCGGGACAAGGAGTTGCGCATTTACAGAAACGGTTACCACGAACTTCACAATGACATTCACAAAGAGCAGGTTTTGGAAGATTTGTGGGCTTGGATCCAAAAGCGCTTGTAAGCCTCTGGGGTAACCCTGTGGAAGTAACCGGGGATAGCTTTGCCCCAATGCAGCCTCTGTTGACCCGCACTACTCACGGTCAGAGGGGAATGCGGGCTGCTCTGGGCAAATTTTACCGGAAACCTGTCCATACTCAAGAATACCTTGTCTTTGGTTTCAGGTCTTGCCCGGGTTTGACTCCAAATGCCTCCAAGTGTGCCAGGGGGATTGGGGGGGGTAGCCCCCAGAGTCAGAAGCCTGGCAGAATGATCCGGTTGGTGGATGCCCACGCCTTGCCAGCCGCCCAAGAGGAAGTTATTCTCCTTTTTAATTCCCTGAGGAGCCGCACTGGTTGTGTGCCCGAAGGAGGACTCCTTGAGAGACACAGTTCAGGAGGAGAAATGAAAAAAGCAGTTTGTTGGATAGGGCTTTTCTTCTTTTTGGCTTGCGGTCATGCTGCTTTTTCTCAGGAAGATTGCAGGAGGGCTGAGGAGTTTGCCTCCAATGCTCTCAACCATGCCAAACGATTGCACAACGTGGACTCCATGGAGGAAGCCCGCCTCTATGCCCAAAACCTTCTTAAGGCGGCCCAAGACACCCTAAAGGCAGCCTCCAGGTGTGGCTGTCCGGATGCCGAGGCTTTTGCAGAGGAGACCCTTAAATACGCCCGAAAGGCCCTCCAGGCCCGAGGGCTTAACGAGGTGCGAATCGAGGCGGAAAACGCCACTGGTTCTTCCGAGGATGCCCTCAAGGCCGCAGTGGCATGCAATGACTGAGTAATCAGTCTGTTCAGTCTGTTCGGATTTCGTCGGGGCGGGGTTCACCCCCGCCCGTAATGGTTGGGTGTTCATGGGTTCCGTCGGCGCACATTTTATATGCGCCCGTAAAACGGGCCAAACCAAAACCCCCCGCCGGTAATGGGTTGGGTGTCAGGGCTCGTAATGGATCATCCACCAGAGGCGAGTGACCCGTATTAATAGCCCAGATGCTCCCCTATGAGCTTCACGTGGATGCGGCCCTGGATCATGTGACCCTGGATCACGCTCCAAGTGTTGCATATCCTTTGAGGGGAACGGCAGTCGGCGCAAAGTCCGGTCTCCACGCAGGGGTTCTTGAAACCCAGCCTGATTGAGTTCACAGGGGCCGAGTAGTGCTTCACCCGAGCCATGGCATGCTCCACATCCGCCACCACCTTGTTCATGCCCACAGCCAGGATCACCTTCTTAGGGCCAAAGGTCATTGCGGCCACCCTGTTTCCCATCCCGTCCAGATTCACGAGCTTTCCGTCCAAAGTCACAGCATTGGAACTGGTTATCATGATGTCGGCCAGGAGCCCTTGCCTTCTTCGCTCCAAGGAGTCCTGTGGAGACAAACCAGGCTCAAACGGATCTATGAGCCTGACTCCCGGGATTTTGGCCACCTCCTCCCAAAGCCCCATGGACACAAGCGTCATGGACCCGCACCTGTACACAGAGGAACCCTCTGGGATCATGCCCAGGATCTCCTGGCGGGCCTGGGCTGCTGTGGGAGCGTAGCTCCCCTCCATGCGGCGCTTCTCAAGCTCTGCTATGATCTTTAGCACCACCTTCTCGTTCCAGGTCATCTGATGTGCGTCTAACAAGGCTCCTTCACCTCCTTAGGCTTGTGCGTTTTCGAGGGGCCCGTGGGCCCCTAAAGGATCATTCCCAACACAATAGACCAGCCCCAAAGCAGCCGTCAATGATAAGGGAAAAGAGTGTGGTTTTGAGAAGGCCGGGTGAGCCGAGGGCAGCGGACCCGCAAACAGAGGAGAAACTCTGCCCTGATGCTTGGTTTTGGATTTTGAGATATGATGGACCAAGAGGCAGAGGCGGCCTTCTCGCGGCCGCCCGGGTGGGCCCCAGGGTAACCCAAATCATTGGATAACAAGGGCCATGGAACCTGGTTATCTCCAACTCCACGCTCGAGGGCTTCTTCAGGCCAGGGCCAAAGGGGCCAAGGAGATTTTGCGCTCTTGCAAGATATGCCCTCGCATGTGCGGGGTTGACAGGAGCACAGGGGAGAGGGGATTTTGCAATACCGGTCAGATGGCAATGGTTTCCAGCTACAATCCCCATTTCGGGGAGGAGGCCCCCCTGGTGGGCCATGGGGGCTCAGGTACGATTTTTTTTACACACTGCAATCTGCTTTGCATTTTCTGCCAGAACTACGAGATCAGCCACCAGGGTCTGGGGGATGAGGTAAGCCCCCAGGTGTTGGCCCGCATGATGGTGCAGCTTCAAAACTGGGGATGCCACAACATCAACTTCGTGACCCCGTCTCATGTAGTGGCCCAAATACTGGAGGCTCTGCCCTTGGCTGTGGAGCTGGGACTGAAGGTGCCTTTGGTTTACAACACAGGTGGTTATGATCGATTGGAAACCTTGAGACTCTTGGAGGGCGTGGTGGATATTTACATGCCCGACATCAAGTTCTTGGATTCATCTGTGGCAGAAAGGTTTTGTCGGGCCCCCGACTATCCTGATGTAGTGAAGGCGGCTGTCAGGGAGATGCACCGTCAAGTCGGGGACCTTGTTCTGGACTCCAGGGGAATAGCAATAAGGGGTCTACTCGTGAGACACCTGGTCATGCCACACGGACTTTCCCAAAGCAAAGAGGTCATGGATTTCTTGGCAGGGGAGATTTCCAAGGAGACATATGTGAACGTGATGGACCAGTGGAGACCTTGCGGGGAGGCTCCCTCAGATCCGGACATCTCCCGCAGGATCTCCACCCAGGAGTACGTGCAGGCCATTGAAGCCGCCCGAGCCTCGGGCCTTCACCGGTTGGACTCCCGGGAAAGATTCAGGATCTTCAAGCTCTGGTAAAAGCAAAGGCAACTCGGAGGAATCAAGGGATAGCAATCCTCTGTCCGGGTCTGATCAGGGAGGGCTCCTGGATTTGGTTTAGGGATTTCAGCTCCCTGACGCTGGTATTGTACATGGTTGCAATGGCCGAGAGGGTCTGGCCCGGCTGGACCACGTGCTCCTTCTTGGAAGCAGATCCCCTGGTGCTTTTTGCCGAAACGGATTTGGACAGATCTCTTGCCCCGTCTTTCACCAAGATGGGCTGGGCGGGATCCCGGCCCAAAAATCTGCAAACAGCCTCTGACAAAGCCTGGGCCAACCTAGCCTGGAAAGAGGGGTCCTTCAGCCTGGCCTCCTCCTCCGGATTGCTCAGAAACCCCACCTCCACAAGGACCGAGGGCACATCAGGAGCTTTCAAGACCCTGAAGCCCGCCTGCCTGGGGCTAGAGAACTTTATTTCCTGAACCGGCTGCAGGAAACCCAAAACCATTCCGCCCAACTTCATGCTTTCGTTTATGGTCTGGGTCTGGACCATGTCCACCAGTATTGTGTTTAGGTCATGGTCAGCACTTAGCTTTACCCCGCCTATCAGGTCTGAAGAGTTCTCTTTCTCGGCCAGTATTCTGGCTGCCTCATCCGTGGCTCCTGTGAGGGAAAGGCAGTAGGCTGAGGCTCCTTTTGTGGAGCGATTGGGAGATGAATCCGCATGAATGCTGAGAAACAGGTCTGCTCCATATTCTTTGGCCATCTCCACCCTTTGGCGCAAGCCCAGGAAATAATCGCCTGTCCTGGTGAGAAACGCCTTGATCCCACTTGACCGGTTGAGCCTTTCCTGGAGGGCCTTGGCTATGGCCAGAACCACATGCTTTTCGTACGTGCCCCTGCACCCCACGGCCCCTGGATCCTCGCCTCCATGTCCGGCGTCTATGACCACCACCTTGGCCTTGCCGCCCTTCTCAGACTGAACGGCCTTTCTTTGCTCCTGAAGTCTGCGGCCGGCAGCCGGATTCTCAATATCCACCACCAGGCGTACAGGGCGCCCGTCCACTCTAGGAAGCAAAAAAACAGTGTGGCGAAAACCAGAATCTTTTTTATTCACCTTGAGCCGAACCGTGCCCTCCCTGGTGCTGCTCAAGGCCACCCCCGCAACCAGGCTGTCTTGAATTCTTTGAGTAGGCTCTGTTCGGGCCAAGGCCGCCTTGAATTCCACCACCAAATCCTTTTCTGCAGCCGAACTTATTTCTTTGAAGGCCACCTCTTCCGAGAGGTCCACCACCAGCCTGGTGCAAGTAGGAGAGGACCAATTGCGCACACCTAGCACCCGGGCCTCTCCCAATGCCAATGCAGGCAAGACCAAAACCAAGACTCCTCCAAGGAAAGCTCTCAAAAAGCTCATTTTCAGCCGGTCAACCCGCAAGCCTTCCCTCACCACAAAACCCGTCTCAAGCAAAAACAGCCTATCCATTCAACCAGTTCTTGCCAAATACTTCAAGTCTGTCCAAAAGTCAATATCCAACTGCTTCAAAATCAAAGAATTTTACCCGGCTGTCTTCCCTCCTCCCCCCCCCCAAGAGAATCGGGTGGGCGGAAGGTTTTGGGGGGAGGAGGACCTCTTGGAAAAGTCGGTGGCAAATTCTTGTCTCAACAATTCTGATCTTGCAATTTACTCGCGGCTCGTTAGAATAGCCATAATTGGTCTTTGTCCAGGAAGGATGAAACACTCGGTGAGAAGGAAAGGAGGATGAGAAATGGCGGCATTGGTGGGCGGTATAGTGGCTACCATCCTGGGGGTGGTTTTGTTGGTTGTTTGGTGGAGTTATTTCATACAACTTTTGGCCGGTGCGGTTCCCCTGGTGCTTGTCTTAGGGGGAGCTTTGGCTATTTATATCGGAATCGACGAGATCAAAGACAAGCTCCAGCAGTCCAAGGAAAGCTGACACAGCCTGCCTTCCATTAAGAGGCCGGGGCTTCTTGAGGTCCCGGCCGCATACCTATTTCAACCAGGACCAAGCTCTTGCTCCGCACCTGCCGGGTTCGGTTGTTGGCATTGAAACCCAAGGGGTTGGTTTTGCCATCTATACATGCCTCCCTGGTGAGGGCTTTTAGACGCATAGGGGTCCTGGTTGAGGAAATCCCCGCAAGCATTGCTTTGGGGGCTGCCTCCCCCCTTGTGTCGTTCTGGCCCAAGAGGAGCGGGGTGGAGGCAGTCTTGGCTCTGGACATGGGGGCCGAACCTGGGCTAATCCCCAAGGTGAGAGAACTTCAGCTCGAGATGGCTGTGCCATGGATTTTTTGGTTCCTGGACCACCCCGAAGGTTATGGTTTCCCTGAGTCCTGCCATCCTGACTGGAGCTTGGTCTTATGTTGGGATAAGGCGCTCGCCCAAGGGCTTTCCAGCAAAGGGCCCCTGCCTGTAAGACACCTTCCCCTGGCCTCTGACCCTGCCCTGTTCCATCCCCGAGGCTCCCAGGGGGAAGTGTCTGACCTGCAAGGAGTCTTTGTGGGCTCCACAAGGCATCCCAATCCTTTTCTGGAAGATGCGGCAAATAGATGTCCCGGGCTTTTGGAAGCAGCTCAAAAACTTTGGAATTATCACCGGGAGCACATGGATCTCCCTATGGAGGATACGGCATGGCGGCAGGCCGCTGCTTTGGAGAACCCACCTTTTTCAGGGATCCGTGAAGATCCTCTTTGGCGTTTGTGGGTGAAAAGCTGTCTTCACCTGGCGGGTAGGATAAAGCGGGTGGAAATGGTGGAAGAGATACTTGGAGCCAGGGGGGCAGTGTTCGGGGATCCAAGCTGGAAGGGGCTGCTAAAAAAGGTGCCCTACTTGGGTCCGATTAGGTACGGAGCGCGGCTAAAAGATGTGTACTTGAGGAGTTGTTTTGTCTTGGAGGTGCGCCAGCCCCAGTCCCACGGGGGCCTCTCCCAGAGGGTTTTCGATGCCTCTTTGTGCGCCAGGCCGGTTCTGGCAGAGTGGTCGCCCGAGCTGGAGGAAGTTCTGGGAGGCCCTGAGAGGGTATGGGCTTTCCGCAGTTTGGAAGAGGCAGTGAAGGCCAGAAAGCTGTGCCTTGGCTTCCCTTCCGAAGCCCTAAAGAGGGCCTATTCAGCCCGTAAAGAGATTCTATCCCGCCACACATTCCTCCACAGGGCCCGCTTTCTTGTGGAACACCTGAAAAAAGAATTCTTCTGAGTCGAATCCTGGGGATTTCTCGGACGTCTAATAGGTGGAGTAGGAAGATGAAAGTCAAACCCCGGGAGGGAGAAAAATGAAGAGCAATCTTCTCTCAGAGAGCCTGATGGAACTGGAGCAAGTGGAGGCCTGGGAAAGCCCTGATGCGGACAACTCTCCTGTAGTTGCCTCAATGCCTCAACAAGACTCAGCCTCATCCGCTTACAGTCTCCAGCAGTATATGAGGGAGGTCAATGGGGTGCCTCTTCTTTCCCATAAAGAGACCATGGAGCTTTTTCGCAGGTTGGAGCAGAGCATGGAGTTGCTTGAGAAACGGGAGCAGGAGTCGGCCAAGAGCCCTCAAGAAAAGGCTGCCCTGGAAAGAGAAGCCGCAGAGATAAAACAAAAGCTCATAACCTCCAATCTGAGGCTTGTGGTCTTTTTGGCCAACAGGTACCAGGGAAGGGGCCTCTCCATCCAGGACCTGGTGCAAGAGGGCAACATAGGGCTGATAAGGGCGGTTGAGAAATTCGACTACAGGCTAGGGTACCGCTTCAGCACATACGCCACCTGGTGGATCAGGCAGGCCATGCTTAGAGCCATTCAGCAGCATGGGAAGCTGATCCGCATTCCCACCCACATGGTGGAGAAATATCAGCACTATATGCGTGAGGTCCAAAGAGAGGAAAGATTTGAGGATTCAGAAGAGTCTGCCTCGGAACAAGCCGAAGAGTTGGAGCACACGGAGGAACACCCCGAGCTGGTCCTTCTGAGGGAAGTGATGAAGGAACCCATATCCTTGGACGCCCCCATGACAGAAGATGGCATGGACCTGCAAGAGGTAACCCCGGATGAAAATGAGCCCGTACCCGAGCAAAGGCTCATTGAGGAAGACCTCAAAAACAAGCTAAGGGGAGCCATGCAGACCCTGCCCCTTAGAGACGAGGTGATCTTGAGACTCAGATACGGGATAGACTTGAGCAGCTCCCACACCCTGGAGGAAGTGGGTCAGCTCTTCAGCTTGACCAAGGAGAGAATCCGCCAGATAGAGGCAAGGGCATTGAGAAGGCTTAGCTGGCTTGGAAATTGAGGGGGGGTTAGGCGGGGCACGATTTTAGCCCGCATTATTCACGATCAGTGGATCATGCGGGCTATCTTTATGATATGTTTGGGCAAGCTGGTCTATACTCAAAAGCACCCTGCCTTTCGGTTTCAGCTTTGGTCGTGCTTTGAGTCAGAAAATCGCGAAGTGTACCGGGGGGTTGGGGGCGTAGCCCCCAAAGTTACGGGCTTTGGAGAATAATCCGGGTTAGGTGACCTCAAGAGTCTAAGAGCGCATGTTTTGACACCTCCTGCTTGTCTCTGTTATAGTCCAATCAGTGGGTTGATACCCTGGCATATGTCTATGCCCATAACCGGCCCGGGGGGCATATCGGGGGCTTTGAGCCCTGGGTGCAGACTGGATTCCGGAAGGGTGTCAACTGCGACTCAGAAAAGAAAACCAGCCGGACTTCCGGCGCTGTCCATAATGTGTGCCTGAGGTATTGAGGAGAGGGATGATTCAGGAAGTGGAAGACCAGGACCTGCCTCCTATGGAGACGGAGCTACAGGAGCCAAGGGAGCTAGACCCTTCCTTGGAAGTGGAGGAGGAACTGGAGGTGAGCCCCGAAGAGGGGGCCCTTGTAGAGTACGACCCCCTCAGGGTCTATCTTCAGGAGATTCAAAGGTATCCCCTCCTTTCCCGTGAAGAGGAGCAGGAACTCGCAATCCTCTTCAAGGAACATGGGGACAAGAAGGCCGCGTACCGCCTCATCACCTCGAATCTTAGGCTTGTGGTCAAGATCGCCATGGAGTTCCACAAAAACTGGATGATAAGCCTGCTGGATCTCATCCAGGAGGGCAACGTGGGGCTCATGCAAGCGGTGCGCAAGTTCGACCCTTACAGGGGGGTTAAGCTCTCCTCATACGCCTCATACTGGATCAAGGCCTATATCCTCAAGTTCATCCTGGATAACTGGCGCTTGATCAAGATCGGCACCACTCAGGCCCAGAGAAAGCTCTTCTTCAACCTCAAGAAGGAGAAAGACCGGCTTGACAGCCTGGGTTTCGAGCCCGCCCCCCGGCTGATAGCCGAGAAGCTGGAGGTGAGGGAGGACGAGGTCATCGAGATGGATCAGAGGATGGGCAGCTGGGAGTACTCCCTGGACACCCCTTTGGAAGATGGCTCCCGTTACACCCAGAAGGATTTCCTGGCATCCCAGGAGCAAAGCTCTGAATCCATTCTGGCCGACGCCCAGATCAGGGAGCAGGTGCACCAGAAGCTAAAGGAGATAAGGGAACATCTAAACGAGAAGGAAAAGGACATCCTGGACAGCAGGCTTCTGGCCGAGAACCCGGTAACGCTTCAGGAAATAGGGGCCAAGTGGGGGATCTCCCGGGAAAGGGTCAGGCAGTTGGAAGAAAGACTCAAAAAGAAGATCCGAGTCTACCTAGTAGAGCAGATCCCGGGGTTCGAGCCTTCTGACCTGAATCTGCCTTGAGCATCCCGCCAAAAAGCCCGCCTTGGGGAGGCCGGCCTTTACTTTCTCTCGGCTACGGGGGATTCCCAGAGGGTCCCCCACTTCCCTTATAGCTCAGCCAAGCTGGCTCGGATTATTCTACAAAGGCTGTGACTTTGGGGGCTCAAGCCCCCAAGCCCCGCTCACGCTTTTGGCATAATCCTACTGAAACCGACGCTGAATTTAAAACCAAGAATCAGTGTGTTTTTGATCATAGGCCGGTTCGTCCTGACATACCATCAAGATAGCCAGCATTATCCGCTGAGCATTAATACTGCGGCTTAAAAAACCTCTCTCCAACCCCTGATCGCACCACCCAATCCCGGCACCCTCTGGATCGTAATGGGAGGCTCTCCTTCCAAAGGATTATGAGGCAGGTTGCTGGTAGTGACATAGATATTGCCGTTTGTCACCAAAGGAGCAGTGGGCACCCCGGCCCCAATCTCCCTTTTCATAATGGGTGTCTCAAGCTGGTCACCACTGGCGTCATAGACCAGCCCTGCTTGGCCTCCTTCTGTGCTGTCTATTCCTTTGGACATGGTCACGCCCCACAAGTAACCTGTGCCTGCTCCGCACTGTCCCGAGGGCGAATAAGAAGTGAAGTAAACGACCCTGTTGAATACTGCGGGTCTTGCCAAAACCTTCTCTCCCAGGGGTAAACTGATCACCCAGTTTATTCTCCCAGTGCAGGTGGCGGGGTCTCCCACAACCAAAGACCCCCTGTCTTCCACTTCAAAGAAGTAGTCTTGAGTGGTTGTAGTGGTAGGGTTGATCTCATCTCCCGTGCCGAAGAAAACCAGGTTGTATCCGCTGTCCCCCCTGGCCACTGCCGGTGGATGGAAGATGGGCCTTGCAGTTAAGGTAGGCGGGGAGCTGATTGCAGAGTGCCAGTTGGGGGCCGCAGGATCAAAAAGCTTGCAAGGAACCCAGTTGCCCATATCAGTATCTGTGAGGTCCATCTTCCACATTACCCCAGAAGTGTCACCGAAGTATATCTTCTCAATGTAGCCGTTTCCATCCATGTCCACAGCCCTGATCGTGGACGGGACTTTGTTTGTGGACCCTCCTATGGTCCACTCCGCGTAGGTGGCTCCGCTTCTGAGAAGCTGCCCTGTCTCAATGTCTATCATATAGAGACGATTACCCACGTTGTTGTTGGATGGTGACGACGAGTCAGTCCACCCTCCGCCAACAATGGCCACCCATTTGTCGGAATTCCCCACCTTCACCCTCCCAATGGCAGGGACCGACCACGTGTAGCCCATATTGTTGTCCCCGTGGCTGTCTGTATACTCCCAAAGGATCCTTGGATTGGAAGGATCGGTTACATCCAGGGCAAAGTAGCCTCGACCCCCTTCCCTCATACCGCTTACCAACACTGTGTACCATCCCGCACTGGGGAATACCGTGCTTCCAGTACCTTGGGAGTAAACATCGGATACAGTGGGGGGGGAATCTACGTAGAACTGGTGCTCAACCCTGAGGTTTTTCAAGTTGGGAAGAGCCATCCTGGGGATGTAGGACCACCTTTCCTGCCCGTTGTCATCACAAAGCTCTGTCCCAGAATGTCCGTTGTCGCACTCATCGTAGTGACGGGCTCTGAAGGCGTGGAGCATGCCGCCATTGCTCCCCACGAATACTGTTGTATCCCTTTCCGCATATGTAGACTTGAAGGTTGGGTATTCGTTGAATGTAAAGTTGAAAGGCGGTTTGCCTACCACAACGGGCCGAGTATGATAAAGGTCGGCCAGCTTCCAAGAGGGATCTCTGGTCCCCGCATAGGCCCCTGCGGCAAATCCGGGGTTCAGAATAAAGCCTATGACCGCCTCAGCATCTGCGTCTTCGTTAGGAGTGCCGTTTCCATTTATGTCATCAGTGGATTGAAGGAGGTAAGGCTTGAGGGTCCTCACGTTGTCGGTGCTGAAGGCTATTCTCGTGGGCTCGGGTCCGTCCTCCACAGTGGTGTACACTGTCCTTGTAGTCTGGGCATTTAGGGCCGAGCCAGCATCACCAGTTCCTCCCCACTCCTGACAGGTTGGATCCTCGGTACCACATCTTTCAACTCCACCGCTGGTTGGATCAACGCTGAATTTTGCCAGGTGTCCTCTCCAGCCTGGGTACTCGAAGTAAGCCATGTAAATGCGATCCCCTTCCCTGGAGATGGTCAGATCAGAGCGAGTGTAGAAATTCGATCCTATCTCCTCAAAGATGGCGCTCAGCTCCTGAGCCAACTCTTCGGCATCCTGGGCGAAGCGGGCATGACCCGTTCCTCCTGCTGAGGCTATGTTATTCAAGGTCCCAGCCTGGGAAGGATCAAGGCCAAAGCCGATAACATAAGTTTTGACTTCGTAGGGCTTCTCGTCTATCACGATGTTTCTCAAGGCTAGGGCTGCAGCCACAGGGGACCTCGGGTCTGTGCTGCTCGTCAAACAGGTGGAGTAGTCGCCCGAAGCTGGGTCGCAATCCGCTGTGTCCAAGCCGTCGGTCAAAAGAATTATGTAGTTCTGCCTGCAATAGATAAGGCTTTGGGCATCCTGCCTGAGATAACTCTCAAAATAACGCTTGGCCCACCTCAGGCTGGCAGCAAGCGGGGTGGCTTTCCCTCCCCCGCCTGAAGCCCAGGTCTCTGCCTGGCCTGTGTTGGGGGGTATGGAGGAAGTGAAAGGCATGGTTGTGTAGTCATTGTTAGTATACCTGGGGTGGCTGGAAAAACGCTGCAAGCTAACGTAATTCCTTATGGCTTCCTTGTTGGCCATGCTGGTGTCGTTTCCTGCAGGAAGGTTCACGAAGACCAGGTGGTCGTTACCAATCCTGTTACCTCCCTCGTTGCCCACCTCCGCCGGATAGAAATAGGGGCCGGAATCAGGCGCCCCGATGGGGGGTTGGTTGGCCAGGGCCCAGTTTCCGGAAGCGTCTTTCTTGACATAGCTCCAGGCATGAGGACGGTTAACAGTGGAGGTGCCCGGGTACCATATATAATCAACCGGATACCTTGCCGGTTCAATGTCGCAGATGGTGCCTGATGTGTTACACACCACCCCACGAATGCCTTCGGGCGGCACCAAGATCCATGAACCGCTTGTGGCGTAGGGCGTCACTTCCAGGGTTAAAGGATCTATGTACTGAGCCTGGCCTGGAGTTCTGGACCAGTCGCCGTTTGTCTGTATCCAAGTTGTTGTGTAGTACTCCGGTGTGCCCCCGCTTGTGACTGGGGGTGGATCATACTTCCTCCATAACCTGCATCCGGTTCCATCTGTGACCCTTGTGTAACCGCTGGCCGGAGCGGGCAAGTTGTTGGGGCCCCCAGTCGGAGGGTAACTTGTGCGCCAAGTCCCGTCAGGCGCTACCGAGGGATCATAGGAGTCAGCCGCATCCGTGATGGTGGTATAACGGTACCGGCGATACGGGGCTGAGAACTTCCACCTATATCTGTATATGACCCCGTCACGATACTCAGGCACTGCTGCCTCTGTAATTGTGTACGTTATGGTCTCCGTCCTAAGTGAGCAGGCCGAAGGATCCGGTGGGGAGCTCTGTGCGCATGTTCGCGGAACAGTGAATGTGTTCCCAACACCCAGTCCCGTGAAGGTCAGGCTGCAAAAACTGAAAGAACTGCTCGTGGAAGAGTAGACTGTTCTGTTGTCATTGGTAGGATTGTTCGCTAGCTCAAGCACTTGCCAGTAGATGGGACCATCGGTGGTGGTGCCCGGGACAGCCGGCACGACTCTATAGTACCTGGCCACCACCCTCGGATCCCTCTGGCTCATGTATGTCGCAAGTCCCAGGTTCACTTCGCTTATATTATCCAGGATTACATTTAGGGCCAGCTTGGCCTGATACAGCTTGCTTGAGGGATGGTCTCCCCCCGACGCCACCCTGGTGGGATTGGCGTTCTCATCCAGCCACGGTAACACGTCAGGCCAAGTCACATTAGCCCATCCGGTCACCCTGTTGTTTGAATCCAGCGTGACATTTTGCCTCCACTGCCGGTCGGTTGGTCTTACAGAGAGACCGTTCACATCCAGGTAAGGCACGTCCTGCATGGAGTCGGAATTATCGAAGATTATAAAAGCGTTGGGGTATTGGGGCTCTGCTCTAAAAAATGGCGGCTCCTCGCCCATGGCTTTTGTATTAACAACAAACAGGAGCAAAAATGCCCATATAAGCTTGGCCTTGTGACCAATCATGAAAACCTCCTTCCGCCTCATTGGCCCAGAAGAATCAATTGGCGCCGGCGTAGCCAGGAGGGCCCTCTGATCTTACTTCACCTTCCTGAAATGCCACGCGGATCTCGGCCTCAATTTCCACCTGTCCCCGCCCGGTCCGATCCTGCCCCCTGGACCTGACCCTGTAAACGGCCGCGTTTCCGGCCCTGGGATCGTTCCAGACAAACTGAGGGGGCTGCGGAATCTGAAAGCGAATTCCTGTGGCCGCACCGGCTGAAGCCAAAGCGCTGTTTGTTGCGTTCATATTCGCAAACCCGGACATCTCCTCCAGGTCTTGAGTCCTGAGCCACTGGACACCAGCATCCGCATTCATAAGGGCTTCGTGGTAGACCTTCTCGTTCATGGCTATCTGCATGTCCGTATTGCTGGTAAGGATAGAGGCGGCTCCCAAAAGGGCACATATCACCATAACCAGGAGAGCTACGACTAAAGCTGCCCCCCTCTCTCCTCTGTCTTCCGATGTCGCCTTATTTTTCATCACACCCGGATTCATTTCCCGCCCCTCCCAAAACTCTTACCTTCCCCCCATTAAGAGCGCGGCTCACGGTATATTACGCACCCTCACAGTCTCCGTGATACTCTTCCTCCTGATCCCGCCAATCCCTGGAAGGGGCTTCCTGGTCCTGGCGGTCAAGTTGACGGTGTAGGATCGCTGGTTTGGTGTTGTGGGCTGCACCTGAAGATCCTCTATGTAATCAACCATGGGCTGAGCGCCATTCAGGCCGACTCCTTCTGTCATCCGCAACACAGGACGGCTGGCATCGCTCAGGTCCACCTCGTATCGCTTTCTGATCAACCTCATGAGCCTGGAACCCGAGCCGTACCCAGGGAATGTGCCGTGCCCTCCAGGGTCGTTATACTCTCCACAGGGATCTCCTTCCCCTGGATTGTGCTGTAACTTCAGGCTAGCAGCCTGGACCTGGGTCACACAGAATACGCTGGAATTTGCCCCGTCTGTTATGACCACCAAGTCATTCTCACAGAAACAGCGCTTCTGGCCTCCTGGAAGACACTCGGCTTCCGAGTACGAGACCCCCGAAGCGCACACCCCACTCACGTTCAACTCCGCACTAGGGCTTGGCATCGGAGACGTGATAGTAGTCAGTAAATTTGCGTCGGCGTACATCACAATTATGGCATCCGGGGCTCCGGAAGACCCTTCCACAATCTCTATTGCATTTACAGGCCCGCCACCACCTGTTACAGGATTTGTTCCGGAGGTGGCTTCCCCGTTTTCCATATGGTATCCCGCCATTCTCATGTCCCTTGTTATCATGGTGGCCGCCACCCTCAGATCCTGGTTCATCTCGGCCATCTGGTCCACCAGAACCTGGGATTTTTCCTGGGAACCGAAGAGGTTATATATGCCGGCTAGGAGAATGGCTGTTATGACCATGGCCAGCATCACCTCTGCCAGAGTGAATCCCTTAGGGGTCGCAGAATCCCTCGCTGGACGGCTCCTCAAAAATTCATCTCTCATGAGCCCTTTTTCTCCCGGTTCTGTGCCTTTCCCAAAAAACTTCATACCTTCTTCATTGGGTAAGAAGACTTGTGAGCCTCACCTGTCTTTGCCCCCAGGTCACCACCACCTCAATCTGCCTTATATTGGCCTGCGCCACACCCGGCCACGTTGCGGTCTGGGTTACCGTCCATGTGCGGCTGAACCGTCCCCAACGACCTTCCGGGTCCAAGAGCCCAGGGCATGCTACCCCGGCCTCTGCAGCTCCTCCCGGGCAAACCTGGGGGCTTGTGCTGCTGGCTGCAGTTCCAAAGCTGTTTGTCTGTATCTGTTCTATAACGTCCTGGGCCAACCTGAGGGCCACCGCCATTCTGCCGCTGTACTCCGCCGCGTCTATGGAACGGGTCTGCATTCTGGCCATAGCCAAGAGGGCAACGGCGATAATAAAAAGCGCTATTGTCACTTCCAAAAGGGTGAAGCCAGAATGCTTTTTGAGACATGGTCTTTTCATCACGACCTCTCCATCCAGACCCTGCCTGTTGTGTCCACCTTCACTTTGTAAACCTGCCCGGTACTGGCCCTCAGCTCCACGCACCTGTTGTCCTCAGTGGACGGCAAAGATGCCGTGCCGTCGACGTTGAAAATCACGCTTCTGTCTTCGAACGGGGTGCCGTTTATGCTGATCGTGGACGGCAGTAAACGCGGTGGCAACTCAGCCAGGTTACTCCAATTGCAGTCGGCATCCTGGGCGGCTCTTACGCATCCAGGGGCACCCTCTTGAATCCTGAAGCTTCTTCCGTCAGACGCAAAAAGCACCCTGTGAGCCCTCATGGTGGAGACGGCCCTGGCCTTGGCCCTGTTGAACTCACCGAAAACGTCTCTGGAGGTCTTCTTAAGTTCCCTCAAAGGCTTTCCTGCAATCCAGTTGGGTATCCCTATGGCTGCAGCAATTCCCACTATGGCCACCACCACCATCAGCTCGATCAGGCTGAAACCACGACTCCCCTTACACCCAGTTTTCTTAATGATAAACATCAAGACCCCCTGGCTATCCGCACCCTGCCGGTCCAGTGAACTATCACCTGATAACGGTCCCCGCGGAGGCTTTGCAGGGTCACTCTCCCCGACTCTGCGGTTCCATCCACGTTGAAGACGGCCCTACGATCTCCGAACGGGGTACCTACCACCGCTACGTTTTTAGGCAAGAAGGAGACCGGCACTTCTTGGACCTGACTCCATACGCACGTGTCAGTCCCGGCCTTGAGACATCCAGGCCCTCCTTCCATTAGCCGCATAGTTTTCATGACTACATCAAACTCCACACTGTGCGCCTGCATGGTGGACACGGCCCTTCCTTTGGCCCTCATGAACTCCCCGAATACTTGCCTTGCCGCACCTTTCAACTCCCTAAGGGGTTCCCCAGCCACCCAGTTGGGGATGCCGATGGCTGCGGCGATCCCTATAATGGCCAAGACAATTGCTAACTCAACCAGCGTGAATCCCTTCCCCGAGCCCCTCTTTCTTAACCGCGTGGCTCGGGAGCCCAAGCCCTGCCCCTGATAGATTGCAATTCCCATGCCACACCCCCCAATGGACAAGGTATTATGAATCCAAGGGTTTCAAGGCTCTTTCCCCGCACTTGGGGCGCGTTCTGCTATGAAATGAAGTTCCGGCTATGAAATTTACTTCATACTCTTTCACTCCAGGCTAGGGTTATTCTCCAAGCCGGCGACTTTGGCGGCTCAAGCCCCCAAGCCCCGCTTCGCTTTGGCATATCCCCAATCAAACCAAGGCAGAATTTGAAACCAAAAGTCAGGCTGTTTTTGGAGTATGCTTTTCCTAACATGTCCTTAAGATAGAGTGCATTTCCCGCGGCTCTTGAATTCTGGTATTGGAAACAAAAAAGCCTCGAAGGATCTCTCCGAGGCTCGCTTTTTCCTTAGGACCCCTCCTTAGATTGGCAGAGTCACCGCATAATCAGCCGGGATTATTCCCCCAAGCCCGTGCCTTTGGGGGCTCAAGCCCCCAAGCCCCGCTTCGCTTTGGCATATTCCGACCCAAAGCCGAGCAAAACCTGTAACCAAAATTCAGTGTGTTTTTGACCATATGCCTTGAACCTTAAGGCACACACCTGCCTGGAGAGGCCTGAGGAGCCCCATCACCTCAAGAGACAATCTCCCCTGAGGCAGCCGGGCCCTGGAAGGCCTCTTCGGTCTCCCTCAGCTTGTACATCAGTGCCCGATGTGTTATTCCTAAGAGTTTAGCGGCCTGGGTGCGATTCCCACCAGTTCTGTCCAGGGCCTCCTTGATGAGCTCCTTTTCCAAGGCTCTAAGCCTTGTACGAAGTCTTAGGTCAGTATGGGGCAGGGCTGCCTTGGGGTCCCCCTGGTTTATTATCCTTTGGGGCAGGTCGTCGAGGTCAATGCGTCTTCTATCGCAAAGCACCATGGCCCTTTCCATCACATTTTCCAGCTCTCTCACATTCCCCGGCCACCAGTAGCGCATCAAGGCAGAAAGGGCCCTTAGGGTGACCCCCTCCACCTCCACCCTAAGCTTCCTGCGGAGGCTGGGGATGAAATGCTCTACCAACAACGGAATGTCCTCCAGCCGATCCCTGAGAGGAGGAACCTTTATTGTCACAACATTGAGCCTATAAAAAAGATCCTCCCGGAAACGGCCATCCCGCACATCCTCCTCAAGATCCCTGGATGTGGCGGCCATTATCCTCACATCCACCTTTTGGCTTTTGACCCCGCCTACAGGCCTCACCTCCTGGTCTTGAAGCACCCGGAGAAGTTTCACCTGCACCTCTCGGGGGAGTTCTCCCACCTCATCAAGGAAAAGTGTGCCTTTGTCCGCTGCCACGAACATGCCTTTTCTTTCCTGAACCGCGTCGGTGAAGGCCCCCTTTACATGGCCGAAAAGCTCGCTCTCCATAAGAGAGTGGGGGACAGCTCCACAGTTGAGAGCCAGGAAGGGCTTGCCTGCCCGGGGGCTTTTCTCGTGGATGGCCCTGGCAATAAGCTCTTTTCCTGTGCCGCTTTCCCCAAGGATGAGCACGGTTACGGCAAAGGGGGCCACCTTCTCAATGGTGGCAAAGATCTCCTTCATGGCCGGGCTTTGGCCCACCATCTCCCCATAACGGGACTGCCGGGTCAACTCCTCCCTGAGCCTGAGGTTCTCGCTCCTCAGCCTCTCCCTTTCCTCAGCCTTCCTGAGAGTGAGAATCACCTCATCTGGCCTGAAGGGCTTGGACACATAATCGTACGCGCCCTTTTTCATGGCCTGCATGGCAATATCCAGGGTCCCGTAAGCCGACATCATGATGAGGGTAGGCTCCAGCCCTTTGCTTTGGCAGGATTCCAAAAACTCCATGCCGTCCATCACAGGCATCTTTAGGTCACAAAGCACTATGTCGGCAGGGTCCTGGACAAGAATCTCCAAGGCCTGTGCGCCGTGCTCGGCCACGGAGACCCTGTAGCCCTCCCTGCTCAGCAATAGGGAGAGCATGTGGCGCATGTTCTCCTCGTCGTCCACCACCAGGACATGTTTAGTCTCTTGAGGCATATCAGAAGTGTGTCACCCGGTTCTGCTCATCCGTGGGAAGCCAAAGGAACGGCTGAGCCCGAAATTTGAAAGCATTTCCGTGACATGTCCGTTCTGTCTGGGGGTCGGCTTCCCATTCTCACATGCAAATTTCCCAAAAGGGCTTTCCTTAGAAATCGAAAGAGAAATAAAGGGCCAAGCCCTTGCCTCTGGCGTAGTCCTCTACGTCCGCTGCTGTGGTCATATAGGTGACAAGAATTGGGAAAAGCTCGGACCCAACCCCTTTTAGCCTGGCCAACTTGCGACGCAGGAACCTGTCCACCTCCCCTTTGGAGAGCTGGCTTTTGGCCTCCCCCACGATAAGGATCTCCCGGCCGTCTTTCTTGGCCCGGCCCAGGATGTTGGTCTCCAGCATCTGGCCTTCATTGTCCCGCAGGTAACCCCTGCGGAGACGCTCCAGCAGCTCTATTCCGTAGTCTCGCCTCAAGAGCTCAGGAAGCGCCTTAAAAGCCCTGTCCTCAAGGCCATAGCCCACGACCGCGGACAATCCCCCAAGCTGCCTCCTGGTCTCAGCATGCTCGCCGATTAGCTTCTCAAGGCGTCTCTCAGTTCTAGCCTGGGCCTGGGCCAGCTCGGCCATGGCAGCCTCCAGCCGCCCCACCCGCTCCTCGGTTCTGGCTTGAGCCTGGGCCAGCTCCGCTAGCCTCTTTTCTGTACGAGCCTGGGCTTGAGCCAGCTCCTCTAGGGCTACCTCAAGCCGTCCCACTCGCTCCTCGGTTCTGGCCTGAGCTTGGGCAAGCTCCTGGAGAGCGATTTCCACCCGCCCCACCCGCTCCTCGGTTCTGGCCTGGGCTTGGGCCAGCTCCCCGAGCCTCTTTTCGGTCCTGGCCTCAGCCTGGGCCAGCTCGGCCATGGCAGCCTCCAGGCGCCCCACTCGGGCGTCTGTGCCTGCCTGGGCTTGAGTGAGCCTCTCCAGCCCGGCCGAGATAGCCTCCATATGCTTCTCGGTACGCTGCAGGCTCTCCAGATGCTCGGCAAGGGCCAAGAAGGCTTCTCTGACCTGCGGCTCCAGCAGCTCTATCTTCCTGTAGAAATTGGCACTCACCCCATGTGCCCGCCTCTGATGTTTTTCCTCATTTTACATCAAGTTTGTGTGAACGGAGATATTATCTTGTCTTCCCACAGGGAAAAAAACCGTAAAAATGCTTCCCTTGCCAGGCTCGCTTTGCACCTGGATCCTGCCCCCGTAGGACTCCACTATTCCGAAACACACGGTAAGCCCAAGGCCCGTACCCTTCCCAGGCTCCTTGGTGGTGAAAAAAGGCTCGAACAGGCGCTCAAGGTGGCCAGGAGGGATTCCACATCCGGTGTCCTCCACCTGGACAAAAACAAAAGGGCCGGGACCGGCTTCGACCACTACCGGCGGGACTTTCCGAAAGGGGCTGAAATCTCGATCCACCGGGTCATCCTTGCGCCTCGGGGCCGGGACCAGTCCGCTCTCCTTGGGGAGCCTGTCCACAGTGCCCACCCTCACGTTTATGCAACCTTTTCCCCCAAGAGAGTCCATGGCATTGAGCATCAGGTTCAAGAGCACTTGCCTTATCTGGTCCGGGTGGGCCCAGAGTTGATGGGGGCCCTGCGGGGCAACCCAGTTAAGTTCGACCCCTCTCATGCCTGGGTGGGCTTTCAGCACCGCCAGGATTTCATTTACGATCTCCCTCAGGTCAACCAGTTCCCAGCGCTGCCCCGAAGGTCTCCCCACCTCCACCAACGCCCTCACCGTGCGCTGGATTCTCTCGGCCTCCCCCTTCACCCTTGCAAGGCAGTCTCTGTGGATTGGGTCCCGGGCCTCCTGCAGAAGAAGTTCCATGTACCCCAGGATGCTGCCTATGGGGTTCCCGATCTCGTGGGCCACCCCTGCTGCCAGTCTTCCCACGCATGCCAGCTTCTCTGAGCGGACCAATGCCTGCTGAGCCTCCAAGAGGGCGCGGTTGGCAGCCTCCAGGTCCCGGATCTTCTGTTCAAGCGCCTCCTGCTTCTCCTTTAGGCTCTCGGACATCTTCCTCAGGGCCTGGGCGAGTCTTCCCACCTCGTGCAAAGGATAGCCTTCCCAGGAAATTGAGCTGTGCTGACCGGAGGCTATGCTTTCCGAGACTTCCATGAGCCTTTTCAGGGGCCGAACCACGTTCTTGGAAAGCAGGTAACTGCCAAAGAGAACCAGCACCCCCATCAGCAGACCCACGTAAAGGGGAAGAAACCAGCCTCTTCTTTGGAGGGCCTCCCAGGCTCCTTCTGCCGGCACCTGCAGCCTAAGCCCCCCCCACGGCCGGCCCCCTTCGGGGGCAAAAACAGGCCTCGTGTGCACTATGGTCCGGCTCCCCCAAAGCGGCCAAAGGCCGCCCTCCCCCGTCATGCGTGTCGAATCCATCCCCCACTGCAAGGCACGGGTGAGGTCCTGTTTTAAGGTCTCATCTTCAGGGCCGGTCTGCCCCCAAATGACCGTTCGGGCCTGATCCACCCACAGAACCTCTACACCATCTTGCTCTCCAACCAGAGCCAATAGGGACTTCCCCTCCCTCCTTAGGGCCTCGGGATCTGAACCTTTTCCAGCCAGGGCCTGAAGCCCTGCCGCCAGAAGACTCCCTGTGCGCTGGAGTTCCAGGATCCTCATGTTGACCCCGTCCGCATGGAGGGCCTGAAGGATGAGCATCCCTGCCAGCACCACCGCCACAGCAGCCACAAGTGTCACGCTGGCTACTATCTCCGAGCGAAGGCTTCCCCGGCTCTTACCTTGCCCTTTCACGGAGCTCTCCCCAATGCCAGGTACCAATTCACCAATTCATCTCCCCCCAGCATGTACACCACCGCCCCCATGGCCAGGAAAGGCCCGAACGGGATTGGTTCCCCGGCATCCTTCCCGCTTAGACGAAGCGCTGCATAACCCACCACAGCCCCCACAAAGGAGGAGAGGACCAAGGTTAGCAACACGGCCTTCCAGCCCAGGAAGGCCCCGATCATTGCCAGAAGCTTTACATCTCCGAAGCCCATCCCCTCTTTGTTCCTGACCCATTTGAAGAGGATCGCCACCAGCCAGAGAATCCCCCCTCCTAGGGCCAGTCCTAAAAGGGAGTCTTTGAGGCTCACCTCAGGAAGGAAGAAGGATGCGGCGACCCCCAAGGGGATACCCGGGTATGTTATGCTGTTGGGGATGATCTGGTGATCCAGGTCAATGAAAGTGATGACTATCAGGGCTGAGCAAAGCACGAAGAAGATGGGGGTCTCGGGGCTCCACCCGTAGCGGCAGGCCAGGGCAAGGGCCAGCCCTGCTGTGAGGGCCTCCACCAAGGGGTACCTGGGGCTGATCCTGCCTGAGCAAACCCTGCAGCGGCCACTGAGGAGGAGGTAGCTCAGAATCGGGATGTTGTCGTAGGGCCTTATGGGCGACCCGCAGCCGGGGCAGTGAGATCCGGGGTATATTAGGGACTCCTGGCGGGGCAGCCTGTAGATGCAGACGTTGAGGAAACTGCCCACTACGGCCCCCATTGCCAGAGAGCCTGCCCAAAGAAGCCAGCTCACCTGTGCTTCCACCAAAGTCGAGCTTGATTGTTAATACTCAATCCATCCCCTCAGGACTCGCGTTACCCGGCCATATAGAAGCCTGTTCTACTTTCGGATCCATTGTTCCTCCCCTTCCAGGGGCTCACCCAGGAGCACGGCACGCACCAGATTCCTCCTTCTGGCCAAGCGCCCAGACACAACCACGCGGTCTAGGATTCTTCTTAGGCGCTCCTGAGGGAAAAGCACTCGGAGCCTCGCGCTGGGGAAGCTGCTTTGGGCCAGGATGCGGGAGACCAGAAAGACCTCGAAGGCCTCATCCCCTTCCTCCAGCCTGCGCTCCACCTCTGCGGGGTCCAAAATGTAGTCCCCCCAGAAACACTCCCTGAGCACGAGCTCTTATCCGACGTGGTGCCTGACACCAATTCTTATGGATCTATTTGATATCACTATTTCCAATTGTTAGTTTTTGCGCTCAAGAATAGCTTCTACAAGCTCCAGGTAAAATTTCTCCTGTTTTCTCACCATCTCGTCTATGTCGAACTCCTGGACTCTTTTTCTTCCTTCCTCTCCCATTTTACGTCGAAGCTCAGGATCCCTCAGTAGCTGCACTACTCTTGCAGCCATTCCCTCCACGTCCCTTGGCTCCAACACAAAGCCATTTACCCCATCCAAGATGGCCTCGGGAGAGCCATCCACCCTCGTCACCACAGCCGGCACACCAGCGGCCATGGCCTGGAGAAGAGTAAGTGGAAAGCCTTCCCACAAGGAGGTGAGCACAAGCACGTCCGTGATACCCAAGATGGAGGCCACGTCCCTCCTCCACCCCAAATGCTGAAATCTTCCCTGGAGATCCGCTTGAGCCACTGCCATGTTTACCTGGGGACGCAGTTCCCCATCCCCGACGAGCAAGAATTTGGCTTGGGGAATCTGGCTGGCCACCTTCCCGGCTACAGAAACGAAATCCACGGGGGCTTTCTGGGGCTTAAGACAGGAGACCATTGAGACTATCTTGTCCCCCTCCCCCAAACCCAGTTCCTCTCTCTTTTGCCGGGCATCCTGCCTTGCGGCCCTGAATTTCTCAATCTCAATACCCCCGTGGATCACCCTGGAGAGGATCTGCGGCCGGATTCCGCAACGCTCTGCTTTGACCAGGTTGGCCTGAGAGACCATGACCAGACCGTGGGTGATCCTGGAAGTCAGCTGCTCAATACCTTGGAATACCAGCCGCACCATGGGTGTTTGCCAGTCATGGAATCCGAAGCCGTGATAAGTGTGAATGATCAGGGGAACTCCTTCGAGCCTGGCTGCCCAACGCCCCAAGATCCCTGCCTTGGAGCTGTGGGTGTGAACAATGGCTAACCCCCCTTGGCCGCTGGCCAAGAGGATCTGCCTTATGGCCCGGCGAATCTCCCATAAAGCCAAGATGTCCATTTGGGGCCTTATTTCCCTGAGCATATGTGGGACCCACCACACGGGCACCCGCCCATCCTCCCGAGCTTCCTGATCCAGGAGACCTCCCTGCCCACACACCAGGTGAGGGACAAAGCGCTCCCTATTCATGGTGCGGGCTATATGCAGGGCTAGCTGTTGGGCCCCACCCAGCTCCAGTTTGGTAATCACCTGAATGACCGGGATCCTCACTGTTCCAAAGCCCATCGGGCGGCTTCCCGCCCTTGGATAATGGCATGTTCCATGGTCCCATATCCCCAGGCACCATACCTGCCCGCGCACTTGATGCCATGCGAGTCGAGAACAGAGAGTACCTGCGGTAGCCACTTGGTACGACGCACATCGTGGATCACATAAGCCACCTGGATCTTCACGGGAAGCACTATCTCCACCTCCTTCAAACTACCCATTACCCCGCATCTTACCAAGGCCTCCAGGGCCTGTTTCACCATCTCATCCTTGGAGAGCTCCCTCACCCAATGGCAGGGGATCTCCACATAAAAGGAGCTCCTTCCGGGAGGGGCCAGATGAGGGCCGAAGGCAGTGTAGGAACCCACACGAAAAAAAGGAAACGCCTTTTCCGGGAAGTATATCCAGTGGTAACGGCAGGCTGAGGGTCTCGTCACGCCCACGTTGAGCACCCATATGGAAACCGCCCTGGGAGTGGGAGCCGGATCCAAGAGAGCCCCAAGGGGCGGTTCCAAGAGCCCGAGGAGACTCGAAAGAGGTATTGTGGAGATCAACTTCCTGTAGCCGACCCTACCATATCTAGAGACCATGGCCGCCTTTTCTTGCCAAAGTATCCTATCCAGCTTGGCCATGGTACGAACTCCCCTGAGCCCCATGGCCATGGCTTTGGGGACTATCTCGATGCCTCCATCTGAGGGGTAGCAAAGCCTCGCATTGTAGCCCATAAAAGGATTTCTGGCACCCAGGGCCCCTTCTACAACCTCCTGGATGGTGGGTCTTGGCACAGACCACTCGATGCCCTCGGCCGACAGCTCCTCCAGCGGGACCCCCCAGAGCTTCTCGTGATAGGGAAAGAAAAAAAGCTGCGCCATGGCATCTCCGAAGGCCTTCCTGATCCAGGCGGGCCATCCCTGATCCTCCCCGGAGCCATCCTCTCTGGCCCGCTCCAGAAGGAAAGACGCCAGGCACTCCATGTTGTCCTCACGGGATAGAGCCCCAAGGTGGGCCTGGAAAGGGAACGGGACCTCCATTCCCCTCATGTAAATGCATGATTCCCTCTGAAACCATTGTAGTTTTCCATCCAGGAGCTGATTGACCCATGAAGCCACCCACGGTTCCCTCGGACAAAAAAGGTGCCCGGACCAATCGAAGGTGTAACCCCTGGCCTTCATGGAGCGACACAGTCCTCCAACGGTTGCCGCCCTTTCCAAAAGTACGTAGTCCTCGCCGCAGTCCTGGAGGTGACGGGCTGCGCTCAGGCCGGTCACCCCTCCCCCGGCAATGAGGATCACCTCTGGCTCCCTCCCAGAGCCAGCCTCCATTTGAGGTAGGATACTGGCATGGTCGGTCACATGGTCATGTCGATTTTTTTGAGAAAGATTCCTGTACCGAGGGCCGCAGCTGTCAGGCCAACCAGTACCAAAGCGGCCCCGATCTCAGAGAGGTACATGATCCATATGGCGCAGACAGCCAAGATGGACGAGGCCAAATAGCTGCAGAGAACAGTCTGAGGCACACTGAGCCTCCACTTCCTGAGCCTTAGCGCGAAGTGGTCCGGGCTGCCCAGAGTAACTGGCATACCCCGTCGCCACCTAATGTAGCTCACGAAAGCGGTGTCGAACAGGGGGACTCCGAGAATCACCACCGGAGCCAGGAGGCTCACCGTGTTCTTTATCGTATAGCTGCCAATGAGGGTCAAAGATGAGAGAACTGCGCCTACGAACAAGCTGCCAGTGTCACCAAGGTATATCTTGGCTGGTGAAAAGTTGAACCTCACGAAACCCGCCAGAGACCCTGCCATGGCAATGGCCATCATGGCCACTGCGGGGCGATCGTTGATAAGGGAGACACAGAAGAGAGCCGTGCAACATATGGCAGCCACCCCCGCCGCCAGCCCATCCATGATGTCAATGATATTGAGGGCATTGGTTACGACCAGAATCCACAGTACCGAGAGGGGGAGCTCAGCCCAATCGGGCAGGAAAACAAGCTCCATCCTGATCCCCGACTTTACCAAGACGAAAGCCGCCAATAGCTGAAAACCAAGCTTCACTTTGGGTGAAAGCCTTCCCAGATCGTCTATTAGACCAAGAACCAACACCAGGGTTCCTCCCAAGAGCACTCCCAGGACCTTTTCGTCGAAAGAGAAGGTAAGGGCCAACGCCACCAGGAACCCGAGGTAAACAGCCAATCCGCCTAGGTAAGGGACAGGCTCTTGCTGCTTTTTCAGCTTCCCGTCCGGCTGGTCCACGATCCCGAAACGAATGGCCGCCTCTCTCATGATAGGGGTGAAGTAGCTGGTAATGAAAAAGGCCAGAATCCCGGTTAGGACATATAGGAAGGGAAGGTTGTTCACCACGCTGCTCCTTGTCTCCCCACCGGCCTATCCCCTTCACCTGCATGGATGCTGCCATTGATTTCGGCCAGAAGGGTGTCATACAGGCGGGCCATGGCAGATGCCGCAGCTTCCATAGATCGGTTTCTGGCCACCCAGGCCCTGGCCTGCAGGGCCAATTGGTTGGCTGCTTCGGGCTCTTTCAAAAGCCAGGCCATCGCCTTGGCCAAGGCGGAGGCGTCCCCAGGGGGGACCAACCATCCCGTGACCCCGTGCTTCACGATCTCCAAAGTGCCTCCTGAGGCAGTAGCCAGAACAGGCACTCCTGATGCCATGGCTTCCAGGACCACATTGGGCGATCCCTCCAGCAAGGAGGGCACTACCAGCAATTTGAAGCTTCCCATTAGGGAGACCGCATCCTTCCTCTCCCCCAAGAAGATAACACTGTCCCCAAGGCCCAAACGCTTTGATAGAAGTTCCATTGGCCCCCTATCCCTCCCGTCGCCCACCAGGATCGCCTCAAATTCTATCCCATCCTGTCTCAACATTCTGAGCGCCGAGAGGAGAACACCTACCCCCTTGAGGGGCTCCACGATCCTACCCACATAGCCGATGCGCTGGGGACAACCTCTGCCAGCCCCGTTACGCAGTGGCACATCCTGCCTTTCCCGGCATGCTGCATTGCCGGTTACATCCACCCCGTTGGGCACCACCACCAGCCTTTGGGCCGGGTAGCCCAGCCGCTCCATGTCGAACCGCTTCACGGCCTCAGAGGGCATGGTCATACAGGTGCCTAGGCTGAGCGCACACTTGTCCACCCATCTTTGCCAGTACCGGAGCCAGGTTCTGACGTCCCTGTCGGATAGCACCACGACCGGCACCCTGGCGGCCCTGCCAGCGAGAGCACCGGCCCAATTGGCCAATGTAGTGTAACAGTGAAGGATTGCCGGCCTGGAGCGTCTAAGTTCCAGGTAAAGCCGCCCCACTACCCTCGGATCCCATTTACCCTTCCCGCCAAGCCAGAGAGTCGGGATCCCCATGGCCCGGAACTCCCGGGTGAGAGGCCCCTGTCCCTTGAGGGCACATACGGAGATCTCGTAGCCCCACCGCTTCACCCATGGAAGAATTCCCAGGAGCTGCTTTTCCACACCTCCCACCGTGTATCCCACCAAGAGCTGTAAAACCTTGGCCTTCCGGGCGGGAAGGGACTTGGCGGCAGGAGGGTGCAAGGAAGTGGCCTTAGGCTAGCCTGAACTGCTCAGCAGGGTCTGGCTCACTGACGACAAAATCCGGGAATGTCTGGAGGAAGCCCCCACTTTACTGGCTCAATAGCCCGGGCCCAGACACCCAAGAATCAATCCTTCAAAGCCTTGAAGGCGAATGCCCCGGCCAGGGCGAAGAGTCTCTTCTCTTCCAGCCTCTTGCCATTTCGGGACAGGACCTTCCCGATTCCCCACCAAATCCGATGGAGGACCGAAGGCACTCCCATAAAGGCCATGGAAAGCCATCTGGGGGCTCTTGGAAACAGGCATCCTGACAGGGCTGCCAGGGCCTGCCAATCTGGTTGCGGAGAAACCCACTCGATTCTCAATCCTGCACTCCTCAGACACGCTAGAAGGCCTAGGTGGGTATGGTGATAATGGCTGTTGCTGTGGAAGGGTTCCAAGAAAGCCACGGTCCCCATGACAGAGCCATTTGCCTTAAGCATCCTGTAAACCTCTTTCATGGCCACAACCGGGTGAGTCAGGTGTTCCAGCACGGCCATGGAGAGCACGAAATCGAAGGACTCTGCTGCGAAGGGCAAGGCATGTGCGTCTGCCAGCACCGTGGCCTTGGAAGAGGGAGAGATGTCCACCCCGACCCATCGGAATCCAAGTTCCTGGAAGAGCTCCCGGGAAGTGCCCTCACCGCATCCCAGGTCCAAGGCCAGGCTGTCCGGGGCACCTCGGGGCAGGTGGGCCAACATCTCAGGGCTCATGTGCTTGGGAGCCCTGAGGCCCTTCCAAGGGCTTCTGGGAACAGTGGCATTGGAAAGCCTCACAAATGGGGTTTGTTCCTTGTTCCAAAATTGGATTCCCACTTCCAGATCTACCTGCACCCTTTTGGCACCTCTAAGCCGCAGATCCAGGCGGCCTTCATGAGTTCGCGGATAAGCCTCTGAGCAGCCCTTGCAAAGAGCCCCCTTCTCGGAAACATCGAGCTCTGCCCCACACATGGGGCAAGCAAGCAGGCCCCACAGCCAACTTTCTTCGCGAATCTCACTGGAGGATCCGTGTGAGCCTGCCCTCTCCCCGTCCATCATGGCCTCACCCAGCCCGGATTATTCTCCAGAGCCTGTGACTTTGGGGGCCAAGCCCCCAAACCCCAGGTACACTTCGGCTCAGGCCGACTCAACCCGGGGCAAAACCTGAAACCAAAAGTCAGGGTGTTTTTCAGTCTGGACCTGTTTGTCCAGATATGTCCTTGAGATAGCCCACATTATCCACTGATAGTGAATGATGCAGGCTGGCCCCACATCAGGCTCTCTATGAGCCTTGTGGTAGAGACCACCATCTTCTCAATGCCGAACTCACAAAGGACTCTCTCGCGCGCCAGCTTTCCCCTGTGTGCCAGGCCCTCCCCGCTCTCGGCCAGCAAGTCATCCAAGGCCGAGGCCAATTTTTCGGAGTCCCCTTTCGGGACCACAAGGCCCGTGTCGCCAACCACACGGGCTGAGTCGCCCACATTGCTCACCACACACGGAACCTGGCAGGACATGGCCTCGCCCACCACGTTGGGGAACCCCTCTCCGTATATGGAGGGCAGGCACAGCAAGTCCAGAGCCGAGTAAAGGCTCACCACATCCTGCACCTCCCCGGCCCAAATCACCTTTTCCCCCAAGCCCAGGCCACAGGCAAGGCCCTGCAGGTAGAGTAGACGCTTTGGCTCTCCCCTCCCAGCACATACGAAGAAAACATCCGGGTGCCTGGCAGCTACCCTTTGGGCTGCTCGGAGGAAAATCTCGTGGCCCTTCATGGGATGCAGACGTGCCACCACCCCAATGGCTCTATTGTCTGGCCCCAGGCCCCATGACCTCTTCAGCTCAAGCCCCTTTTGCACATACCGCACGAAATGGTCGGTGTCTATCCCGTTGGGAACCACTTCCATTCGCCGTGCACAGTAACCGGCATGGGCGTAATCTTCCTTACCCTTGAATGAGTTAAGTATTATCAAGTCCGCCCAGCTCGAGAGATACCGGCCCGTCTGGAAACTCACCTTCTCCGCCCTTTCGTAATCGCCAAAGTCTCTGGCAGATCTGCGCAACCCCCAGATCACTTTGAGCCCCAGAACCCTTCCGACCAAGAGACTCATCTGAGCCGGAACCTCCATGAATCCGTAAACCGCGTGAGCCCCGCTACGCCTCAATGAGCTCATGAGTCTGGCCATAGCAATTGGGAACTCCCACCTTCTCTTGCGCTTCAGGCTCTCCAGTCTCACCCCTTTCAGGCCCTTAAGTTCATCCGAAAGAGCCCCCCCAGGGTAAAGAGTGATCACCAGGACTTGGAACTTCTCCTTGTCCAGCCCTTGGGCCAGGGCCATGAGCTGTCTTTCGGCACCCCCCGGGTCCAGTCTGTGGATCAGAAGGGCTAGACGAATCTTGCCCCGAGCCACCCGGGAGATGGGCCCGCAGGGTCTTCCCTCCTGTGAACTGATTGCAAGTTTCGAGATCAGAACTCGCCCCTAATGAGGCTCAAGCCTCGACCCCCCGGCCCCTGAGCCGATCCTGTAGGTATACAAGGTAGCCAATGGGCCATGCCAGGGCCCAAAGCCTTCTCGCCTCTGGATTTTCCAGGCTGGTCCGTTGTTGAATGAGCCCCAGGCCGCAGTGAAAGGAATACCTGGTATATCTCATGGCCGCTCGATAGAACTCGGCGGGCCAGAACTTCATGTAATCTATCTCCCGGTTGAGAATCTCGAGAGTGCGGTAAAGACCGGTGACAGGCCTCAGGCGCTTGGGCGACCTTGCCAGAGATTCCTCGGGAGAGTCCTGGTAGTAAACCTCCAACACCTCGTTGACAAAGCGCATCTTGTACTTGCGAGCGATCCGGCGCCAAGGGTTGCATCCCATGTGGGCAGTCTCGTCAAAGGGGAACTCCCTCATCACATCAAGCCTGTGGAACCCCCCTTTCTGCCCACGAACCCTGTACCTGTAAGTGATTTCAAGGCTGTCCGAATCCATCACGTCTCTGGGAAAAGGATCCCCGATGAGCCGACCACTCTCATCCCGGCAAAGGCAGCACACCCCGCTGAATCCTGGCCTCTCGGCCTGGGGGATGGATTCCCAGTGGTAAAGGAGCCTCTCCATGGCTTGTGGTTCCAGTGCGTCGTCCGAATCCAGTGGGAGGAAGAACTCCCCCCTGGCTTCCTCAACTCCCCTGTTGAAGGCCCAATGAAGCCCCCTGTGCTCTTGGGAGAAATATCTGATGGGAAAAGAAGAACCCGCAGCCCACTGGCCTACCAGATCCTCTGTGTTATCCTTGGATCCATCGTCCACCAGAAGCCATTCAAAATTCCTGTATGTCTGTTTCTCGAGGCTGGAGAAGGGCCTCTTGAGCTTGGGGGCTCGGTTGTAAGTGGCTGTGAAAACTGTAAAGAGTGGCCGGCTCTTCACGAACTCTTCATTTGGATTGGAAGTAGAGGGTCGGTCCGGATAGTAAACCAAGGCTGAATGATCCACATTAGAGCCACAGCCTCCTGAGACCTTGGGTCCATGTTGCACGCCAGGCAGTAGCTCTGGGTGCCAGCCGGGTCTTGAGAATCGCATCCAGGATGAGCAGAATCATGCCCGGCGAGGGGGTCGGTTCCTGCCACAGAGCCCTGAGAAGGTAGTTTGTGCCCTGTGCCACACCACCCTCTGAGAAGAACAACCAGGCCAGATGGAGCCATCGCCTGGCCAGGAACTTCCTTTCGAAGAGACGCCCGTATTGCCTGGCCTCTTCCCGGTACATGGAGACCAGCCTCAAGGTGGACTCTTCCACTGCGCTGGCCGCAACGTGTCTTTCCCTGTACACCCTGGCCAGAGGCTCTGGAACCGAGCCCAGGCGGAAACTCTTCACGAACCTGAGAAGCCACTCCCAATCCTCGAAACGCTTGAACTGTTCGTCCAAGAATCCGATCTTGTGGAAACACTCTCGCGCCACAAGGAGTGTGGTCCCAGGCCCCAGGTCACAGCCAAGAAGCAAATGCCTGTGCCAGGAGCTCGGCTCAGGGCGACCCACCTTCTCGATGGCGGGCTGGGCCCCATTGTGAAGGAAGTAGCCGCAACACACACCTAGGGTTTCAGGTGCGCTGGAGGAGAGATGGGCAAGCTGAACCTCCAATTTATTGGGAAGCCACTCGTCGTCCGAATCCAAAAACGCAATCCATCTGCCACTTGCTGCCCGTATCCCGGTATTCCTGGCGGCTGCTGCGCCGCGGTTGATCTCGTGACGCTCCCATCTCAATCGTGGATCTTTGAGCTGATGGACCAAAGCGCTTATGTGGTCTGTGGAGCCGTCGTCCACCACTATGACCTCGAGATCTTGGTGGGTCTGGGCAAGGGCGCTCGAAATACTTCGCCGGAGGCTTCCGGCCCGGTTGAAAACCGGGATCACAACGCTTACGTGCGGCAAGCCCTTCATTTGATTATAGATCATTACAGAGGGCGACCTCTCAAGCCTACTGTGAGACGTCTCAAAACCCTGGCACACAAGATAACGGGCCACCAAAAGCTCCCGCGGTAACCCCTGCGCACAACTGCCTTCATACGCTTGGAATCCCTGTTTTTCCAGCTACCCAGCAGCATCTCGACTGAGATCCGGGCATGCCACAGTTGAATCCAAAACCTCTCTGTCCAATTCAATGGCTCTTCAAGGTATCGCTCCGCGATCCCCAAGTACTCCTCATTGACTTCGAAGGCATGTACCATGGAAGGATCGAAGGTCAAGGACCCAGAATGAGACCTGTATCTATACACGCACTTGGGAACGTGCTGGCTGGGAATCCCGGCCAAAGCTAGGCGAATAAGGAATTCCCGGTCTGAGGCTATTTTGTACCGGGGGTCGAAACCGCCTACTTTCTTGAAAACCGCCTTGTGGAAAAATCGGGCATTGAGGATGGGTTGTCCCAAACATACGTTTCGAATACTTAAAGAACTGTATGAGGGGCTCAAGAAAATCCTTTTCCGATTTCCGTTTTGAGAATCCCCGAAAATCTCTGCTCCTCCACACACAGTTCCCCAGCCAGCCCCTTCTCGAAAACTTTTCATGACCAGGCCAAATACTCCAGGCACGTAAGCATCGTCGGCGTTTAAAAAACCCAGGATTTCCCCACTGGCAATTGCAAGCCCTTTGTTGAGGGCGTCGTAAATGCCTTCATCGGGTTCGCTTATGACTTTCAACCCCTCATACTGGGCAAGCACATCCAAAGTGCCATCTGTCGACCCGCCGTCTACCACTATATGCTCCACAGGGGAGTAATCCTGCCCCAGAACGCTCTCCACGGCCTCTCTTACGAAACTGACCCGGTTCAGACAGGGTGTTATGATGGATAATAGCAAAGCGGGTGCCTTCGGCCTGGCTAGAGTGAAAGCCTAATCTCATCAGGGGCCATTGAGGCTTGATTGCCACAAGACAGCTCTTCCTTATGGGAGAGGATCTCCTCGAACCACTCCAGATAAGCGTCTACTTGCATATTCAAGTCGAAGCGCCCCTTTGCATCCCTGGCTGCGTTTTCCCCAAGCTGGGCTCTCAGTTCCCGGTCCCTCAGCAGGATCCAAAGGGCCTTCGCCATGGCCTCTGGGTGCTTTGGCGGAGTGAGAAGTCCGGTGGCCTCTTTTGACCGGTAACTCGGGAACCCGCATGGGTGGGCTTCCCACTCCATTGCCCTTATCTGTTCAGGAATACCCCCAACCGCTGTGGCTACCACCGGCGTGCCACAGGCCAATGCCTCCAAAACCGTATTAGGGAAGGTGTCTGCTCGGGCTGCATGGATGTACACGTCGGCAGCCTGGTAGTAACGTGAAACCACCTTTTGATCCTTCTGATAAGGCACGAACTGGATGGTAGCCCGGCCGATTAGTTCGGAAGGAGCGTTCTCCCCCAGCGCCAAAAAGAGGATCTTCTCTCCCTCGGTGGTTTCCGCCACCCGACTCACCGCCCCCCGCATGGTCTCATAGTCTTTCCAGATGTTACGGCGGATTCCGTTGGCGGTGAACAAAAGCACCTTGGCCCCTAATGGTATTCCCAGCGCCTCACGGGCATCTGACTTTTCGGCAGGACAAAAAACAGACAAATCCACCCCATTGGGGATTACTCTGGCTTCAACTATTGCAGGGGCGAGTATGGATTCTTCTACCTTCTGCATCAACCATCTGGAAGGTGTTGCTATATGGAGTCGGCTTTTAGAGTATATATCCCTTTTCCGTCGCCAGTTGTAGGCGGTGGCATCTCGCCTGATGGCGGGGTAGATGGTCAGGTCCGGACATTTCCCACATCCTGTCTTCCAGCGCTCGCACTCGAAGGAATGAGCGCAGTGACCTGTAAATGTCCACATGTCGTGCAGAGTCAATATGACTGAAACTCTACGGCATAGCCAGGGAAGCACCCTCAGGTCGAGGTAATCTCCGTGCAGGTTGTGACAATGAATCAATTGGTTAGACAAGCTCAACACTCGGGCCACTTGCAGTGTACCTGGATAGCGAAAGTCCTCAACACCCTTATATCTATCCAAGATCCTTCCAGGAGTCCCGATATCCCTCAGAAGTCTGAATAGTCCTTTTCTTGCAAACCAGGGTGCTCGTCCGCCATCTCGCCACAATCTCACGCGTTCGGCCAAGCCCCAAAAAAGCCTGACCCATGGACCTCCAGTGCGGTGGTGAGGGATTAGAAAGACCTCTGGTTCATGGCTCTGCTTCCTCCCAACCCAAAAAACTATGCGGTGACCTTTATTCCTGTAACCCTGCGCCAAGCTCCATGTGATCAGCTCCGCTCCGCCCCCAAGGTCGCGCGTGTTCACAACCGCTATTTTCAGGATATTCTCTCCTTAAAAACGTCTTTTCGCTTTAGAAGCATACTTGCACGCAATCGTCGGCCAACCCCCACACAAAAAGCAGCAGGATATCTCACCGAAAGTCTTGCACAACGCTTCCACAAGCCACCTTTGAGACCCATGCGAGGGGCAGCCGATACAATACGAGCAAGCCAAAATGCCCTTATCCGGGAAAACTCGGTTTTAGACACCCAGGACTGTCTTCCAAAACATTCCAAGACTTCCAGGAAGAGGGTAAGCAGCCCTGCCTGCTCCATATTTACATGTTGGGGAAAAGATTCAAATAGAATCCGCAAGGCGTGAACTTCCTCCAAACTGAAAGATTTTCCGCATATCTTCTTTAAGGCCTCGGCTGAAATTAGATCCGCAGCCGCGTTTTGCTCTTCATTGTGCCTTTTGGAGATTTGACCTTCATGGATCCGAAGGCACACTAGAGGCCGAGAAAGATTAGCCGCCATAGTGCATTCCAAGAGCCTTGACCAAAGTTCATAATCCTGAGCTACACTCCATTTCTCATCGTACCCAACCTTTGGCCACTCCAAAAGGCCTCTTCGAACCATGATAGAGCTGTGGCAGAATGGATTATGGAAGAGCAGATGCCACCTTATTTTTGTATCCTTTTGCGGCGGATGCTTGGTTTTCAACACACGGCCCCGATCGTCTATCAAAAAATACGCGCTCCCCAACACTCCAACCTGGGGATTCTTTTCCAAGAAATCAACTTGTAGCTCTATACGATCCGGCAAAGAAAGATCATCAGCGTCCTGTCTAGCCAGGAATTCCCCTCTTGCAAATCCAAGACCTTTGTTTAACGAGCGTGCCAAACCCAAATGCTCTTTATTTTGTATGTAGATTACCCTAGAATCAGATTTAGCGTATTCTTCTATGATAGACTTAGTTCCGTCATTAGATGCATCATCCACTACAATCACTTCCAATTCTTTATATGTTTGTGCTAGAATACTTGTAAGAGCCTCTCTTAGATGCCTTTCTCCATTTCTAACAGCCATAAGGAGACTTATCAGTGGTCGGCTAAGCACAGGCGGTATCTCTTATATTACTATCTAGTCTTGTCAATTCGTGGATTCTGTTTTATTTTTGATCATCACCAAATATTGATCTGATCTGCACAATCGGAGTTGGATAGGTATGTGTCCAGCGTTTCTGGAGTTGTATCATCTTGGTCTGTCCTGACTTCCGACCATATTTCCCCCCATCTAACTTCTTGATGGATTATTTGAAGGCCGGCTGCAGCTATCTCTTTACCAAAGGATTCGATTGTATATTCCACCTCATGAGTTGGATCCAGGCGCCATTCCAGTCCCAGTTCCCTTTTAAGCGGGACTCTCCAATCGCGTTCAAAAAGGGGTACTCGAATCAGTATCCTCTTGGGTTTTACCGACCTGCAGATATGCATGAGAAACTCTGTTCTGAATGAAAGGTGTTCAAGTACATTTGATAGTATGACCACGTCGAACGGCTCATTGAGAGCTTCTTTTGTGACATCCCCAACTCTGTATTCTATATTAGGATGGCTGTGTAACTCTTTGGCCATAAGAATTTTTTCCTCTTTGAGATCGACTCCCACGATCTTGGCCCCAGAAGTCCGCGCTATATCCAGGGTGAGCACTCCGTCTCCACATCCCAAATCTAGGACCCTTTCGTTGGCCCGGATTCGGTGGGAAAAGAATTCGTGGTAATTCGTGTGGCGGTGTTTCGTGTGAACACCTCCTCCGTAGTTGGTTGCCAGGATTCCCTCTATTCTGTAAATTGCGTTGTCCAGACTCAGAAGGATGCATAGGCCTTTTTTGGGTGGTATTACATCAAGAATGATCCAAAAGGCTTTTCGCGCTAACCTTCTTATCCTAGACTTCAGCCAACTTATGAGCACCAAACTAGGATGCGGAGTCCGAGACATTAGTCTCTGACAATCTCCCTTATTAACGCCAACTCCATCGCAAGGACTTTCTCCCGGGAAAAATGCTTGCACACAAATTCCCGGGCTTGCATCCCCAGCTTTTCCCTGAGCCTCGGGTTGGCAAGAAGGTATTGGATTGAATGGCGAATTGCTGACACATCCTGGCTACAAAGCCACCCGTTCTCACCGTGTTTCACTACCTCTCGGATTCCTGGGGCATCGACGCCAATCACGGTAAGTCCACAAGACATGGCTTCCAGAAGTGCTTTGGGATGCCCCTCATGCGGAGAAGCCAAAAGGAATAGCTCGCTACTTCTTAGGATTTTGGGAAGTTCCCTGTGAGGAGTGTTTGGTATAAGTGTCAAGGCCACCTTCAAGTCTTTCGCCACCCTCTCAATTTCCTCCTTGAGGGGGCCATCCCCCACCATCACCAATTCTACATCCAGCCCTGCGCAGGCCCGAATCAGAGACAGCGGATTCTTCTCGTGCGAAAAACGCCCCACAAAGCAAAGCCGGCCCTTGACTGGCTGAGTACCTTGGGGGCTGAAGAGGTCCGTCAAGACATGGTTTGGTATCACCCTCACTTTATGGTCTGGCAGCAAGTATTCTCGAACCGCGTAATCTTTCATTTCAGAGGTAGTCACAACCACACGCTTTGCGGCCCGGAAAACGTGGCTTTCCACCTTGCGCGCAATGCACGCTTCCTGTGCCCTGGCTTCCCCTCCACTGGCGGCCAGAGCCGACCACATGTACCCACACCTAGCCACCAAAGGCTTTCTCCAGATTCTGGATGCCCGCAAGGCAACATCCGCACCTGGAGTTTGGTTTGTCTTGAAAATCTGGGCCCCCCAAAGTGTTGGACCGTGCAGCCACGGAATCAACTTCTCATAGATATTCCTGCGCAAACCCCAAGTGTTGCAAAGGATACGAATGCCCGGGATCAGCTCTTGATACTCCTTTTCGATAATTCCTCCATAAGTGACAAAACTGATTCTAACCCCGTTTCTCTGAAGATGCCTGTAAATATCAACCTCTCTCTCCAAGCCGCCAATCCTATCCCAAGAGCTGAGGGATATGCCGCGGGTAAAGAACAGGACCAGGTGTGGAGTTTCCATCACTCTCTTCTACATATGAACAACATCATGTGACCGAAATGAGTGGCCGCCCATTTCCAATATGCCAACCTCTGTCTAATTAGCCTGCCTAAGAACCCCGATTTAAGGACCACGGCAAGGGCTGGGAGTTCATCCTTCAGCCCCTTCAGCCCATCGTAGGGACTCTGAGAAAGCACCCGAAAGCCTTGTGACTCCAACAAAGATCGGAATTCCTCTTCTCTAAAGGCATACTGATAGAAGGAGAATTCACTTGGTGGGGCGCTTCTGTATAGCCCCATGGCAACTTTTATGCGCCTCAAGCAGTGGAGATAGGGAACCGAAATCAGGGCTATGCCTCCCGGTTTCAGCACTCGTCGGGCTTCGCCAAGGAAAGCCTGTGGCCCCTCCTTTCTATGCTCCATAACCCCAAGTGAGATGTAGCCAGAGTAATATGAGTCGGGAACTTCCAGACGCGTTACATCACCAACGCGAATGGGCAAATCCGGGCAATACTTCCTGGCAATCGAGACCGTGCCTGAAGAACTCTCCACTCCTTCCATCTCGTAGCCTCTTCTCATAAGCGCCAAGACCAGGTGGCCCAAACCACAGCCCGCCTCCAAAATAGGACCGACACGTGGTAGCCACCTGGTGATTTGTTCTTCAAGGAACCACACTATTTTCCCTCTGTCCGCATCGCGATAGTACTCAGCCGATACAACTTCCAGCCATTTGCGCTCCCAGAAGTCGTCATCAGAAGACTCCCCATAGTAAACAAGCCGGCCGTTCTCAAATCTTTTCCAGTTCTTTGGGCTGCCTTGTTGGGCCATCAAGTCTACTCACCCGTCAAGCAAGGCTCTCTAGCAATGGGGAGTAGACCCTCTCGTAGTGAAGCCTACCCACCTCCTTGAAATCACACTTCCTCACGGCTGCAAGTCCATTTTCAGCAAATCGCCGTCTAATCGCAGGGTCCTTGGCCAGCTCCGAGATCCGATCGGCCAGCCTCTTCACGTCTTCTACTTCACAGAGAAACCCGTTTCCGCCGTCCTCAATAAGATCCTGGGCCATCCCCACCTTTGTGGATACAACGGGGACAGCCGTCGCCATAGATTCCAGCAGCCCCTTGGGTCCTCCTTCTTCCCGAGAGGTAATGAGATAAATGTCTAAAGCATGATAGCAGGACGCCATGGCAGCATAACGATCTACTAACAAGTGTCTGTGTGCAACGCCCAGCCTTTTAAGTCCTTGAAGCACGTAACCCCTTGCCGGACCGGTGAGAAGAACAAAAAGAGGAAGCTTGTGAATGAGCCTTTCTATGACGCCCAAAAAAATATCAGGACCCTTGATCCATTTTGGCTCCAGGCCTTCTGTCCACCCCACCCCGTCTTTCTGAAAAGACCCTATGACAATCCGATCTTCAGGGATCCCCAGTTTCTGCCTAATTAGTCTGCGTTGACCCTCAGATGGAGGTGCAAAAAGATCTAGATCCACCCCGACAGGGATTCTCACCACCACACGTTCGGGCACGCCCCACCTCTTCACCCGTTCTTCCATTGCCCTCGAAGGCACAACGACCCGGCTCAATAGGGACCCATTTTGGCGAAGTACACCTATACTTTGACGAAATGCCGGGTCTTCCTCCTGCCCGTGGAAAATGGTCACCACTACCCGGTTGGAGGCGTGAACATAACTACCCCTTCCCACCAGGAGGTGCAATGAGCCGAAATGAATGACCTGTCTGTGAAGGTACCTGAGCTCCTTATGTTTTGTAATCACCCTGCATTCAAGCCCGTATCTGGATTTTATTTCCCTGGCTACGTAGAGCCCGTCTAAGTCGATGCTCCAGTTTGCCCCTTCCACAACATAATATGGCAAATGTTCAGTCAACCCCTTCCACCTGCCCCGAATGTCTGCCACAAGTTGCAAGAAACGGGCAAATGGCATCACGCCTTATTCCCCATTATCGACCAGGCAATAGACGATATTGTTTGCACAAGAATTTGGGGTACTTTGTACTTCTGGCGTGCACAACGGAGTTTTCTTGCAATGCACACCCCTATTCACATTACGTTAACAACATAGACTTAATAGGCAAGCGATTAGCATGAAGTTACTAACATTTTGGGTCAAGTCACAGGCAATCTCCATCCCAGGTCATCTATAAATCCAAGCAAGTCGGCAATCATTGCAAGGGACCAAACAAACAGAGTTGTTCCATGTAAGTCACTCTCACAAAGACCTTTGGATACCTCAACTCCGTAATAATATCTCTGAGCTCTATCAGGGAAATAAGAAAATGCTCCATCCTTGAGCTGGAACTTTTTGATCTCTTTGATGCATCTTAGGCAATATTCTCTGATATCTGTTCTTCTGTATTCTGTCTGTCTAGAACACTCATGTAGCACATAAATTGCATCCGCCATATCGCATCCTGTTTCCAATCTACTAGAAATCAGACATGTATCTATCAGCCGTTCTGGGAATTTCAAAGCTATCCCCCTTAAACTGTAACCAGTTATCACTTTCATGGCCCCGTTTATTATCTGTTGATGGTCTGGGCTGCCGTTGTGCCATGATCCGGTCCTTGGATCCAATAAATTGTCCAGACAGGAGAGAACCTCTTCGACCAAAGGCTCGATGATCTGTCTCATTCCGAAGTATCGGGAATTCATCTCGTAGAGGAAAAGAAGGTGCCCAGCATGACTCCCAGCAGCCCAAGGCTCGGACCAATTGAGCCCTTGCACGAAATCCCTGACCTGTCTAGGGCTTTCTGGAAGCCTCCCAATAGGATACTTGGGGGTCTCCCCTGCAAATAGCAAGGTTGCGCACGCCTGTCGAGTTTCCGCTCGCCTGACTGCCACATCCTTTCTAAACCATCCCATTTTCTTGTCTGCTATTCTGGTTACAGCCCTATCCTCAAAATAGCCAGGGAACCGTCCTTTCTTATTCTGGAAACTACGGATGTGCTCAGTCCAGGCATTCAGCTCCCCACGGTCCAAATTTCTTTCCAGACCCAACATAAGGCAGGTCTTCAGCGCCAGGCAGCTCACCCCTAGGCCTGTCCGTAACCCGGGTTGCATGACCCCGCCTTTTTCGCAAAACCGAATCCACCCTGGCCTCCCAGGAATCCGCAACCGTTCCATCCATTGCCAAATCATTTCTCCTAGGTCTTTTAGCCACGAGTCCATACTGCACTTGTTCTCCTGAAAGCCCTCTAAATCCACAAAACAGGGCTCCTTCTAGCCCTCCGGAGATTATCAGTCTTTAGCTAAAAATTGAATGATTTCAATCAGGTCATTTTTTGAGTCGTCACTACAGGGGCTGTGCGCCCAGCTCTTTGTGCTGGGGGGCTCCAACCCCCAGAGCCCTGAACA